>Ga0073908_1003312_pt1 | contig 16899 bp, 13 predicted proteins | sample MucameincwithD2O_FD_65484 | JGI IMG/M metagenome (GOLD analysis project Ga0073908, IMG submission 65484) | Mouse cecum microbial communities from Vienna, Austria - Mucus amended microcosms incubated with D2O | ecosystem: Host-associated > Mammals > Digestive system > Large intestine > Cecum...
ACCCCATGCAGGTTGCCTGTATATCGGAAACGGAACCCGACAAAATATGTGTTGGATTTTTGGAAATTCGGCCGAAACAACGCCGTATGGAAATGAAAATAGGGCGCGGTGTCAGCCCCTTGTGTAGGTCTTGGGAACCTTGATCCAGAAGCCGTCCTGCGCCCTTGTCTGTTCTGTCCACAAAGGGACAGAACATAACAAGGACTGACAACATTTATACCTGAATCAAACATCCTCCGAGGAGGGTCCCAAGTTTACACAAGGTATAAAGAGTTGTTTACCCTTTACAGTTATGTCCGCCGGCCTACGCCGAATTAAAGATGCTCCGCTTCATAAATCCGCAATTTTTTCTTTTAAGTGGCTCCTGCCACCCCCGTCGGAAAACTTTGCAGACTATTTGCAGAATGATGAGCAAATATAGTCGTTTTTATGGTATTTCCAAAGCGCTTTCCCGGATTTTTCGCTAAATTTGTCCTTATGAAACGAAGCACCCGATTTTTGCCGCCGAAAAAACGACAAGACTTACAGCAATTGACCACTTTAATTCTTGAGCAGGTCAAGCAGGTCGAAATGATCGTGTTATTCGGCAGTTACGCGAAGAACAGCTATGTCGATTACGACCAGCGCGTAGAGTTCGGGACGCCTACCTATTATATGAGCGACTACGACATCGTAATCTTGACGCGTAAGCCGATCGGGGCCGCCGAATATTCTTTGTACGAGAAGATTAAAGACAAGTTCTTTGAAAATAAGAACCGCCCGTTTCATACGCATCCTCAGTTCATTAACTACGGAATCGAGGACTTCAACTACGCTCTTTCGAAAGCGCATTATTTCGAGACGGAAATCAAGCGCGACGGAGTGGTGCTGTTCGATTCGGGGACGTATAAGTTGGCAAGGCGGCGAAAGCTCGACTATACCGAAATCCGGGACAGGGCACAGAAGTATTTCGATGATAAATTACCCTTGCGTTGGATTTATACGAAAATGTATTTTTCGATTATAAAAGAACCAAATATAAATTATCTTCTTTCCATCTTCACCAGTCCGCCGAAAATTTGTTGCGTGTAATCCCGATGGTTTTTACCCTCTACGGTCACAAGAGCCACAATTTGTCGGAGCTGATGAATGCGGCAAAAAAACACACGACGGAAATTTTCAGAGTCTTCCCGCGCGATACTCAAGAGGAACAACGCTTATTCGACCTGCTGCAACGCGCCTACATCGAGTCACGTTACAACCCCGATTTCGAAATTACCAAAGAAGATATCGACGCGCTGATCCCCAAGGTCGAGCAGTTGCGCAGTATCGTGGAACGGACTTGCCGCGAACGCATCGCCTACTACGACGCCCAAATCACTGAATAAAGGGAAATTTTTGCAAGACGCGGGAAGCTGAGGTGCCGCCGGGTGCGGACGGTCCGATATGCCGTATACAGAACCGGCGTCCGGCGCGTCCGGTCAGTCGGCCGATCCGTATGCGGTGCCGGCGTCCGGCGCGGGGGCGCTTCGCCCGGCGGGGCCCGATGCCGGTTCCGACGTTCCGACGTTCCGACGTATCCGGCCGTCAGTTGCGGTCGAACTCGAACCCGAGGTAGACGTCGCGGTAGCGTTCGAGCAGCGCGGCGGCTTTTTCGAGTGCCGGGACTTTCGAGCCGAAAGCCTCGATCGTCTCCACGAGTTTCGTCACGGGGAATACGAGCTGGAGGCCGCTGCCGCTGAGGTAGGCGTGCCCCGGTACGGAGAGTGTGCGGCCCGATTTGCGCTCGATGTCGAGCACGATTTCGTGCGTCGCGGCATCGAACGCATAGGTGCCCGCGAGGGTGCGCGACCCGGCTGTGGCCGTGAAGCGGCCGTCGCGCCCGAAAGCGAACGTGCAGGCCCCGGGGCGGATGCCGGCCAGTTCGTAGGCGCGCACCAGCTTCTCCTGCACCGAACCCTGGACCGCGGCGGCGCCCAGCTCGCTCGTCAGGTCGTCGCTCTCGAAGCGCACGCCCGGCCGGGCATACTCCCACGTGCCGACGATGGCGTACTGCGTGAGTTTGCCGTCCGCGGCTTTGTCGGCGGCGGCCGTGGCTACCTTTTTCAGGCTTTCGAGCCAGTCCTGGGCCCTGACGGCCGGTGCGGCCGCCAGCAGCAGGAGCAGGGCGAGAAGGTGTTTCTTCATCGGCGTTCGTTTTTTCGGTTTCTGGATCCGGCCTGCGCGGCAGCCGGCTGCGGCCGGTCCGCGGAGTCGTCGAGCCGGTCGATTTCGTCGAGCCAGGCCGTGGCCCACGCGTCGGAGGGCATGCGCCAGTCGCCGCGCGGCGAGAGCGACACCGAGCCCACCTTCGGACCGTCGGGCATGGCCGAGCGCTTGAACTGCTGCGCGAAGAAGCGGCGGAAGAACACGCGCATCCAGCCGAGGATTGTCGTGCGGTCGTAGCGGCCGCGGAACGCCTCCCCGGCGATGCGGAGGATCTTCGCGGGGCCGAAGCCCGAGCGCAGGAAGTGGTAGAGGAAGAAGTCGTGCAGCTCGTAGGGTCCGACCAGCTCCTCGGTCTTCTGCGCGATCTCCCCCGCGGTCTGCGCGGGCAGCAGCTCGGGACTCACGGGCGTGTCGCATATGTCGTGAAGGATGGCGCCCGTGCGGCCGCCGATGCGGTCGGCCTCGTAGCGCACCAGGTGCAGCACGAGGGTCTTGGGCACCGAGGCGTTCAGGCCGTACATCGACATCTGGTCGCCGTTGTAGGTGGCCCAGCCCAGCGCCAGCTCGCTCAGGTCGCCCGTGCCGATCACCAGAGCCCCCTCCATGTTGGCCGTGTCCATCAGAATCTGGGTCCGCTCGCGGGCCTGGGCGTTCTCGTAGGCCGCCGAGCGGTCCGCGGGGTCAAGCCCGATGTCGGCGAAGTGCTGTTCGCACGCCTTGCCGATGGGTATTTCGCGTGCCGTGACGCCCAGTTCGCGCATCAGCTCCACGGCGTTGCCGTGCGTGCGCGTGCTGGTGCCGAAGCCCGGCATGGTGATGCCGACGATGCCCCGGCGGTCGAGGCCGAGGCGGTCGAACGTGCGCACGGTTGCGAGCAGCGCCAGCGTCGAGTCCAGACCGCCCGAAATGCCGATCACCGCCTTGCGGCATGCGGTGTGTTCGAGGCGGCGGGCCAGGCCGCAGCACTGGATGGCGAGGATCTCCTCGCACCGCTCGCTGCGGTGCGCGTCGTCCGGCACGAAAGGCAGCGCGGCGAGCGGACGTTCGAGCGTCGCCGGACGCAGGCTCTCGGGGATCTCCAGCTCGATGACCGTGGTGTCGGGCGCGTCGTCCGCGGGGCCGTAGGTGGTGGTGCGGCGGCGTGCGGCGGCGAGGAGTTCGAGGTCCACGTCGGCCGTCACGAGCTGTTCTTCGGCGGAGAAGCGCTCCGCCTCGCGCAGGATCGTGCCGTTCTCGGCCACGAAGGCCTTGCCCGCGAACACCAGGTCGGTGGACGACTCGCCCGCGCCGGCCGAGCAGTAGACGTAGGCCGCCATCGTGCGGGCCGACTGCTGCGCCACCAGGCTGCGCACGTAGGCGTGCTTCCCGGCCGCCTCGGGCGATGCCGAGAGGTTGAACACCACGCGTGCGCCCGCCGGCGCCAGGTGCGACGAGGGGGGCGCGGCGACCCACAGGTCCTCGCAGAGCTCGATGGCGAACTCCGCGCCGTTCACGTCGAAGGTGAGGTCGCGGCCGAAGTCGGTCTCGCAGCCGCAGAGCCGCGCCGTGTCCGACGCCACGGCGGCGCCCGACGCGAACCAGCGGGCTTCGTAGAACTCGCCGTAGTTGGGGATGTGCGTCTTCGGCACCAGTCCCATGATGCGGCCCTGCGCCAGCACCGCGGCGCAGTTGTAGACCGCGTCGCCGTGGCGCACGGGCAGGCCCGCGATGACCGTCAGCGGCAGCTTGCGCGTCCCCCGCAGCAGCTGCTCCAGGGCCTCCTCGGCGGCGTCGAGCAGCGTGGGTTGCAGAAAGAGGTCGCCGCACGTGTAGCCCGTGAGCGACAGTTCGGGGAAAACGACGATTTCGACGCCCCGCTGTGCGGCCTGCTGCGCGAGGGCGATGTGCCGCTCGGCGTTGCGTCGGCAGTCCGCCACGTAAACATGAGGTATGGCAGCCGCCACCCTCAGAAAACCGTATTGATCCATCGGTGAAAGTCTTGTTTCGATCGGCCGGCGTTCCGTTTCCGGACCCGTGTCGGCGGGAGGGTGCGCTATCCGCACTCCCGGTGCATGTCGCCGACATGCACCGGGAAGCGGGTATCGCGGATTATTTCGCCCAGAGCTGTGCCAGGTTGATTACCACGTGCATCGCCTTGTGCATGGAGGTGAGCGACGCGTACTCGAACTTGCCGTGGAAGTTCATGCCGCCCGTGAAGAGGTTGGGGCAGGGCAGACCCATGAACGAGAGACGTGCGCCGTCCGTGCCGCCGCGAATGGGGCGCACGACGGGCACCACGTCGGCCATGCGCATGGCTTCGAGCGCCTTGTCGATCACCTGCGGATGGGGCTCGACCATCTTGCGCATGTTGAAGTACTGGTCCTTGACGGTCAGCTTCACGGTGCCCTCGCCGTACTTGCGGTTCATCAGCTCGGCGCAGTCGCACAGGAAGCGCTTCTTCTGCTCGAACTTCCCGGCGTCGTGGTCGCGGACGATGTAGCTCACCGAGCACTTCTCGACCGTGCCGTTGAAGCCCACGCAGTGGTAGAAACCCTCGTAGCCGTCGGTGTGCTCGGGGCGCTCCCAGGCCGGAAGCAGGGCGCCGAGCTCGGCCGCCACCTCGATGGCGTTGATCATCTTGTCCTTTGCATAGCCCGGGTGCACGTTGCGGCCCTGAATCTCGATCTTGGCGCCTGCGGCGTTGAAGTTCTCGTACTCCAGTTCGCCCTCGAAGCCGCCGTCCACCGTGTAGGCGAAGTCGGCGCCGAACGCCTTCACGTCGAAATGATCCACGCCGCGGCCCACCTCCTCGTCGGGCGTGAAGCCGATGCGGATCTTGCCGTGCTTGATCTCGGGGTGCGCCATCAGGTACTCCGCGGCCGTCATGATCTCGGCTACGCCGGCCTTGTCGTCGGCGCCGAGCAGCGTCGTGCCGTCGGTGTGGATGAGCGTGTGGCCCACGAATTCGCGCAGCTCGGGGAAGTCGGCCACGCGCATGGTGATCTGCCCGTTGAGCGGAATGTCGCTGCCGTCGTACTGCTCGATGATGCGCGGCTTGACGTTCGCGCCGCTCATGTCGGGCGCCGTGTCCACGTGGGCGATGAAGCCCACGACGGGGGCGTTCTCGCAGCCCTCCGACGCGGGGATCGTGCCCATCGTGTAGCCGTGGGCGTCGGTCACGACCTCCGTGAGGCCCAGCGCGCGCATTTCGTCGGCCAGGTGGCGCAGCAGCACCAGCTGCTTGTCGGTCGAGGGGTAGGTTTCGCTCGCCTCCGAACTTTGGGTGTCGAAGGAGACGTATTGCAGGAATCGGTCTTTGAGTTCCATGGTATGCGTTGTGTTTATGGTTGGTTTATTCCTCTTTTTTCGCTTTGAGCGAGTGCCATGCGAAGTAGCAGATCAGCAGGGCGTACATCGCCAGGCCGGTCCATTCGGCACCCTTCGACGCGGCCCATTCGGTCAGCTTCCACTCGGCGCCCGCGAACTTCAGCACGGCGCTGACCACGCCCATCAGGGCGCCGCCGGCGATGAATCCCGAGGCGATGAGCGTGCCGCGGTCCATGCGGGCCTTATTCAGGCCCTCGTCCTTCGAGCGGCTCGACACGAACCACGCCACCAGACCGCCCACCACGAGGGGCGCGTTGAGCGACATGGGGATGAACATGCCCAGCGCGAAAGCCAGCGCCGGCACGCCGATGGCCGTGAGGATCAGCGCGAGCGCCGCACCGCAGAAGTAGAGCATCCAGGGGGTCTGTCCGCCGGTCATGAGGGGCTGGATCACGGCGGCCATGGCGTTGGCCTGCGGCGCCACGAGGGCGCCGTCGCCCACGAAACCGTAGGTCTTGTTGAGAATCATCATCACGCCCGCCACGGTCGCCGCCGACACGAACGTGCCGAGGAACTTCCAGCTCTCCTGCTTGCGGGGCGTGGTGCCGATCCAGTAGCCGATCTTCAGGTCGGTGACCAGGCCGCCGGCCGTCGAGAGGGCCGTGCAGACCACGCCGCCGATGATCAGTGCGGCCGTCATGCCGCTCTTGCCGCTCAGTCCCACGCTCACCAGTACCAGCGACGAGAGGATCAGCGTCATGAGCGTCATGCCCGACACGGGGTTCGAACCCACGATGGCGATGGCGTTGGCGGCTACCGTGGTGAAGAGGAAGGCGATGACGAAGACGATCAGAATGGCCGTGACGGATTGCAGCAGGTTGCCGCCCAGCACGCCGAAGTGGAAGAATACGAAGGTGGCGATCAGCGCCGCGACGAGCACCGAGAGCACCCGTTTCATCGTCAGGTCGCGCTGCGTGCGCTCCTGCGTCTCTGCGGCCTTGCGGCCCCCCCCCAGCTCCTTCACGGCGAGACCCACGGCCTGGCGGATGATGCCCGCCTGGCGCACGATGCCGATCAGGCCCGCCATGGCGATGCCGCCGATGCCGAGCGGTTTGCCGATGTACTGGAAGAGATTCTCGGCCGTGAGCAGCGTGTCGGGCTGCGCGAGGATCTCCTCGCGCGTGACGCCCAGCAGGGCGGCCAGCGCCGCGGGGTCGATGCTGCCGGCGAGCGAGCCCACGAGCGGCACGATGATGAACCACACCAGGCACGAGCCCGCGGTGATGATGAGGGCGTATTTGAGTCCGATGATGTAGCCCAGACCGAGCAGCGCCGCCGAGGTGTTGAGGCCGAAGACGACCTTGAACTTGTCGGCCGCCGCGGCGCCCCAGGCGCACAGACGGGTCGATACCGACTCGGTCCAGAGGCCGAACGTGCCGACCACGAAGTCGTAGAGGCCGCCCGCGAGGCCCGCCACGGCCAGCAGCTTGGCCTGGTTGCCGCCCTTTTCGCCCGAGACGAGCACCTCGGTGGTGGCCGTAGCCTCGGGGAAGGGATACTTGCCGTGCATCTCCTTGACGAAGTATTTGCGGAACGGGATCAGCAGCACGATGCCCAGCACGCCGCCGAAGAGCGACGAGAGGAACACCTGGTAGAACTGCGCGTCGAGCCCGAGGATGTAGAGCGCCGGGAGGGTGAAGATGGCGCCCGCCACGATCACGCCCGACGAGGCGCCGATCGACTGTATGATGACGTTTTGCCCCAGCATGTTGCGGCGGCCCGTCATGTTGCCCGCGCCCACGGCGATGATGGCGATCGGAATGGCCGCCTCGAACACCTGGCCCACCTTGAGGCCGAGGAATGCGGCGGCGGCCGAGAAGACGACGGCCATCACGAGGCCCATCGTCACCGAATAGGGGGTCACCTCCCGCGGGGTCGATGCCGCCGGCATGATGGGGGTGTACTCTTCACCGGGCGCGAGTTCCCGGTAGGCGTTTTCCGGCAGTGAAGCCGGTCGGGTTTCCTGTTTCATCTATTGTAATCTGAAGTTTGTGCTTGGGTTCGGGTCTCCTGCCGTGCTCCGGGTTTCGTGCTCCGGGTTCCGGGTTCCGTGCTCCGGGTTCCGTGCTCCGGGTTCCGTGCTCCGGGTTCCGTGCTCCGGGTTTCGGGGTCCGCCGGGCGGGATGTTCCGCCGCTCCGGCCGTCGGACGCTCCGTTGCGGCGGATGCCTTTCGGGCGGCGTGGAGGCGGATACGCCTCCGCGGCTGCGGTTTTGCGGTCAGCGGTTGTCGCCGCTGCCTCCGAGCAGGTGGCGCTCCTTGCGCGAGCGGAGTTTTTCGACGTTCATGCGGGCGATGCTTTCGAGCGGATAGCCCAGGTCGTGCGCCAGCGTGGCGCAGTACCACAGCACGTCGCCGAGCTCCTTGGCGATCTCCGTCCTGCGCTCCTCGGTGAACTGCTGCGCGTTGTCGCGGATCACCTTCTTCACCTTGTCGGCCACTTCGCCGGCTTCGCCCGTCAGTCCGAGCGTGGGGTATACGATGCGCTGTTCGGCGGGGTAGATGGCCGTTTCGAGTGCATGCTGCTGGTATTCGTCGAGTGTCATGGGTCTCTTTTTTGATTGTACAACCGACAAATTTAACGAAAAAAAACGAAATGCCAAGATTTCGGCTTCCGCATCGGGTTTCGCGCGCGCCCGGACGCACTTCGCGCATCCATCCGCTCCGCTGTTCGGCGGAGGGCTGCCGCCTGCTTTCGCTCCGTCCGTCTGTCTTCGGTCTGTTGTCTGTCTTCGGTGCGGTGCCTGCGGCGGTCGGGTTGCGGTGCGTTCGGGGGCGCTATTGTGTGTCGCGGGCCGGGTGACTGCGGGGACGGAGGCTCCGGGCCGCTTGGCGTGCTGCGGTCGGGCGTGCGGCATGGCGCGGGGTTTCGGCAGCGGTGCGACCGGACGTGAAAACGGGCGCCGGAATGTTCCGGCGCCCGTCGGTCGTCTGTTCCGGTGCCACTCAGAGCATGCCCAGGAGCTGGTCGAGGCGCATGCCGTGCGACCCCTTGACCAGCACGAAGGCGTCGCTCAGCGGACGTGCCGCGAGGTCGGCTTCCAGCGCCTCGCGCGAGGGGTAGCAGCGGATGCGCTCCGCGGCCGCGCCGGCATCCGGAGCGCGGCGCACGCTGTCGGCGGCCGCGGCGAATGCCGCCCCCACGAGCAGAAGCTGCGTGGCGGGTTCGTCGAGCGCCAGGCGCAGGATCGCTTCGTGCTCGGCCTGCGCCCAGTCGCCCAGTTCGAGCATGTCGCCCAGGATCAGCGCTTTCTGTGTGCGCGTGCCTGCGGACTCGGTGCGGAAGTGCCCGATGGCGGCCCGCATGCTCGACGGATTGGCGTTGTAGCAGTCGGCGAGCACGGTGTTGCGCGGCGTCTCGATCCGCTGCGAGCGGTGGTTGTCGGGCACGTATCCCGCCACGGCGTGGCGTATGCGCTCCTCGTCGATGTCGAAGTAGCGGCCCACGGCTACGGCGGCGGCGATGTTGAAGCGGTTGTATTCGCCTTCGAGCCGGTGCTGCATGCCCTCGGCGAGGGCCGCGGGGTAGTACTCCGCGGCCAGCGGGTCGCGCTCGGCGGCCATCGGGGTCAGCACGTCGTCGTCGCGGCAGACGAAGGCGCGGCCGCCGTTCGCGGCCAGGAAGTCGTACAGCTCGCCCTTGCCGCGGCGTACGCCCTCCGGACCGCCGAAGCCGTCGAGGTGCGCACGGCCGATGTTGGTAATCAGGCCGTAGTTGGGCTCGGCGATCGAGCAGAGCAGGGCGATTTCGCCGCAGGCGCTGGCACCCATCTCCACTACGCCGAACTCCGTGTCGCGCGTCATGGCGAGCAGCGTGAGGGGCACGCCGATGTGGTTGTTGAGGTTGCCCTGTGTGGCGCTCGTGCGGAACCGCTCGGACAGCACGCGGTGCACGAGTTCCTTGGTCGTGGTCTTGCCGTTGCTGCCCGTGAGGGCGAGGATCGGGATGCCCAGGGCCCGGCGGTGTTCGCGGGCCAGCTGCTGGAGGGCGGCCAGCGTGTCGGGCACGAGCAGCGTGCCCGGAACCTCGGCCGCCACGTGCGGGTCGTCCACCACGGCGGCCGCGGCGCCGGCGGCGAGGGCCGCGGCGGCGAAGACGTTGCCGTCGAAGGTCGCGCCACGCAGCGCGAAGAAGATCGCGCCCGGCACGATGTGCCGTGAGTCGGTCACGACCCGCGGATGGGCCGTGAACAGGTCGTATAGATTCGATGTCGTTTCCATGTCTCTGCGTTTGATGCCGGAGTCCGTGTCCCGCCCGGTCCCGAGGCGCGTCAGGCCGCCGCCGGGTTGCTTTGCGGCATACCGCGACGATCCGCGGCGGCAGCGGCTGCTTCGGCCGCGAGTCCTGCGGGGGCTCCGCGCTCGGGTCAGATGAACCGGTCGCCGGTGTGGTATTTCACTTCGTCGATGTACTTCTTGATGTTCTGCTCCTCGGTGCGGGGGCAGATCATCAGCACGTCCTCCGTATCGACGACGATGTACTCCTTCAGGCCGCTGATGACGGCCACCTTGCCCTCGGGCATCGAGATGATGCTGCTCCGCGTGTCGTAGAGGTAGCACCCTTCGGCCGGTGCGGCGTTGGCGTAGCGGTCCTTGCGGGCGTGCTGGTAGACCGAGCCCCAGGTGCCCACGTCGCTCCAGCCGAAGTCGCCGCAGCGGACGTATACGTTGTCGGCCTTCTCCATGATGCCGTAGTCGATCGAGATGGCGCGGCACTCGGCGAAGGCCATCTCCACGATGTTCCGCTCGGCGTCGGTGCCGAGGGCGCGCATCACGCCGCCGAAGAGCATGTCGTGCTCGGGCAGGTAGCGGCGGAACGCCTCCACGATGGCGCGCACGGTCCACACGAAGATGCCCGAGTTCCAGAAGAACTCGCCGCACTGGAGGAAGGTCTGGGCCAGTTCGAGGTTGGGCTTCTCGGTGAAGCACTTCACCTTGCTGATGGGGCGGTCGTCCGAAACCTGGATGTAGCCGTAGCCCGTCTCGGGGCGCGTGGGACGTATGCCCACGGTCATCAGCGCGTCGTGCTCGCGCGCGAAGTCGAGGCACTCGCCGATCACGCCGCGGAACGCCTCCTCGTCGAGGATGAAGTGGTCGGCGGGCGTGACGATCATTTCGGCCTCGGGGTCGCTTTTCAGCAGCGTGTAGGCCGCATAGGCGATGCAGGGGGCCGTGTTGCGGCCGATCGGCTCGCAGAGCACCTGTTCGGGCCGCAGCTCGGGCAGGTGTTCGAGCACCAGGTCGCGGTAGCGTCGGTTGGTGACCACCAGGAAGTGCTCCGCCGGGACGATTTTCGCGAACCGCTCGTAGGTGTGGCGGATGAACGATTTGCCCGTACCGAGGATGTCGAGGAACTGCTTGGGCCGCGACTGGCGGCTCCGGGGCCAGAAGCGGGCGCCGATGCCGCCCGCCATGATGACGCAATATTTTTTGTTTTCCATAGTTGGTATGAGTGTTCGGTCGTCGTTGAATTAGACAAAGATAAAAATAATTCGTAACTTTGCCGCCGGTTCGGACGATAATTTTTCGAGAATGAAGATCAAACTGATTACGATACCCAATCTGCTGACGCTGGCCAACCTCTTTTTCGGTGCGTTGGCCGTGGTGGCGGCGCTCGTGTGGGGCGACCTGAGGGCCGCGCTGCTCTTCGTGGCGGCATCGGCCGTGTGCGACTTTCTGGACGGCTTCGCCGCGCGCCTGCTCCGCCAGACGTCGCCCATCGGCGTGCAGCTCGACTCGTTGGCCGACGACATCTCGTTCGGACTGGCCCCCGCGGCGGTGCTCTTCGTCGCCTACGACGCTCTGCCTGCGGGGTGCGTCGCCCTCGGCGACGGCCTCCTGACCGCGGGGCGCTATGCGCTTTTCGTCGTGGCGGCCTGCTCGGCGCTGCGCCTGGCCAGGTTCAACATAGACACCACGCAGCAGGAGGAGTTCTGCGGCCTGCCCGTGCCGGCCAACGCGCTGTTCTGCGTCTCGCTGGGCGTGCTGGCCGCCGAGGGCGAGTGGGCGCTCTCGAAAGTCGCGCTGCTGGCCGTGGCGTGCGTCATGTCGTGGCTCCTGGTTTCGCCCGTGCGGATGTTCTCGCTCAAGTTCCACGGTTTCGGCTGGCGCGGCAACGAGCTGCGCTACCTCTACCTGCTGGCGGCGGCCCTGCTGCTGGCCGTGTGGCGCCTGCGGGCCCTGCCTGCGGTCGTGCTGCTCTACGTCGCCGTGTCGTGCGTGCGGTGGCTGATCCTGCGGGCACGCGGAGGGCGCGGTATTTCGGAATAATTTGCTACCTTTGTGCGGCTCGCGCGGCAGAAGCTGCGCGCAGCGGCGAACCATGATGCGTAAAACCTTGAAAAGACTCCTGATCGTCCTGCTCGCGATCGTATCGCCGGCCGTCCTGCCGCTCCGCGCCGGGGCGCAGAACCTCGACGCGCGCGCGCTCATGCGTGCCCGCCAGCAGGGCGAGAATACGGAGCTTTTCGGCTCCAATCCCTACGAGACGACGGAGGAGGACGGCAGCGAGGTGCCCGACACCACGCGCAAGGAGCGCCGGCCGCGCAAGCCGCTCGAATCCTATTTCTTCGACGACTCGCTGCGCGCGCGCCCCAACTTCGCGTGGACCATCGACCGCGACTTCAACCGCGTGCATCCCGCCACGATCGACACGATGCTCACCGACTTCCGCATCGACTATCCGTTCTACGTGAAGGGAGCGGGCGACGCGGCCATCGGCGGCCTGGGCCAGGGTTCGCTGCCGCTCAACTACTTCGACCGGCCCCGCTATGCCGATTTCGAGTTGGCGCAGCCCTACCACTCCTATATATACGATATGGAGAACGTGCCGTTCTACAACGTGAAGAAGCCCATGATCCGCTTCACCTACTTCGAATCGGGCCAGAAACGCTACCGCGAGGAGCAGTTCCGCGTGATGACAGCGCAGAACATCTCCCCCTCGACCGGCTTCAACGTGAACTACAAGTCGCGCGGCACGCGCGGCAAATACCCGCGTTCGCGCACCAAGAACCACAACTTCTCGGGTGCCGTGAACCACACCGGCAAGCGCTACTCGCTCCATGCGGGCTATATCAACAACCGCATCGAGGCGCAGGAGAACGGCGGCGTGGTGGGCGACTGGGCCATCGCCGACACCACGTTCGAGATGAATACGGGCGTGCCGATGCGCCTGGCCGATGCCGAGGCGCACAACAGCTACCGCAACAACGCCTTCTTCGTCGAGCAGTCGTACGGCATTCCGCTGCTGCCGGTGACCGAGCGCGACTTCTCGATCGCCGCGCTGCCCGCGGTCTTCGTGGGCCACTCTTTCGAATACAACGCCTGGAGCCGGGTTTATTCCGACAAGCGGGCGCCCTATACCGACGAGCGCGGCGGCCGCGACGAGCATGGCGACTTCGTGTCCGTCACACGCGACTACTACGACAACTGGTATCTCAACCCCACGCAGACCCGCGACTCGACCTACGAACGGGTGATCTCGAACCGGCTTTTCGTGCAGGTGCAGCCCTGGAACCGCGACGGCGTGGTCGGCACGATCGACGGCGGCGTGGGCCTCGACCTGCACACCTGGTCGCAGTTCGCGCCGGGCGACTACGTGTCGGGCCGCTACGCGAAGACGCGGAAGAGTTCCTGGTTCGCCTACGGCGCGATCGACGGCAAGATCCGCCGCTACGTCGATTGGGGCGCCGACGTGAAGTTCTACCCCTCGGGCTACCGCGGCGGCGACCTGTCGTTCGGCGCCCGCCTGGCCCTCACGGGCTACATCCGCCGCCATCCGCTGATCCTTGAAGGACGTTTCTCGATGGACCGCCGCTCGCCGACCTACTGGCAGGAGCACTATGTTTCGAACCACTTCATGTGGGATGCGCCCCTCGACAAGGAGAACGAAACGCGCCTCGAAGTGCGTTTCTCGATTCCCGACTTCGCGTTCGAAGCGGGGGCCTGGCAGGGTGTGGTGAACGACAAGATCTACTACGGCGCCGATGCCCGCGTGGCGCAGAAGAGCGGAAGCGTGAGCCTGACGAGCGTCTATGTCCGCAAGGATTTCCGCGTCGGGGGCTTCCACTTCGATCACCGCGTGCTCCTTCAGTGGAGCACCGACCAGGCTGCGGCGCCCGTGCCGCTGCTGAGCGCCTACCTGAGCTACTACTACGAATTCTGGGTCAAGCGCGACGTGCTGCGGCTCCAGGCGGGATTCGACGGCCGCTACAATACGGAGTACTATGCACCCGGCTACAATCCGGCGCTGGCGCAGTTCTACAACCAGCGCGAAGTCAAGGTGGGAAACTACCCCTACGTGGATGCGTACGTCACGGCGAAGTGGAAACGCATGCGCATCTTCCTCAAGTATCAGCACCTGAACAAGGGGCTCTTCGGCAACGGACGCTACTTCTCGGTGGCGCACTATCCGCTGATGCCGGGCATGTTCAAAATGGGCATCTCGTGGGGATTCTACGACTGATCCGCACCGTGCGCCGCGACCTCGGAGCCGGGTGCGGCCGAGACTGATTCGACGCTTATGTTCCGAAAAAACCTGTGGGCTTTCGCCGTGCTCCTGCTGCTGCCGGCCTTCTGCGGTTCCGGCGGCCGGAGGGCCGCCTCGGAAACGCCATTCGGCATGCTCGCCGCCTCCGACGACCATTCGCTGCTGCCCGAGGGCTGCTATCTCCTTTCGGCCTACGACAACATCATCCGCAGCGTGAGCGAACGCGAGGGCAACGACTGGCGCCTCGTGAGCGCCATCGCCTATCACGAGTCGCGCTTCACGGCCGACCGCGTTTCGGCGCGCGGCGCGCAGGGACTGATGCAGGTCCGTCCCGTCGTGGCGCGCGAATTCGGCGTGCCGGCCGAGCTGCTCTCCGATCCGGCGATCAACGTGCGACTGGCCAACCTGCTGCTCAACCGCATCGGACGCATGCTGGAGCTTCCGGCCGATATGCCGGAGCGCGAGCGGCTCGGCTTCGTGCTCGCGGGGTACAACAGCGGTCCGGGGCATGTGGCCGACGCACGGCGTCTGGCCGCGGCCTACGGCGAGGACCCCGACCGCTGGGAGGTCGTCGCGCGCTATCTGGGGCTCAAGTCCGATCCGGAATACTACCGCAACGAGGTCGTGAGGCACGGACGCTTCGTCGGCGGCCGCCAGACGGCCGACTATGTAGGTGCCGTCCTGGCGCGCTACGACCGCTATTGCGGCCTCGCGGAGCGGTGAGCTTTTCCTTTTGAACGTGTTTCTTTCCGGCGGGGCGTTTCGGTTGCGGCCGAATCGGCTTCGGGACGCAAGCCTTGCGGATGCATCGACGGGTGCGGCATTCCCGGAGCCGCAGGAGATCGGCGGACGGACGGAAAAATCACAGGCGGCTCCCGAAAAAGAGCCGCCTGTGCGTTATGCTGCGGGCGCGGATCAGTAGACCCACGAGAAGTCATCGACGTAGAGCACGTTGCTCTTGCATCCGACCATGAAGTCGCCGTAGGCGCTCGTGGCGCACGACAGTACGATCGAGTAGCGCCCCGACGGCTTGGTCTCGGCGTCGTAGTAGAAGAGCGGAATGACGGTGTCGATCATCTGGCCGCCCTCCGACGATGCGCCGATGCTCAGCGAGCCGTAGGCGATCACGGCGCCCTCGTCCGTCGTGCGGCTCTGCTCCGGGTCCCAGGTGCCGGTGGGCGCCGCGGTGCCCGAGGTCACCTTGTGGCGGCCGTTCCAGTCCACGATGGCCACGAAGATGCGGGCCACGTCTTGCTGTCCCGCGCCGATGGGTGCGCCGTCGTGCATGTCCACGTCCACGATGCCGATCTTTTCGGCGTAATATTTCAGGTGGAGCGCCGTGGGTCGCGCCGTCCAGTCGTAGGGCTGGCCGAATTCGACCACGCCTTTCGTGAGTCCGTCCTTGTAGAAGATGCCCGAGAGCAGGTTGCCCGCGGCCAGCACGCCCGCGGCCGAGGTCGCGGCCATTTTGGCGCAGTGCGCCCCCTCCATTCCGGGGAAGGTGCTCCACTGGCAGAGTCCGCCGGCGAAGGTGTTGTTGCCGCTGGCCCAGAAGGCGGCGTCGGCATTCTGCTGCGTGAAGCAGGACATGCCGGCCTCCTCCATGCCGCCCTGGGGGATGGGGTCGCCCGCGGGCGTTTCGAAGGTGCCTTCGTCGGTGACCGTGCCGTCCACCGTGAGGCGGTATTCGTAGGTGCGGCCGGCGAAGAGACCCGTCGTCGGGTCGATCGTGTGCACCGTGAGGCCTGCGGCGTTGGTCTGCTCGCTCCAGCGGGGTGCGATGCGTGCCGAGCAGGTGCCGTCCTCCGCGAGCGTCACGTCGGCCGCCCGCCACTCCTCGGTGCCGCTGCGGCGATACTCCAGGGCTACGGTTTCGGCTCCGGGCTGCGACGCGATGCTCAGCGTGCCCGTGTTGCGCCACAGGTCGGCCGCCGAGAGCGCCACCACCAGCTCGGTCTGCCGCACGTAGAGCGCCCAGCGCTCCTCGAAGTCGTGGTACGTGACGTAGACGTAACGCACCGACGAGAAGTCGGTCAGCTCCTCGGGAGCGGGATTCAGCGTCGTGATGCCTTCCGGTCCCAGCTTCAGATCGGTGATCCGCACCGCGCGCAGGTCGGCGTCCATGCCCACGTGGGCCGTGGCCGTGCGCCGCTCGGAGTCTATTTCCGCGGCGCCGATCTGGCCTTCGACCGCGAAGCGGCGTTCGATCCGCTGCTCGGCGCGAAGCTCCCATTCGTAATCCTGGTAGAGCGAGAGGGTGATGAACTGCGGCGTGCGCAGGTCGAATTCGCCGGTGAGCGGCGCCGAGGCCCGGGCCTCGGCGGTGATCCGCATGTCGGTGATGCGCACGCGGCTGATGTCGGTGGTCTCGTCGAGCCGCAGCACGACCGTGCGGGTCTTCGCGTCGATCTCCGCCGTGAACCCTTCGCCTTCGCAGCTCAGTACGGCCAGCTCCACCACGGGATAGGGCAGGTTGTTCTCGATGCACGAGCCGCACCATGCGGCCAGTGCCCCGAGCAGCAGCGGAATCAGAAACGACCGTTTCATCGGCTTGCGGCGATCAGTAAACCCACGAGAAATCATCGACATAGATCACGTTGCTCTTGCATCCGACCATGAAGTCGCCGTAGGCGCTCGTGGCGCACGAGATGACCAGCGTGTAGGCACCCGCGGGACGCGTCGTGCGGTCGTAGTATTCGAGCGGCAGTTCGAGGTCGATCATGCGGTCGCCCGTCGAGGCGGCGTCGAGGAAGATCGAACCGTAGGCGATCACCTTGCCCTCCTGTGCGGCATCGGGGCCGTTGAGCGGTTCCCACGTACCGGTGGGCGCCGCGGTGCCCGAGGTCACCTTGTGGCGGC
>Ga0073908_1003321_pt1 | contig 16863 bp, 19 predicted proteins | sample MucameincwithD2O_FD_65484 | JGI IMG/M metagenome (GOLD analysis project Ga0073908, IMG submission 65484) | Mouse cecum microbial communities from Vienna, Austria - Mucus amended microcosms incubated with D2O | ecosystem: Host-associated > Mammals > Digestive system > Large intestine > Cecum...
CCCCCCCCATCAGTTAAATTATGTTAACGCATACTAAGAGCGTGTTTTTCAAAGATTTTTACGCAATCGGCTAAGGTGGGTCGGTGTGATGTTCAGAAATGATGCGATATCTTTCAATGAGAACAGAGTGAAAAGATCGGGATGACGGTTTATGAGGTCGTGGTAACGCTCATTAGCCGACCGGGTATACAGCGCCATGTATCGGTCGTAGACAGTCGAAAACACCGCTTCTGTCGAATGCATGATGATGTCAGACAAAACTCTATCATCCCCCATCCGCTCGGCTATTACCTTCACCGAGACACAATAAATATCGCATGGCAACTGAGCTGTTATCGACACTCTCGACGGAGTTCCGTAAAACGAGAAAGGGAAGTCGGCTACAAACTCTCCGGCAAACTCCATTCCTACCACGTGCTCGCAACCATCCGATGAAAAAGCCAGGTATTTAAGTGTACCGCTCTTTATAAACCCCACATAACGACACACCTCTCCTACGGTAACAAAATCCTCACCCTTCTCGAAATGACGCAACACTCCCTGCTCCATACAGAAAGTGCGCCAGAAATCCACTTCAGGAATATCAATATGTGTTGAATCGTCGAGACATATCCATATGCAAATATACAGCTTTTCCTCAACGACACCAACACAACGACGCAGATACGGTTATCCCATATGATGAATCATGTCACGAAACTGCTTCTGTGTCCCCATCACAGTGATTCCATCCCCTTTCTGCACTCGGAAATCCTCAGAAGTACTATCAACCACCATCGGCTCGCTGTCAGTAAGTCCCAGCACATTGCGGTGGCTGGATATACGGGTCACAGCAACAAGTTTGAGACCGAAATTACGTTCAAGTCCAATCTCCTCAAGAGTCATACCATCGTAAAAATCAGGCACAATAAACTTCATCACATAATGATTTCTGTCTATACCTATGGCCTCGACACCGGCCCCAAGAGCAAGCTCACGAGTGAGTTCGCGCGCGGCTCTCTGCTCCGGGACGAGTATGCGATCTACCTGAAATCCGCGCAATATAGTCTCATGGATGTCATCAACAGCACGTGCATAAAGATGCCTTACTCCCATCTTGCGCAATAGAGCCACAGTCTTTACACTCGCACCGAAATTTTCGCCGATAGCGACGATGACAAGTTCAGACGAAGCGACAGGCAGTGAACCCAATGCCATCTCATCGGTGGAATCAAGAATGTAGGCTGTGGAAATCTTGTCTTTGATTGCCTCGACCAAAGCCGGCTTGCTGTCGGCTCCGATTACCTCATGCCCCATTGCGGTGAGGTCAACGGCCAGATTCGAGCCATAGATACCAAGCCCTATTATCAGTATGCGCATGACGAATATATTTTTGAGTTACAACATGTCGCCACACACGATAGTTCTGTTTATCTCGGCAATATTATGCGCTCTCCAAGATAAGTGGCCATATCCCTGCGCAGGGCATGAAGTTCGCTCAGTCGTGCCATAAGCTCCATACAGTGAGTCTCGTTGTCATGCCCCGAGAAGGCTTCCTTTATACTACGGTTCAGTTGCTGTATCTGCCATTCAAGCATAGCATCCTTGTATTCAATCACCGCGCGCGGCACAATGTCGGGCAATCTCTCATCGTCAGCTATGATATGGGTATATTTGGTGAATACCTTGCTGAGCACATGACGCTCGGCCACAAGTTCCATGCCGACCTTGCGTATATTGTCATCGGGGCTGGAGCATATGACCCGTTCGGGATAAGTCATCGCATACTCACGCAAGTCGCGAATATACTTCTCATCGGCTGCGGCTTTCAGTTCACCCTCACGCCGCTCGATATCCGAAAGGTCGGCAGCCGATGCGCGTATCTCCGCTTCTCCTGCAGAAATCATCTCGGCACGAGCCTGCTCAAGACGCTCCCGGCAGTCGGACTCAACCCGCGGCCAGTCTTCAGCCTGGAGCTTAAGCACTGCATTATAGATTGATGCAAGCACAGGATTGCAGATCTCCATGCTGTCACGTTCAAGCTCCGACTTTATGTAATCGGCCACTGTCACCGTAACCGAATTTCCATCCTCATCGACCATATCGGCAAGAGTAAGCAAGCCGTAGCGCAGCATGTATTTCACAAGTGCATTCTCATACTTGAGCATGAATCTACGGAATTTTTTCTCATCGCGCGTTGCATCATCGGAGACCGTCGGCATGCTGCCTATTGTGGCAGGTTCCACAAAAGGTGCGGCTTCGGCAACCGGAGCAGGCGAATCGGAATTTTCAGCGGGTATCGCTCCACCCTCAGGCTGAGCAGCATCACCGAGCGACTTCCTGGCACGCTCCTGACGTGCCGCGTTGGCGTCCTTTTCGGCCTGCTGTTTACGGCGTTTCTCCACTTCAAGAGCCACAACACGCTCGTCGATATCAAGGCGTCGGCTACACTCCTTAATATATACATTGGCTGTGACCGCATCGGGAATAAGCGATATCGACTGCACGATATCACCAATGGCACGCGAACGGGCTATGGGGTCATTCTCAAGTCCCTGCAACAGGATTCCCGTCTTAAACTGAATGAAATCGACCTCATTGGAGGCTATGTATTCTTCTACCTCGGTAGAAGTATGGCTCTGTGCGAAACTGTCGGGATCGTCTCCATCGGGAAGAAGCAGAACCTTTATGTTGAGCCCCTCGCGCAACAGCATGTCGATACCGCGCAACGAGGCCTTGATACCGGCGGCGTCGCCGTCGTATATGACTGTGACGTTGTCGGTAAATCGATGTATCAGCCGAATCTGGCCGTCGGTAAGCGACGTGCCCGACGAGGCCACCACATTCTCAATACCACTCTGATGCATCGAGATGACATCAAGATATCCCTCGACAAGTATGCATTTATTATGCTTTACTATCGCCTGCTTTGCCTGATACAGTCCGTAAAGTTCCTTGCTTTTTGTATAGATGGTAGATTCCGGCGAGTTGACATATTTCGCCAGATCTTTTTTTAAGGTACGGCCACCAAAGGCAATTACCTTTCCCGCTACAGAAAACACCGGAAATATTACCCTACCCTTGAAACGGTCATATACGCGGCCTGTGTCAGTACGGATACACAACCCAGTATCCACAAGATATTTTTCATTGTAGCCCTTGCGTTTTGCCTCATCATAAAGAGCGGTAGAGCGTTCAAGCGCATAGCCGAGATGAAAGCGTTTTATCATGGCCTCATTCACGCCACGCTGTTGCAGATATGTAAGGCCGATGTTGCGTCCGTCGTCGGTTTCATTAAGATTGTATTCGAAATGCCGGAGTGCAAATTCATTGACCGCAAGAAGCGACGCACGCTCAGTCTCGCGTTCGCGCTCCTCGTCGGTCATCTCATGTTCTTTGATTTCAATATTATATTTCCCGGCGAGATAGCGCAGAGCCTCCTGATACGTCATCTGCTCATGCTCCATTATAAAGTTCACAGGACTTCCGCCCTTGCCGCAACTGAAACATTTGCAGATATTCTTTGACTTGGACACAGAGAACGACGGAGTACGCTCGTTATGGAACGGACATAAGCCAAGATAGCTCGAACCTCTACGCTTCAAACTTACGAAATCGCTTACCACATCCACAATGTCAGCCACATCGAGAATGCGTTGCACTGTCTCCCGGTCAATTTTTTTCATAATGCAAATGTACGAAATTATCCACGAATTTGCTATCTTTGCTTTTCATCTTCGACAAGACACATGAAAGTTACCGACATAATAGCCGCGCGTCAGACTCCCGGATTCAGTTTTGAGGTACTGCCCCCGCTCAAGGGGCGCGGCATCAACCAGTTGTTTAAGAATATCGACATTCTGTGTGAGTTTGACCCGCTGTATATCAACATAACCACCCACCGCAGCGAGATAGTGTTCAAGGACACGTCCGACGGACTGTACCGACGTGTGAGCGAGCGCAGCCGTCCGGGCACTGTGGCCGTAGCCGCCGCAATCCAACAGAAATACGGCATCCCGGCCGTTCCTCATATGATATGCAGCGGATTCTCGAAAATCGAAACCGAGTACGCCCTGATTGACCTGAACTTCCTCGGCATAACCAATCTGCTGCTACTGCGCGGCGACAAGGCTAAGCATGAGTCGCGTTTCACGCCCAATGCCGACGGCCACGCCCATGCATCGGAGCTACAGCAACAGGTCAACGACTTCAACAGAGGATATTTCATTGACGGCACAAAAATGGATATCATCACCGGAGAGACTTTCTCATATGGCGTGGCCGGATACCCGGAGAAACATGAGGAATCGCCTAATCCGGATATTGACCTGCAGTATCTCAAACTTAAAGTAGACAACGGCGCCGATTACATCGTGACCCAGATGTTTTTCGACAATGAGAAATATTTTAGATTTGTCGAGCGTTGCCGCAACGCCGGCATCAATGTCCCAATAATTCCCGGACTGAAACCGATCACCACCATGTCGCAGCTCAACCTGCTGCCCAAGGTGTTCCATGTCGACATGCCAAGCGACCTTGCCAACGAACTGATGAAATGCACATCCGACGCACAGGCGAAAGAAATAGGTGTAGAATGGTGCACCATGCAGGCCCGGGAACTCATAGCCCACAATGTGCCGAGCATTCATTTTTATTCTCTCAACGCCACACGCAGTGTAGAGCGAGTGGCCCGCACCGTATATTAAGAGATTGTCTAAGAATATGAAGTTCAGCGACATACCCGGACACCAGTCAGTGAAAGAGCGTTTGCGCTCCATGGCCGATAACGACAGAATACCGCATGCCCTGCTCATCGAAGGGCCATCCGGCACGGGAAAGATGATGCTCGCCCGTGCCATGGCACAGTACATACATTGTGAAAACCGCAACGGCGGCGACAGTTGCGGAGAATGCCCGGCATGTATCCAGCACCGCAGTATCAACCATATCGACACCATCTACTCCTTTCCGATAGTAAAAGGAGGACATGAGAATCCCGTGTCCGACGACTACATGGACCAGTGGCGCCGCATGTCGGAAGACTCTCCATACATGGACTTTCTACACTGGCTGTCGCTCATACAAGCAGGAAACTCCCAGCCACAGATATTTGTCAGCGAAGCAGACAGCCTGATACATAAACTTAGCTTCACAGCCCACAAGGCAAAATACAAAATAGTGATAATGTGGTTGCCTGAACGACTGAAGACAGAGGCCGCCAACAAAATGCTGAAACTTATCGAGGAACCGTTTCACGACACACTGTTCATACTCGTAAGCAACGATGCAAAAAAAATACTTCCGACCATATATTCACGTACACAGCGCATAATTGCACATCGTCTGCCAGATGAAATAGTGGCAAACCGCCTTGTCGAGACAAAGGGTTTATCCATGACCGACGCAATGGCGATAGCACACAATGCCGACGGAAGCATGCTTGCGGCAGAAACCGCGCTGTCGTTTTCAAAAGAAGAGAAACAGTTTCTCGAACTGTTTATGTCTCTTATGCGCAAAGCATATCAGAACCAGATGGCCGACCTCAAAGAATGGACAGTCACCATATCGGCGTTCGGCCGCGAGACGATAATACGCTTTCTTAATTACTGCCTTCGACTGGTGAGAGAAAACTTCATAATGAACCTTAATGTGCCTCAGCTCAACTATCTCAACAGTGCGGAGGCTGCTTTCTCAAGCAAATTCTCACGCTTCATAAATGAACGCAACGTCGAACGCATATCCCAGGAATTCGACTCGGCAATAACCGACATAGCCGGTAACGCCAATCCGAAACTTGTACTTTTTGATCTTGCCGTAAGGATGTGCATATATCTGAAGGCCTGACTACATTATCGCCGATCTCCGACAACCAATGATTCCGTTTCTTCAACGTACCGCCGACATATATTTCGACCGACATGCCGACTCGATGGCCGACTACTGCTTCGTATTTCCCAATAAGCGAAGCGCCACATTCTTCCGTCATTTTCTCGGATTGCATGCTCGGACAGGCTCTCCGCTTATAGAGCCGGAAGTGACTACCATCAGCGACTTTATCGCCGACTTTTCCGATTATGCAGTAGCATCGCGCTACGACCTGCTGTTTACGCTTTACAACCTGTACAACGGGCTGTCGCCACAGATTGAGGAGTTTGACCGATTTGTATTCTGGGGCGACATGCTGTTGAGCGATTTCAACGATGTAGACCGCTATATGAGCGACGCATCACAGCTCTTCCGCAATCTGAAAAATTACAAGGAAATAAACTCCGACTATCTCACCCCCCGGCAAAAGGAGATAATCAACAAATACTGGGGAGCGCAGATACCGCTCGACAATATTGACCGCTTCTGGACACACCTCGACAATCCGCGAGAGCCACACACCAACCGGGAATCGTTTATGCGGCTGTGGGAGATTCTCGAGCCCCTGTACCGGCAATTCCGCGAATCGCTCTCAAAACGCGGCCTCTGCTACTCCGGAATGCAATACCGCGAAGTCGCCGAAAAATTCGCGGCAATGACGCATGACGACATACCTTACCGACGTATAATCATGGTCGGATTCAATGTACTGTCGATATCGGAGCTCAGTATATTCTCTCGGCTGCATGAGATGGGCATTGCCGATTTCTATTGGGATTATTCCTTCCCTGAGGAACTTCGCACCGACAATATGGCCACACACTTCATACGCAGGTATGTGAAACTGTTTCCATCGCTATACGACATTGCGGAAGAAGAGAACATAGGACTGCCGGAGATAGAGGTGATTGGCATACCCTCTAATGTGGGACAGGTAAAATATACAGGCCGTCTGCTTGAACGCATGGTAGCCGACGGACGTATCGCCAATCCGGAGAATGCAATCGACACTGCGGTAGTACTCCCCTCGGAAGATCTTTTCATCGAGTTGCTCCATTCACTCCCTTCCTCTATTCCGTCGGTCAACATCACTATGGGGTATCCTATGAAACTGACTCCCGCGGCAGCTCTGATGCGCAGTGTCATGACCATGCATCTCAAGGCAAGAAAGATAAGAGGCTCATGGTGTTTCTTCTACGAGGATGTGTGCGATGTACTTGCAAATCCACTACTGGCACGCATAGCCCCTGAAGTCTGCGAAGATATACGCAAGACTATAAGCCGGAACCGCATGTTCAGCATACCGGCCGACGAACTGCGCAACACTTGGCCGACCGTAGAAAATATATTTTATCCTGTCGACGATTTACATTCAGGCACAGAGGTATTCGACTACACGCTTCAACTTGTATCGTTTCTCGAACAGGAACTGAAAACATTGCAGTCGGCGGACAAGAATGCCACTATTGACCAAAGCCCGGACGATATCCCGGCAGACAGCGATTTCATGTTGCCGCCTGAAGAAGCGGAGACACCGGCCCCGATAGCTCTGGAGGTCGGATTCCTGTCGCGTTATCGCCAAAGTGTAGAGCAGCTCCGCGACACGGCATCAAGATATCGGGTGAATATGCGCGAGTCCACATTCTTCCATATGATACGAAGCGTGGTAGACGCCGAGACAGTGAGTTTCACAGGTGAGCCGCTGAAAGGACTGCAAATAATGGGTATCCTTGAGACAAGAGCCCTCAACTTCGACAACCTGATAATATTGTCGATGAACGAACGCATATTCCCAAAACGTCAGTTTACACGTTCGTTCATACCCAACATACTGCGACGCTGCTTTGGCATGGCTACCATGGAGTTTCAGGAATGCATTTTCGCGTATTATTTCTATCGCATGATATCGGCGGCACAAAATGTGACTCTCATATACGACACCCGCACCGAAGCCCTGAATTCAGGCGATATGTCGCGGTATATATATCAGTTGATGCATCATTATCCGCAGAGCCATATGAAGATGATGAGCGCTGCATTCAGTCTGCCCGCGCCTACTCCAGTCAATGATATCGCCATAGCCAAGGATGAAAAGCTGATGGAGGTTATCGAATCGTATCGGGCGGTCGACGGCACACGCCGATATCTGTCGCCATCGGCTATCAATACATACATCAGCTGTCCACTCAGGTTCTGCCTCCACTATCTCCGCGGCCTTAAAGATGAAGGGGAAGTCACTGATTATATGGACGAGAGTACATTCGGAAGTGTGCTGCACCAAGTGGCAGAATACTCATACAATCATCTGCGCGGAAGTCGTGAAGAAGTTACAGTCAGCGAAGAGATGCTCGACCAGATGGCTAATGACACAGTCGGTCTTGAAAAGCTGATTACATCGGCGATCAACCGCTATTTCAACCGTCTGCCAAATCTGAATGACACCGGCAATCCCGATGACGAGTATATAAATCCGACACCGCTCAACGGTGAAGCGCGCGTACTTGCAGATATCATGCTAATACAGATGAAGCAGCTTTTTCAGCTTGAAAAAAAGCGCGTTCCATTTACATTTATCCACGCCGAGCGCAAATTCACGACCGCTATTCCGCTATCGCCGGATTTATCGGTAAATCTCCGCGGAGTAATCGACCGAATAGACCGCCGCAAAGGCATAATCGAGATTATAGACTATAAAACCGGCAGCGACAATTTGAAAGTCGCAAATCTCAGACATCTGTTCACCCCGGTCAACAGCAGCACGGAGCATCATAAGGCCATACTACAGCTGTTTCTATACTGTAACGCATTGCATATGGATATGAGATACGACGGCCCGATAAAGCCCACATTGTTCAGATTCAGGAAACTTAAAACCGAAAAAGACATACCGGAAGTGGTAATAAATAACTCAACCTTGTCGGACTATCGCGAATTAAACGATGAAGTGCTTGGCGAACTCGCCGAAAGACTTGCTCCGCTGTTTGACCCGACAATTCCCTTCTCACCAACCCCGCATCCGGCCAACTGCCGATTCTGCAATTATAAATCAATCTGCGGTCAGAATATCTGACCCGACTACCCGACAGACATATGGCCGGAATATATATACACATACCATTCTGCCACTCCAAATGTGCCTACTGCGACTTCTTCTCTACTTCCGGAAACAGTGGCAGAGCTACATTTGTAGAGTCTCTGTCAAGAGAATGGGCGATGCGACGCCATGAACTCGGCGACGCACCGGTACGCACTATATACCTCGGAGGCGGCACACCGTCAATACTATCGACCGATGAGTTAAATATAATCGCATCCCTTCTGCCTATGTCAAAGTTGGAGGAGTTTACTTTAGAGGCAAATCCCGAGGATATCAGCATACAGCGTGTCAAAGATATGATATCAATCGGGATAAACCGAATAAGTATAGGCGTGCAGTCGCTAAATGACCGTGAACTACAGGCTGTAGGGCGACGCCATACGTCACAGGACGCCATTGAGGCAATCGCCACAATACGCAAGGCCGGAATATCCAATATCAGCGCCGACCTAATCTATGGCTTGCCGGGGCAGACTGCAGATTCGTGGCGTGAGTCGGTGCAACGGCTGTCGGAATGCGGCATAACACATCTGTCAGCATATGCTCTTTCATACGAGCCGGGCACTCGCCTCTATTCAATGCTCCGGGCGGGGAAAATCAAAGAAGCATCACAAGAACTGTCGGAAGAGATGTACAATATCCTTTGTGAAACAATGGCGCGACAAGGGTTCTTGCATTACGAGATTTCCAACTTCGCTATTCCGGGAATGCATTCGCGCCATAACAGCTCATATTGGGATTATACTCCCTATCTGGGCCTCGGACCGGGAGCACACAGCTTTGACGGGCAAGTGCGTCGCGTAAATCCATCGCGGCTGCAATCATACAACGAGGCAATGATGGCAGGACGCATATTTTATGAAACCGAGGAAGAGACTCCTGTAGACCGTCTTAACGATATCATAATAACCGCAATGCGAACCAAGGAAGGTCTGTGTATGGAAAAATTCAGACAAGCAGGAGGCGACTTCGCCTTAACAAGGCTAAAACGCAACGCAAACGTCTTTATAAAATCGGGTAGAATAGTCTGTACGGATACCTCCATGTATATTCCCGAGAGATATTGGCTCGTGTCCGACGCCATACTCCGCGAGCTGCTTATTGACTGAACCCGACATAACAGTCGGCTCTAATCATGATGATATGGCTCGCCGCGCAATATCGTCATTGCCCGATACACCTGTTCGGTAAAGAACAGACGTATCATCTCATGGGAAAAGGTCATTTGGGATAACGACAGCTTGCCGTCGGCCCGATCATACACTTTTTTTGAGAAGCCATATGGCCCTCCAACGACAAACAGCAATCTCTTGCCGACTGTAGACATTGCCTTTTCCAGATAACCGGCAAATTCGCGAGAGGTCATCTCACGGCCATGTTCGTCAAGCAACACAACGCGGTCGCCTGGCTGAATCTGCTGTAGAATAAACTCGCCTTCCATCTCTTTCTGCCGCTCGGCAGTAAGGGCCTTGGAGGTCTTTATGTCGCTGATGGTACGTATTTCATAAGGGACATAATGAGTCAGGCGCTTCACATAGTGCTCAATCCCCTCCTTGAGGTAAGGTGTTGCAGTCTTTCCTACTACTATAAGCTCAATCTTCATGACCGGAATGCTTAAGAGCTTGTTTAATAATCATGTGTCATCACACCAATTCTTAATGGGTGTATGTGCCCGAAAATCTCTAAAACAGTTTCTTAGGCTTTATCGCCTGAAAATCCTTAAGATAATTTGGCACGGAATAAGCCAGATCAATAAATTCGCTTTTATGATAAGCTCTTTCGGAAAGAGCCATCATATTGGCCGCTACAGGATGTATTTCGGTTATGAAATTTGCATTTGGATGCTTTTCAAGCAACGGACGTGCTTTATCACTGCCATCGCCAAAGAATATTACCGGCCCGCAATCGAGCTGCTCACGATAACTGTCCTCATCCAATATCAACGGACGCGGCGACAGCACATTCTCCAATGCGAAATCATGAACAGCGGTGTACACTTCCATACGCCGGGCATCAATCATCGGCGCGAACAGCACATTCTCATCAAAGAAATCACTGAACATAACGGCCACAGTCATTGTCTGCAATGTATCGACACCTATGAGCGGCAGATTCATCGCATATGCAAGTCCCTTGGCCTCAGACAATCCTATGCGCAGACCGGTATAACTGCCAGGACCCATACTGACCGCAATCGCATCAAGCGCCACTTCATGCTTCTTTGCCGCCGCAAGCATATCCTCGATATACCCGCTCAGTAATGATGCATGGTTACGTCCGTTGTAATCCTCACGGCGATCAATCACATTGCCATCCATAGTCAGCGCAACAGAACATACGCTTGTAGATGTGTCGATATTCAATATAGTTGCCATACTGCAAAGTTACAAATTTCCATCCAATTACTGTCATGCGTCTGTTGTTGAATCCCGTATTTTTCATTCTCCTCTGTCTTTTATGTTGAGTTTCTGCCTCACGATCCACAATATTTCGACCGTCGGCCGGATTAGTTGAAGTATTTCGTCGGCAGATTTGTAAGCCATAGGAGATACGTCGATTTTACCGAATTTCTGATGCATATATCCGAACCGGTAGGGACAGCCTCGCGGATACGATGGTCAAGCAGAGCAAAATCAGCCGGGCTGATAATACAAGAAAGACGGCGCATGGATATCATGCAACCGATTTCAGCGCCAACATGGTCGGGGTTGACATATATCGTCACCGGATAGGCAGTGCCTACATCACACAGGCTGCCGGCATGGACATCAGGCATCTTGACAACGGGTACGCTCTCCATAGCAGAATGGTCGCAAAGTTCTGAAATCCATTTCATAGCCGACTTCTCTATATTATCCGTGAATATCTCGGCTGATCTTGTTTTACCTTTTACAATCATATAGTTGAATTTATTCCGCAAAATAACGAAGCGAGTGCGCAATTGACTTGCGCACTACCAAAAATGTTGTTATTTTTGCAAAAATTTCATTGCCATGCCCCTCAATCGCGCCACCCTGATAAGAATTTCGACCATCGACCGCTGCCTTCAGAACCGCTACAGGCGCTGGACTATCAACGACCTGATTGACGCATGCACGGATGCGCTTGCAGAGTTTGAGGGACGCAGCAACCCCATAAGTCGCCGTACATTTCAAAATGACCTTGCCCTGATGCGTAGCGACCGTCTGGGCTACAATGCCCCGATTGTAGTCCGCGACAATAAATACTATGAATATGAAGACCCGGATTTCAGCATCACACACCTCCCGCTCAACGACGAGGGGCTTTATGCTCTCAATTCTGCACTTGATATTCTTCGGCAGCTCCAGGGTTTCCCTCAGCTGGCATCATCTATCGATACTATCAGTAAACTCAACGAACAGATTTCAAGGCATACGGGAACGGCAACGCCTGCGATGGATATGGAACATGTAGCCGATTACAGAGGCGCAAAATTCATAGGAGCGATATATGATGCTGTGAGGAAGCAGCAGACTATCGTCATTGAATATCAGTCGTTCAAGGCACGACAGCCGGAGGCATTGGTGGTGTATCCATATTTATTGAAGGAGTATCGCAACCGATGGTTTCTGATTGGAGAAAAAGCCACAAACAAGGCACCTCAAGTCAATATCTTTGCTCTCGACCGCATACACTCGGTGGAAATTGACAATGTGCATCCATTCAAGAAATGTGTTGATTTTGACCCGGAACACTTCTTCGACGATACAATCGGGGTGACAAAGGGGATTAAAGACAAAGCCCGGCGCGTGGTTGTCCGAATCGACCGCCAGCAGGCTCCGTATGTCGAATCAAAGCCGTTTCACAAATCACAGAAAGTAGAGCAGCGATTCCGTGACGGCAGCATACAGCTGTCGCTCAAGGTAGTACTAAACAACGAACTTGAACGCCTAATCCTCGGATATGGCGGCCACATCGAGGTCATCGCACCTCCCGAATTCCGTGCGAAAGTTGCTGAAAGTGTCGCCAAAGCCGCTGCCCGCTATATCGGCCACAATCATTGTCCTGATTCGCCCGAGAAGTAATGACATAAGGGCCGGCTATTTTACCAGTCATCGTCACGGTCAATGTCATCATAGTCATTATAAAGGGGAATATCATCCAATTCCTGCATTGCATCAAGACGATCCTGAAGTATATCCATCTCATCCTGGATATAATCGTAACAATCCGACATCACATCACAGTCATCAAGACGACTTTCAAGCTCATCTATGCGGTCCTGCAATTCATCAATATCGCAATCATCGATGTCAAAGGATGGACTATTGTCAATAATCCCTTGATATTCAGTAATCTGTTTCTTAGATTCCCTAATTTCATGTTCCAGCTCACCAACACGTGCTTCGTACTCCGCATCGTATATGTAGCCATGTCGAGACTGACATGAGCTTGTCTCACCTGATTTAGATTTGCCCGAAAACAGATTGCAAATCATATTGAACATGGCGACCTCGCCAAGAAAGTTCCAGAATGACATAGCAGACTATTTAGAGATTGTTTAAATTCAGCGTTTTTTCACTATATTACCTATCCACGCGACCAGGCCAAACACACCCAGCACACACGCCGAAATAGTGATTAACGCGGTCCAAAAGCCGGGACAAGCACATGTAACAATAATGAGTATCAGTATCGCCCAAAGTATTATTCCAACCATATGAGTATTTGATTTATGGTTATTATTTATGGTTATTAATTGATATCAGCGCCGTCTTTGAGGGCCTGGCCGAGCCAAGCGAATGCACATAGAATAATAATGATGAATGACATATTGGTCAAAAATTTAGATGTTACGAGGATAACCACTGCGGCTTTCATCTGCAAAATTAGTCGCGACATGGGCGAGAATCCGGCACACAAAAGTTAAACAATCCTATTAAGCTATCTATCACACAACAAAAATCCATCTGACAATCTTTCTCAAAATCCGTATCATATCGATGAAAAGAGATGTGTTTGAGAAAAAACAGCGAGTTAACCCCTATTATTCAAATATTTTTCGCCAAATTTGCATTTAGACAGGCATAGTCTGTCCACGACATTTTGCAATAAGAAGCATTATGCACTCTTTTAAGTCGAGAACACAGAAAATTCAAGACACTGCACAAGGATAACAGATTGATTCACCACACATAGAGTGGGCTACTATATTCCATGCATTTAAGTTTCTTGCCGGGCAAGCGCTTCGCAATAGCTTACGACCTTCGACTTATTATGTTGCATTGATAGTCCGTGCTTCTGCATTTAGAAATCTGCTCTATTGGACTACTGAGCAAAAAGAAATACTACAATGGAAATGAAATTCTGTCAGAGCTGCGGAATGCCGCTTACAAATGAAGTACTCGGCACGAATGCCAATGGCACACCAAACGAGGATTATTGCATCTACTGCTACAAGGACGGCAAGTTCACTCAGGATATAACAATGGAGCAGATGATTGATCACTGCGCTCAGTTTACCGATGAGATAAACAGAAACTCAGGTCAAAATCTCACGGTTGAACAGATGAAGGAGCAGATGCGTCAGTTTTTCCCACATCTCAAACGCTGGAAAAAGCAATAGACAATTATGAGTAACGAAATTTTATATATACTCCTGCCGGACTATGCGGCGCATGAGACGGTGTTTCTTTCGCAGGCTATCGCCTCCGATGAATATGCGATGAAGGAAAATCCGAAATATATCAATAAGGTGGTCGCCCCGACATTGGAGCCGGTGAAATCAATCGGTGGGTTTCGCACAATGCCGGATTATTCGTTTGATACGATGCCCGATGATTATGCTGCGCTGGTGCTGATTGGTGGTTTCGGGTGGAGTACACCTGTTGCTGAACGGGTTGTGCCAATTGTCAAAAAAGCTGTGGAAAGAGGGAAGGTTGTCGGCGCAATATGCAATGCAGCTTCGTTTATGGCAAAGCACGGTTTCCTCAATGCGGTGAAACATACCGGCAATGGGCTTGACCAGTTGAAGCTGTGGGGTGGAGAGAATTACACTAACCCTGAGGGGTATATCCACGCACAAGCCGTAAGCGATGGAAACATCGTTACCGCCAACGGTTCTGCAACCCTTGAATTTGCAAAAGAGTTACTTACGTTACTCGAAAACGATACACCGGAACGAATAGAAATGTACTATCAGTTCAACAAGCAGGGCTTCTGCAACCTTTTCTCAATCGAATGAAGAGGGCCATTGTCATAGGTTGTCCGGAGCCGGAAAGAGTGCCTTTTCAAGAAAACTATCCTCTCAATTAATCATATCATTATGTTTATCGCAATACTTACATATAGAAAGCCGTTGAGCGAGGTTGATAAGTTTCTCACCGCGCATCGTGAATATCTTGCCAAACACTATGCAGCTGGCGATTTCATCACATCCGGCCCTCGAAGTCCTCGTATTGGAGGAGTGATAATGATGAAGGCTAATAACCGTGCTGAAGTTGATACTATCATCTCGCAAGATCCGTTCAATATCAACGGAATCGCTGACTATCAGATTGTGGAGTTTACTCCGACAATGTTCTGTGAACCTAGTCTCTCCAGTCTGTTAATTCAAAAACCTGTCCAACAATAAACTCACCGACAACATGAAAGTTCTGAAATATACTTTCTATGCTCTTGTTCTTGCAGTACTTGCGTCATGCAGAGTTTCCCCAGACAAAAATATTAAAGAGACAATCATTGAGCAGAGTTCCATCGCTAATGAAGAGGTTAGTGATGAAAGCACTGAAAACATAAGCCTTATAAACACAGTATATGAAAAATTCGTATTTGCAATAGATTCCCAAAGTGATGAAAAACCTGAAAAATACTTTTCAGATAACGCACTTAAAAAGTTGCAGGAGGACTATGAGTTTGACTGCGAGGATGGCTCTTGCTATGCCTTTTATGCATTGAGAACCGAGATGCAGGATTCTAACCCCGATACAGATGGATCTTCAAAAATATGCGACATTGAGCTTGGCAGAGATGGTTGGTACATAGTCTCTTATTCCGATATGGGATGGACGGGCAAAACCCGAATCAAAATCACTAACGGTAAAATTGATGACTATCAGCGCATATAGCAATGACAACTAAATTTAATTTCAATACCGCCGGACTGTTTACAACCGAGAATACCCGTATGGTGGCATTTTATCGTGACATAATGGGGTTTGAAACCGATTGGAACGGTGAAGGCCCTGATGTAAGGATGCAGCTTGGCAATATGTGGATAATATTATTTCCTCGCAAAGCATTTGTAATGGAACCCCATAACTCCCTCATCACACGCGAAAATCTGCTCGCCGACTGACCGCCCTGACGGTAACATTTATTATTAAACAAGCTCTAAATCAAGTGGCGTGTACCTCTGAATTTATTGAATACATCTGCGATATGCTTGCACCATTAGGCGAGATACACAGTCGCAAGATGATGGGTGATTACATCGTCTACGTCAATGAAAAATGCGTAATCACAGCCTGCGACAACATCGCTTATGTAAAGAAATTACCCTGCATTGCCGGCTTGATGGCAGATGCCAAGTGCGGCTGCCCATATACTGGAGCAAAGGAAGCCTATATTCTTGACTTGGAAGATGCGCCCAAGTCGCTTAAAGTGATTGAAACCATTTGGGAATATCTCCCGTTCCCTAAATCAAAGAAACAGTAAAATGCCCTACATATCAATCGAGAGCGGCAAACTGACCGCTGAACATAAAAACCGTTAATTGAAAATGAGCAACGATACACGAGACATCTTTTCCGAACTTAAAGCCCGCAAGCCACAATATGTGTTGGGCACAAAGAACGGGGATATACGCACATCAAACGTGACCGAGGAAAAGATCCTTGATGCTATAGACGACATTGAGGATAACGGATGTGTATACCTTGAAAAATGCGTGCCGGTGGTGT
>Ga0073908_1003326_pt1 | contig 16849 bp, 13 predicted proteins | sample MucameincwithD2O_FD_65484 | JGI IMG/M metagenome (GOLD analysis project Ga0073908, IMG submission 65484) | Mouse cecum microbial communities from Vienna, Austria - Mucus amended microcosms incubated with D2O | ecosystem: Host-associated > Mammals > Digestive system > Large intestine > Cecum...
GCAAGCAGCTCGGTATCAACTATAAAAATCTGTCAGACGAAGAATTTCGCTGGCTGATTCGGATTCTCAAAAAATCAAAGAAAATGGGAACGCCTATCAGCCAGAGGAAAAAACGGTAAAAAAAACCGCTGTTGCATGGTTGGGGTGCCTTCCATGTAGCAGCGGTTCTTGCTGTGGTTATTATTTCATTCGTTTTCTTAATATCCGGCGATAATTTGTTTCTCCCTTTGGTGCGTCCTGTATAATTTCCAACACACCATCTTCAAGCATTTTATCAATGCGATTAGAAATCCATACATCACTAATTCCAAGTTGATATTTTCCTAAAACATTACCTATAACAATAGCCATTTTGAATTGCTCTGGCTGTTCCGCAATTTCACGAAGAATGAAACTATCATATATATCTTCTGAAACACTTTGCAATTTACCATTTAGCATTGCACGCAAAGGTGCATTTTCATTTTGAAGTTGATTCCATTTCATAGCACAAGCTGAAAGAAATACAGGCTTAGCTTTTTCTTGTAGAGTTATATATTTTCCCCATTCGCCAGGAGAAACCTCACCCCATGCTATTTTGGATATCATAGTATTTTCTTTTCCATATTCCCAGGCAGGTAACTTAACCAAATAAATTGTTGTCTGACAGTTTAATGGTCGAAGTTGTTTCATAAGCCAGTACATACCGCAAAGTTCATCCGGATTATAGCTATACCAAATACGAACTTCTTCCCCAGCTACATATCGTTCAATAACCGAAGACAATGTAGTTTTAATTTTCTGTATTTTTTCTTCAACCTGATAGTCTAAATCCTCTACAAACCAGACAGACAGCATTTTCTTGAGAACATTTTTCCGCTGTTCGCCAATTCCATTATCAGAAATATCTCCCACACTAAGAGCCATATCAAAACAATAAACATCACTGCTCTTGCCTCCCAATGGAATAGCATTCTCCCAAGCAATATGTTCTTGTTCCTGTGCTTGAATTTGTGCTTCTTTCATTTCATCTGAAGATGGAACACTCCCATCTTCGTGCCTCATAAAGACCGAAACTGCACTTCCTCTATACTTTCCCTTACCGTAAGTTTGGGCAATTTTCAAACTTCCACAGGCACTTTCACCAAATACAATTTCAATCATCTTATATACCTCCGATTTAATTACTCCCGTATGAATAAATTATATCATGCAAAACAATTTCTTCTGCCCGGTTGTGAATGTTATTACAACGATGCACCCATTCCATTTGTTGAGTTCGCTTCAATTCCTCTGTCACGCCCTCGGTGGCTTTCATCTGCTCCATGATAGTGTCTAACCGTTCCTGTGCCTGTTCGTTCAGGTCTGCAAGATATGTCCACAATTCTCCGGTCAGTATCAATGTATTCAATCTGGCTGGGTGGACTTCCCTTAAATATTCCCGGTGCATCCGTCCGTACTTTCCGATAGGGCGGTGTTCCTCCGGCAGTTTCAAGTCCGGGATGTAGTAATCTCCGACAAGGATATAATCAATTCCGTTTTCCGTTATTCTTGGTTTCAATTCTCTCATGTTCCTTACCTCCTGTGGAAGCAGGCTCGTCTGGTACTAACTCAATCACATCGGTAATCTCACAATTCAGCGTTTCGCAGATACGGGCTAATGTATCCATGCTGATGTGCTTTCCCTCTTTGCTCATGTTGGCAATCATATTTGTTGTCATACCAGCAGCAAGCCTTAAATCCTCTTTCCTCATATCACGCTCTAACAGTGTGTGCCAGAGTGGTTTATAGCTGATGTGCATATTGTTTTCCTGCCTTTCTATCCATACCACCGGGGCGGCTGCCCCGGCAGGAACTTTTCTCTTATTATAGCACCAATCTTGTGAAATCACAATTTATTCTTGTATCCTGCCGCTGATACCGTCTGGATTGGCTTTCCCTTTCTTTTTGTTCCCTTTAATTAGCCATGAACTGGCCTATGGCGAATTGTGCGTTGGCACGGACGCGGCGGATGTATCCTATCAGCAATATTGGTTCCGCGGCCAATGGTATGACGGTCTGAGCGTCTTCTGGCAAAGCTTCATCGCGCCCCAGCGGCTCGCCAACCGCGTATACGACGGGCCCACCCCTGCCGTCAACGCCTCCGTCAACGACACCGCGACCCTCGCCGCCCATGTTACCCTGGCCCCCGGCGAAAGCCGCTCCGTGCGCTTTGTGGTCAGCTGGTACTTCCCCAACTGCAACTATTACCTGGATCCCGCGCGCCAGGCCCCCGACGGCGCCACCCAATGGAAGAATAACTACGCCACCCGCTGGCCGGACGCCCCCGCCGTCTGCTTCGACGCCCTCTGCCGCTGGGATCACCTGGAGGCGGAAACCAGAAAATTCACCGACGCCTTCTACACCCAAACCCTGCCGGAGGACGTGTTCGACGCCATCAGCGCCAACATCTCCATTCTCAAGTCCCCCACGGTGCTGCGGCTGGAGAACGGCGAATTCTGGGCGTGGGAGGGCGTACATTGCCGTGCCGGAAGCTGCGAGGGCAGCTGTACCCATGTGTGGAATTACGCCTACGCCCTGCCCTTCCTGTTCCCCTCCCTGGAGCGAAGCATGCGGGAGCTGGACTACCGCTATAACCAGGACGAGCACGGTGGTATGCAGTTCCGGCTTCAGCTGCCCCTGGGATCGCCCCGCAGCGCCTTCCGCCCCTGCTGCGACGGGCAGTTCGGCGGCGTCGTCAAAACCTACCGGGAGTGGAAAATCTGCGGCGATGACAAATGGCTGCGGGCGCTGTGGCCCGCCGTCAAGAAGAGCCTGGCGTTCGCCTGGTCGCCGGATAACCTGGATCGGTGGGATGCCGACCGCGACGGTGTGCTGGAAGGCCGCCAGCACCACACCCTGGACATGGAGCTCTTCGGGCCCAATTCCTGGCTCACCAGCATGTATCTGGCCGCGCTGAAGGCGGCGGCGGAGATGGCCCAGCATCTGGGCGAGTCTGATGCCGCGGCAGATTACCTCCGTCTTTATGAGAATGGCCGCGCCTATGTGGACGACAAGCTGTTCAACGGCGAATACTATCAGCAGCAGATTGACCTGAACGACCCTTCCATCCTGCTGCCTTTCGACAAGGGCGTCAAGTCCCTACAGGGGGATTCCGTCACTGATGCGTACTGGAACAAGGAAAACGGCGAACTGAAATACCAGTTTGGCGAGGGCTGCGCCATCGACCAGCAATTGGGCCAATGGCACGCCTCCCTCTGTGGCTTGGGCGACATTCTGGATCCCGGGCACAGCCGCCTGGCCCTGGAAGCGGTGTATCGTCACAATTACAAACGAAGCCTGCGCAGGCACTTCAACCCCTGCCGCATCTACGCCACGGGCGACGAGCAGACCACCATCATCTGCGATTGGCCCGAAGGCAAGCGGCGGCCTGTGATTTCCGCCCCCTATTCGGAGGAAGGCTGGCCCGGCTGCGAATATCAGGCCGCTTCCCACATGCTCCTCAGCGACATGTACGAGGAAGGCCTGGAGCTGGTAAGCGCGGTACGCGGCCGCTTTGACGGCGCCAAGCGCAACCCCTGGAATGAGTTCGAGTGCGGCTCCAATTACTCCCGCTCCATGTCCTCCTACGCGCTGCTGCTGGCTCTAAGCGGTTTCCGCTTCGACATGAGCACCGGGGCTATGGGCTTCGTTCCCCATGATCCGTCGGAGCAGCGCCGCTACTTCTGGTCCCTGGACAGCGGCTATGGCTTGTTCACCCAGCAGGATGCGCGGCGCAGCCTTCAGGTTATCTCCGGCCGGCTCACCCTGCGCCAGCTGGAAACGAACCGTCCGGCCCACACGGTTTCCCTCAACGGCCAGCCTGTCGCCTTCCGCCAGGACGGCAACACAGCGGTCTTCAGCGAAGCCGTGACGCTGCTGCCCGGCAGCGAGCTTTGCCTCGCCTGACCCGTCTCCCAAAGCAGTCCTGTTTCCCACGGACAGGGCTGCTTTTCTTATGCAGCTATCAACGCGGCAATGGGCTGTCGCCGCCTTCAGCCCTGCCCGTTCACCTGCTTTTTAAGGCATACCTCATCATCGTGCCGCTGATACCCGTTCCTGAGATAAAACCGATAGGCCGCCGCCTGTCTGTTGGTCCTCAGCACGATACAGTCAATGCCGTGGCCCGCGTCGTACTGCTCGACTTCCTTGAGCAGCCGCGAGCCGATCCCCTTCCCCTGCATGACGGTGCGCACCCCCAGATCATCAATCCGATACTGTGTCCCCGCATACCAATGGATCACCCTGCCCAACGCGACCGCCATCAGCTGATCGTCTATAAAAAACCCCAGCGCCAGGGAATTGGGCTGACTGGCCAGATCGCTGATATACCGGCTGACCTGCCCGCGATCCTGCCAGTTATCATACCAGGACGCCCCGGCAAAGGCGTCCTCAATAATAGCCATCATCGCTTCCCGCTCTGCCATGCCGATTCTTTTGACTTCCATCCTGCACATACCAATCCCCTCCCAATAAAAAACCGCCCAAGACGCATAGCCTTGTGCGGTAGGTGCTCACCCGTGACAGTATGATACCAGTTGCTTCTTGCTATGTCAATAGCGGCCGGGCAAGCGGGGTGACCATGGGGGTAATGCCTCAATGCTTGCAGTCCGATAGCTCACTATCGGATGAGCGCGGATCAAACCTTCTTAGCGGCGCAGGATACCAGCAGGGCGCTTTCTCGCCGATCCATAAGAATAATCGGCTTCATGGCGGCGCGTCTCCAATGTTTTCGCAACATTGGCTGCCTTGAAGATAACCCCGTCCGCGCACGCCCCGTCCACCATCCTCGCTTGGCTTCATTACATCGTGATGCCGAAGTCCGGACAAGGCGGCCGTGCTGCACATATTTCTTCAAAATCACTCATATACAAAAGTCTCTCCTTCCGCCAAAATCATCTTCTATCCAACTTAGCTCATTTACTTTAGCTCTTTTCAGTCTACTAAATAAGTCTATGAGCAATTTTCGATCCTTGGAAAAGATTTCAAAATATATGCCATCCGTACACAAATCGATACATTGACAATTGCTTTTCAAATAGTCCTCCCTTGTACGGATACGAAGCACCAATGGCCGATCTGCAGTTGTCCCTACCATTCTGGCCGAAAAAATATCTGGTTGCAATGAAAGCACGGATACTAACTCGGCAGAAGTGTAAGCGGTGCGCGATAGCTTTGACTCATTCAAACAATCCAAACAATCAACATACCATTTGTCGATGCGCGATGACAACAATGTGATTATGCTGATCCAGATTGGTATCCGTTGGTTCTGGTCTACCCGGGCAGAAATTCCCTGGTTCATGATTCATTATCCTTTCTTGAATCAAGGTACCTTGATCGTATGGATTTGTGTCAAGTACCATGTATGCTTTTCCAATAGGAGTGTAGCGATAAGAAGTTTATCCTTTATATCTATTTTGACATGTTGTCCATTCGGCAATTCACCTTCAAAGAAGATGGTTATTGCAAATGAGACGGTACCCCCTTTGAAACCAATATTCTCGCGTACTACTCGGCATGATACTTGATGCTTATCAACATTTGAACACGCCTCAACCTGTTGCAGTGTGTCCTTATCAAGTGGGGCGCACAATTCCTCACGGGAAAGATGCTTGGCAGAAACATACTGTTCAGCATACTGCCCATTCGGAAGATTACCCAAGTGAGCCTTTTGGACAGTCAGAATGATATCATTCGCAAGTCGAGTTCCAAGCTTACGTTGCCCGGATAGGATGACACCGACAAAGCCACAAACTACAAATAGTCACTAATGTAATGCAACCAAGTCCATGATTTTTCAAGCGCGCCGGATTCATGACCAATAGTGTAAAAAATTGAACTCCAAAAGAAGCCATCCGTTACATTTCCTAAACCTGACAATCCTGGATTAGATGCGTAGTTATTATCAAGAGTAGCGTTAATCCCAGCTTGTACTGTGCCTCCTATGAAGTTGAATGCAGCGAAATATGGTGCGCCTAAAGCGGCTCCAACCACAGGATGACCAGCACTTGCGCAAGTCAAAAATATTTCCGAGGAGACTTTTGCAGATGCAGAACCGACAGTAAGTTCCACCCAATGACGTTGCCCCCAAGCAATAAGAGCATTCCCTAAATCTTCTGGCGTAAGGTTCAGGAGCGGATATTTTTGAGAGCCCGCTTTAGGGGCGACATTGCTTCTGTATTCATCAACAATGTCATTGACAGTAGCAGAACCTAAACCACCACTGCCGCCATAGGACATGGCACCAAGCATTAAGTTGCCAAGCCCCATATCATCAAAGTAGCATACCATAGCAGCATAACCATCTTTATCAGACTTCATAGATGGGCAATTATTGCAGTATGCGTAAACACTCCTCCGATAGACAACATCCGCATTAACAAACCTGCTCCACTCCGGGTTATAGTACCTGCTCCTGAGGTAATACAGCCCCGTTTCCTCATCGTACACATACCCGCGATACCTGAACGGATTGAGCGTACCCAATGTAGTTGCCAAGGTGCCGGTCTTGCTCAGGGGGGTGCCCCAAGCGTCGTACCTGTATTCTACTACCTTGGTGCCATCGGCGTCAACCAGCGCTATCACGTCGCCCTGCAGGTTGTACATGTAGGCATAGGCCACGCCATCGTAAAGCGCCACCGCGGGCTTGTTCTGTGCGTCGTAGTAGAAGCAGCTCATTGTCCGTCAGGTAACGATGTTCTTCCCGTGCAGGATGTATGCTCTATCTGAAGGCAAATTGGGGGTATAAAAAACCATCCGGCTCAACGCCGGATGGCAGAGATTTAATTACATTTGCGTTACAGAGGTTACGGTCCATTTGCTGTCTATTGCCGAGTCACCAAGACGGTTGACTGTAATTCTAAGCTTCACTCCCGAATACTTATAATTACAATTTCCCGATTTGCTGGTGATGTCAATGGAAACACTCACCACACCTGACAATTCTCTATTCCTGAGCTTATGAGAAATGACATACCCGTCTATGGAACGGCTGACAATATCAGCCTCTGATAAGCTGAGCATTTGTAGCTGCTGTTGAGTGAGTGGCGCACACAGGGCCGTTCGCATTTCGTCGCTCACCTTGATGTCCCATATTGTATGAAATTCCTTTTCCAAGTGTGCTTGCCTCACAAGTTGTATAAGCTGCTGCGGAATTGTGTAGTTGCTATAACGTCTTGCTTCAAGTATTCCCTTTATCACCCATGTTGCACACATCATTGCAAAAATGATTTCAAATATCACAGCATCGAACATGTAATCTCCTTTCTAACGTTTGAACAGATTATTTGCCGCCAGGCAGTAATTCGCTCCAATCTATAGCTTCCTCTAAGTAAGCTCCTAACAACTCAACCCATACAGGAGTTTTGATAGGAATAAACTCAGCTGCGAAATCTTTGACAAAATCAATCCGACTAACAGGTGCAGCTTCTTTGCCGGCAGCATTTTGCAAGACTCCTTTTACCAGATATGAAACCCCCAGACCATTGGCAACAGTTATACCGTACAAAGCATTACCTATTACCTTACTTGAAAAGTAACTCAGAGCTTCAGCACGAAATGCTAAACCCATCCCGTGCGCCCCCTTCAAGATGATAAAAGATAAAGCAGTCGTAGCCACGTTTACAGCTTCATTGATCCAATCCTCCTTATCCATATGGCACACAGTATCAAGTACTACATAACCACCAATTGTTCCACCGCCGCCACCAGCGCCTCCGCCCATAACGACTGACATCACCGTGCTGATGTTTCCGTTTTCGTCAAAGCAACTGGCGGCAATATATCCACTACTATCAGCATTAACAACAGGATCATTGATGCAGTAAGCGAATGTGTTGTGAGACATAAGTTGTGAGACTTGCCCCTTGTATACATCCGCATTAACAAACCTTCCCCACGTCGGGTTATAGTACCTGCTCCTGAGGTAATACAGCCCGGTCTCCTCATCGTACACATACCCGCGATACCTGAACGGATTGAGCGTACCCAATGTAGTTGCCAAGGTGCCGGTCTTGCTCAGGGGCTTGCCCCAGGCATCATAGGTATACCGCACAACGGGTGTACCGCTGGCGTTCACCAGCGCAATCACATCGCCCTGCAGGTTGTACATGTAGGCGTAGGCCACACCATCGTAGAGCGCCACCGCGGGCTTGTTCTGCGCGTCGTAGTAGAAGTGCATCTCATGCTCGTTGTCCGCCAGGTGAACGATGTCCTTCCCGTGCAGGGTGTAATCGATCCCCTGGTAAGCAATCGAGCCGCCTGCATCCAGGTACATCCGTTCCTTCTTGGTGCGCAGACCGTCCGCGTTGTACTCGAAGGTGAGCTCATCGTAGCCAGCTTCGCCGAATTCTCCCTTGTACATGCTCCGCAGTTGGCGCCCCTGCACCCAGGAGTAGTCCCACTTGCCGTCTTTCAGCGGGTTGCCGATGGCGTCGTAGGTGATGCCGGTTCCGTTGTACCCCGTCAGCTTGTCCTTCCAGTTCGCGTCGCCGTACACATAGGGAATGGTCTTCACCGCGCTTCCCAACGTGCCTGTGGTATAGGCATACGCCTTCTTGCTCTGGATGTTGCCGCCCAGGTCGTAGCTGTACACCCAGGTCGTCCCCACGCTGCCCGCCATGGTATCATACGGGTCATTGACTCGGGTCAGCTGGCCGATTTTGTCATAGGCGTAGGTAACCGTCTTGCTGCCGTCGCTGACGCTGGTGATGTTGCCGTTGGCGTCGTAGGCGTAGCTCAGGTTCCCCGTGGGCTGGGAGATCGTCTGCACCAGGGGCGACGTGCTGTTGGCCCCGAATCCGCCCGCCACATAGGTATAGTTCGACGTTTGTGTGGCGTTTCCTGCACTCACTGTACGTTTTGTGATTCGTCCCAGGCCGTCGTAGGTATACGTCGTCTGCCGGCTTCCGCCATAGTTCAGCACCGTCGGCCGGTTCTCGCTGTCGTAGGTGAAGGTGGTGGTGTAGGGCACATAGTCGCTGCCCACCTGCTCCTTGAAGGCCGCCAGGTTGTTGTACTGGTCGTAGGTCACCTCCCCGGTGTAGGCATGGTTCGCGCCGTGCAGCGTGGTTTTGCGCATGGGCCGGTTGGCCGCGTCGTATTCGCTGCGCACGGTGATGTCGAACAGGTCGTCCACAACCTGGGCCACCGCGCCGTTGGCGCCATAGGTGTAGATGAAGCGGTCCCTCGTTTCGCCGTCGAACTTCACGCCGATCAGCCGCTTGAAGGCGTCGTAGGTGTTGGTCACCTTATCGCCGTTGCCGTAGCTCACGCCGGCCACCGTCGCATCGGGATTGTAGGCGGTGGTGGAGAGCGTCTTTGTGCCGATCTTCACCGTGGTGGGCCGCTCCAGGGCGTCATAGGCGAAGTGGTACGTCACGTCGTCAGCGGCGGAAGCCGAGGTGTTGTGCTTCACCTGGGTGAGCATGTCCATATCGTAGGCATAGTTGTTCCTGTAGGTGCCATTCGGGGTTGTCGCGGCGGTCTGGGTGATCTTGCGGCTCAGGTCGTAGGTGTAATTCACCGTCTGCCCCTGGGGATCGGTGACGGAGGTCAGGGTATCCAGCGACGGATTCACTGCCTGGGTAACTTTTTTCCCGCGCGCGTCCGTCCGGGAAGCCACATGGTTCGCCTTGTCGTCATAGGCCGTGCCGGTCTGGAGGAAGGCTGCGGCGCCGGACTTGCTGGTCTTCGCGGTCAGTTGGTTGCCGTAGGCGTCGTAAGTATACTCGTTCACGGTGCCCAAGGGGCTGGTGGACTTGCGCAACAGGTGCTTCTTCTTCTCCGCGTCAGTGCCGCCCCATTCCAGGGTAGTCTTCACCGTGCTGGGTCGGCCGGTCTGCCAATAGGTCAGAACGTTGTTGAAGCCGTCGTAGGTCGCGCCGCCCTTGAGACCCGCCGCGTCGGTGGAAGAAAGCACGTTGCCCTTGCTGTCGTAAACGAAAGACTGGCCGAACTGCTCCTTGTACAGGAAGATACCGCCAAACTCCGCGTAGTTGATGTTGCGCTCGTAGTCCACGTTGAGCCGGACGGAGGTGTAGTCGCAGGGGGCGACCACGGGGCCGGCGGCAAACTGCCAGTCCGTCCACTCCTCGGTCCATTCGATGGAGGGCGCGTTTACCCGGGTGGAGGTGGTGCCCGCCTTCAGGAAGGATACGCGGATGTCATAGCGGAAGTTCTCGCCCTTGCGCGGCTTGGAGTAGCCCAGGGACCAGCCGCCCGCGACGTACACGTCGCCCTGACTGCCGGAAAGGGCAATGTCCTGAAAGATACCGGGAAATGTGCTGCGCCCCGTGCCATACAGGCGCATGGTGTTGGCGGACAGCCCCTGGGGCTTCACGCCGGTACAAGTTGGGTAAACCTTATCGGCGGCAGTGTTGGTGCTGTTGGACCGCCATCCCTCGGGCGCGGCGTCCACATTGAAGGTGAAGTCGCCGTTGATGAGCAGGTTGTAGCTGTTGGCCACGGGGCCTTCTTCCACCTGAACGCAGTCCACCCACGCGGTACCGTTGCCGCTGCCCATACGGATGCCGATATACACATTGCACATGCCGCCGGTACCCGGAACGGTGAAGCTGTTCATATAGCGCCGGTAGGCGGAGGCCGTCTGGATCGGAGGCTTTTCAAATACGGTCCAGCCCTCATCGGCGGTGTAGGTTTCGAGCCAGACCCGCATGTTCCCGGTGCACTTGGCATAGAAGGACGCGGTGTAGGTCTTGCCCCTTTCCAGCATAACCCACTGCTGGATGTCGCAGCGCCCGCCATTCACAACCGTAGCCTTGACACAGCGTTTTCCCATGTAAGGAGAATCCGTCGAATAGCCAATGGTGTTCCCCGCCGCGCTGCTGCTGTTCGTGAAGCTCCAGCCGGAATCAGAATCAAAGTTATGGTTGGGCAGCAGGTTCACGATAGACTTCTGCATATGGGATACGGCTTCAGGATGGTTCACCGGATAATCCGTGGAATACTTGGCAAAGAGCGCGTAGCCCAGCTGATCGTTGACGGACACGCAGTTGCCGTAATCATTGAAGTGGTAGAACAGCTTCTTGCCGCCCAGGTTGTCGGTCACCACGGTCAGGCAGTCCGAATATACATAGGTGTGGTCAAAGCCCACTAGGCTGCCGTTCAGGACCCTCGCGCGCTTGACACGGTAGGGCTCGCGGTTGGTGTAGTATTCGTAGGTGACCTTCACGCCATCGCAGTTGGTGGCGGAGGTCAGCAGGCCGTTGGCGTCATAGGTATAGACCATGATGACGTCATCCGCGGGCTCCCAGACGTCCAGCATTCGTTCGTTCGCATCATAGGTGAAGCCGCAGGCGCCGATGTCCGGGTAAGCGGGCGAGAAAATCGTGCCGATGAGGTTATCATTTCTGGAGCCATTGCGGGTTCGGCCAAAGCTGTTGGAAAACTCCGTATAGCGGCCAACGCCGTCGGTGGCGCTGAGAACGACATTGCCGCTGGAAACGAACGCGGCCTTGTTGCCGCAGGCGTCGGACATGCTCTTGAGCATCTTGGCGTTGGCGTAGTTGTCCGCGAACTCCACGGTCGGCAGGTCGAAGACCAGCGTGTTGTTCTCCTTATCCGTGATGGTAGCGGTGGAGCCGGAAATGGTCAGGGTCATATCCATGCCCGACTGATCCTTCCACGCACCGGAGACCTGCTTGAAGTGGATCTTCGTGCCGCTGGCGTTCAGATAGACATAGTAGAGCGTGGAGCCGTCGGGATCTGTGAGCGTCTCCCGGTACAGCGCCTGCTGAACGTTCGTCTTCCAGCCCGCGCCCATGCAAAATGCCGTTTCATTGCGGTAGCAGGAGTTGTAAACCTGACTGACCGATACCGGCATACGGCTGCCGCTGCAGGAAGTGGCCTGACGCTCAAAGATCACATTGCCGTTATACAGGCTTACATGACCTGTGCCCGCGCGGCCCACCGCCTGATCCTCATAGGCCAGATAATCCGCGGTGCCGGCCAGGGAGATGTAGTTGATGACAACATAGGGCTTGTTGTACTTGTGATCGCTGGTATACAGCTCGAGGTAGGTATTGCTTGCCGCTTCCAGCGCGAAGCCGTTATTGGTTCCGCCGCCATACCACTTGCGTACCAGATTGGAAATATCGTAGGTATACCAGGCGTCGCCGCCGGTCATGTAAGCATAGTCCAGCACCTTGCTGTTGAGGGCAGGGGCGTTATTGTAGGTGATGGTCTGGCTGTTCCAGCTGCCCAGCACTTCCTTCAGGTAGATGGCCGCCGCCGTGGTAGGCTTGCTCTTGGTCATGACGGAGAAGTATGCCTTGGTGACGTAGTAGGAGGAGTCGATGGATGGCAGGCCAGCGTTCAGGAACTTGATGTAGGCAATGCTGGTGCCCCAGTTGCCGCTGCTGTTGGAAATGGTCATGCCGGTATCGGCATAGGGCTGTACCGTATTCGGCTTGGCACTGGTGACGAAGTTGTCCTCAATGGCGGAGGAGTGCTTCTTGGTGATGACGACAGGATCCAGCACCACCGGGAACCGGGCGGAAGCCACCCATACTGCGTCCGGCGTATAGGTCAGTCGCCAGGTATCCGGCTCATCCGCCGCCGCCAGCTCGCAGCGCACGTCGCCAAACGTGCCTTCCTCGGCGCTGTCCCGCAGGAACGGCGCGGGCAGGGTGAAGACGGTTTCGGCATTCATGTCCAGGAACGCGATATCGCCATTTTCCTGCTGCCTGGGCTGAAGTCCGGGAGCGGACAGGGTAAAGGCGACAGGACGGACGGATTCAGGCGCTGCGAAGATCAGCGCGTCCTTGAAGGACAGGCCGTGGACGGCGCAGTGCAGATCAACGCCGGGGAATACGCCGGAATAGTACGCGGCTCCTTCGGTATGCTCCAGCACCTCGCGGTGCAGATCACGCTCGCTGCGTTCATAGGCGGAAGGATCAACACCGACTGGCGCAACGTCGTTGGCGTCTTCCAGCCGCCAGGAAAGCAGGTGATCTTCGTCATCCCGCAGGGTGATCGTCGCAGCGTGGGAGGTAGGATGAAGCTCTACCTTGAATTCGTCGTTGGCGCGGTTGGTCAGGTAGGCATAACCGGCTTCATCCGTTGCAGGAATGAGGGTGTTGTCGATTTCTTCCCATTCACCGGTGGTCTTGTTGAGGTAGTGAACGGGCTCCGCGAACAGCACGGCCTGATGAAAATTGCGTCCCAGGTTGAAGATTTTGCCGGTGCGGGTGCGCTTGGCCTTGGTCTCGTTGCCGGGAATACGGTTCAGCTCATCCATAGTGACGGGCGCGTTGTAAGCCTTCCGGGAAGCGGTTTCTTTGGACGTATATTGGGTACTCATATCATTGTTCCTTTCTGTGGCCGCTATGTTTTTCGGCCTGCGATGTTCAATGAAGGGAGCGGGAAGGCAACTGTGCTGCCATGCCCGCATCTTTTCTTTCGGATGCCGGAGTTCAGCTGTACGCTGAGCTGCTGATAAGGATAACGCTTGGAATCATCCCTTTCCTCATGATGACGGTTGCCGCTGTCAAGACGGGAAGCCGCTGTCGAAGGAGCACCCCCTTTGCCGCAGGCGGGCTGCTTCCTGCCCGCACCGCCAGCATAGGCGCGGCAAGCAGAAAAGTAAAGGGTCAGATATGAGCCAAGGCCTGGATTTTGGAGTCAGAAATGACACTTGAAGGCCTTTGGGGCCGGCTCATTTTTGATACCAAAGGCTCCAAACCCTATTGATTTCAAGGCTTTTTGTGGTTCAAATCTGAACTCAACCGGCTCGAAACTGACACCGGAGGATTCAGTAAAATAAAGCTTGATGTGCAGCCATCAGAAGGAATACTTCTCCAAGAACGGTCAAATACATAGAAAAAGAGCCGGGCACAGGTGCGCCGGCTCAGGCAAACGAAGAGAAGTATGCGCTATTGCGTTCAAAAAACGGGTAAAGTAAATGGGCAGCAGGGGCATGAACCGTCAGTCAGTCTTCCGCAGAATCGATGCCATGAAAGCGCAGCGCGGCGACCAGCAGCCCCGCCCGAGCGGCGTAACTGCCGATAAAAATGGGCTTCACCCGGTTGTATACGACGATGATATGCTTGTGCCGCTGAAAGCACGAGCAGTCCTCATAGCGGATCGTATAAGCTCGGCCCAGAAAGTCTGTGAGTTGGAAGAAATCCTCATTACGGAAAAGGAGAAGCTTCCATTGAAGGGCGCTGTAGGCTATCATCCCAACGAGCGCTTCCAATAGCACAAAGGTTTAGAATGAAACACGCTCATGCCCGAGCGAAAAGCAGATCGTCAGGGCATGCAGGATGGTCAAAAAAAGAATGGCGATCCATCCGAGCCAGCCATAGAGCTTCGGCTGACGGATCACCGTATACGCATGGATCGGCGCGCCTGTTTCTTCCTTGCTGTTGCGTTTCATTTTGCACAGCGTACTCAGGAAGAGCAGACTGGGAAGCAGGATCACGCGCAGAATCGTTGCGAAAGTACCGTTCATGGACACAGCCCCTTTTTCTTTCTGGAGCATCAGGATAGTTGCGATCGCCCTCAAAAGTCAAGGGTCAAAAATGAGCCAAAGCCTGCTATGGGGCATCAATAGCAAGCCATCTTCGGCTCACTTTTGACACCGGGAAGCGCAGAAAGCCTTACAAATCAACGGAGTTGGGCCGATCCAAATCTGGATCGGGACGGCTCATAATTGGCACCGGCGTTTTTTGGGGGGATGACGAGCTTGCTGCCTGTCTGTTTGAACAGCCACCGCTTCTTGGAAACCGACACTGACAAATGATGAAGCCGGATCACCTCATGCTTGGAGGTCGTTTCAGTATATAATAAAAAGAAACTGGCACATGGAATATCCATGTACCAGTCTTAGTCCGTCATCCATCATGACGATATAGGATTCGCATAGCGTTCCATCCGTTGATCCATTTCCCATTCTCGTTGATATACCTTCGAAACGGTTGCCATTCTTGGAATATTTTGTTTTGAATATAGCTTTGGACTTCATCTTTTTCTATAAGCACTCTTGATGGCCTGTCGGGCAATAGAGGGGATAATTCCTTAAAAACAGTATCTTCTATAATATTCTGTCACGGGTTTTGCTACCACAGATCGGGGTATACTATCCATTCATTTTAATATTGACAGAATACCCCATAAAAATACTATGGTTTTATTTTTGCTCTAAAAAGCATAGAACTCTTTTATTAAAATCCTTGGCTTCTTCATACGCAGCATGACCAAGGTCGCTATAAATAAACAACTCACTTTTTTCAATCTTATCTGCTAATTCTATCGATGCAGTTTTCCCAACAATTTTGTCACACGCTCCGCCCAAAATCAACGTTGCACATGAAATCTTATCTAACTCAGAATAAGCGTTATGCTGAATACAGGATTTTGCTTGAATAAGAAAACGTTTAAAATCTTTCGGCTTTCCAATACGCCCCAAAATTGGGTAAAGGCATCTATATCTTTTTAAGAATTTATCTGAATAGGTTTTTTCAGCTGTGTCAATCATTAAAGCTTTATAGTCACCCCGCTCAGCCATAGAAATCCAATTACCTGCTACACTTTTTATTACTTCGTTCTGTTTGGCAAGCGTGACAGCCAATACAAGCTTCTTGACCAGTTCAGGGTGATCGATTGCAAGATATTGAGCGATCATCCACCTTGCGACACACCCATAACGTTAGCCTTTGCAATATTAAGAGCTTTCATTGCTTTGGCCTGATCTTCTGCCATATCCCATGTCGAATAATTCTCTGGAATATCATTCTTACGGCTAAAAACATAAACAGAGTAGTCCCTTGCGTATGCCCTATAGGTCAAAGCGAGCGTAAGTGCCATTCCTTTTACGGTTGCCAATCCGTCTGCCAACCCAGGGAGCATAATTAAGACATTATTACCTTTGCCGAAAGAAACATAATCCATGTCTGTATCGCCAATGCGGATGCTCCCATTTTTTGCATGCAAAAGCATAATACCCTCCTATTTACTTTAATTGTCCGGTTTTCAACATACCCATTTGCTACATGACTCGTTAGATCGTCATTTTTAATCCGTTCAAAGTCATGCTGCTCCATTTTGACGTTCCAAAGAAAATCAACATTGAATCCTTTCAAAAACCATTTCAGAATATCAATGGTCATTTTCCGAACCCAACGAAAATTATCGACGGTCATCCCCTGCGTTATGACTGTACAGAACTACCGATGGTCATTCTTATCTTAATAAGTTAGAGAAGTTAAACTACTTATACCGTATTCACAGAACGACTGGAATGAACGCATAATATATGCTTCCTCTTCATCGGTTAATGGCTTTTGCTGCTTTTCTCAGCAGCAGAAATCTCCTTCAAAGCCTGACTATAAGCTTTTTGTACATTGATGTCTTTGGAATTGTCACGGCATTATATCCATCAGTGATCGCATTTTTAGATTATGCAACGCAATCTTCATTTGCACCATAGAAGCGCTCAGATTCTTGGCTGCCGAGTCAGCGACAACGGAGACATAGCCTGCCCGCGCACGATATCCTTCTGATTAAACCTATTCATCGCAGGCTCGTACTGCCTTGCCCGCAGATTCAGCATGCCGGTGGCGGCGTCATAGGCTTCTTATTTCAATAAATGGTAACCAGATGTTTACTTATTTAACCTTTGCAACAGTGTACAAAGGGATACATATAAAAAAGCAAAATAATGGACTGCCAACCTACTGAAAAACCGCTCTTTCACAACGAAGGGCGGTTTTTTCATGGGCGCAGGGAAAGGAGGCAACCCAACTACCGGGGCTTGACAAGAGAGGTCAAGCCCTTTTTTCATGCCAGAAAACCAAGAAGGAGGTATTGC
>Ga0073908_1003328_pt1 | contig 16847 bp, 17 predicted proteins | sample MucameincwithD2O_FD_65484 | JGI IMG/M metagenome (GOLD analysis project Ga0073908, IMG submission 65484) | Mouse cecum microbial communities from Vienna, Austria - Mucus amended microcosms incubated with D2O | ecosystem: Host-associated > Mammals > Digestive system > Large intestine > Cecum...
TATGTTTGAATCTTATCTCGCCTCAACAATTATTTCGACTTGCGGAAAATCTCCGCATCTCAAAATAATTCAGAAAATAAATCATCGGTTGGCTCAGTTAGCGGCTTAGCCAAGACTGAAAAACCTCAAATTTTACCGAATCATTGTTATTATATTTGTAGAGAATATATGATTTTGTCTTTTTTTACCGGACAGCAATAATCCTCTTTATTTGTGATACGTTCCTTAAACTGCACCTGTCCGGCCTCAGCCAAGTCGCGCAATTGAAGTATTTCTTTTTCAGTCATAATCGTTATTCTTTTGATAAGATTTCCCACCAGCCGTTGCGACGACCGTTGCGACGACTTATTATGCCTTTTTTGACGAGGTCAGAGGTAATGCGCTTGACTGTAGATGCTGATTTCTGTATAGATTTTGCAATCTCAGTCTGGGTGATTTTAGGATTGTCCTCGATAATCTTTAGTACGGCTAACTCTTCCAAAGTACAATTCAAAGTGTCAAATTGAGACTTTGGATTGGGCATCGTGATGCTTTGAACGGAAGTCGCCGGAAGGGATACCCCGACGAGCATATCACGATTGCGGAGTTCATTCTTTTCGCCGAGAATCACATTGCGCAGGAATCGCTCCACAAATTCGGTGGTAGGCGAGATATTCAGTCCTTTATATGAGGCTCTAACAAGTGCATTGCGAAAATACCAAGAATGTTCCTTGAACATATCGTTGGTTGCCGGAATGCCCATTGAACGGAGGTACTTTATAAGGAAAACGGCAGTAGTGCGGGTATTGCCCTCACGGAAAGGATGTATTTGCCATAAATCGGCAGTAAATCTGGCTAAATGTTGAATCACCTCCGAAATAGGTTTATCGGAGTAATCATATTCTTTTTCTTTAGCCAAATCGTGCTCAATAGCTTGTCGAAGGTCGACAGAGGGCTGATATGCAACTGAAGCCTCTCCGCCCAACACCCATTCCTTTTTCGTTAGCTCCACCGTTCTGAGTTGACCGGCAAATTTGAATATGCCTTCAAATATGCGCCGATGTATAGATGTCAGGCCGATAAGCGAAAATGCGAAAGACGGCTCCATTATAATCTTCGCGATGTTGGTAGAAACCTTGTCGCCCTCCTCATCCACGGCATCATATCCGGACTTAGTCTCATAATACGCCTTGATGCGTTCACGAGCCTCGTCAATTGTAATATCGCCCTCGATATGCTGACGCGCAGTGTCAAGCAGATAAGCTGAAACTTTCAGCCCATCCACATCCTGAAGACCGATAGCCGTCTGCCACGCATCAGCCTTCTCCTTCTGCGCCGGTTCGCCGTGGACTATGTACTCGTCAAATTCGGACATTCTTAGATTTCGTGATAAATTGCAATGGGCTCAATTACAAGTTCATTGGAAAGACGTCCTGTAAATGTTTCCTCCATGTCTCCCAGTTGAGAAATAACGTTCTGCACCGAAAACTTCATCTTTTCACTATCTGTTATAGAAGACACAGATGCCGCTTGGTCTTGACCGCATTGAGTTATAATTCCTATTAACGATAGCTCACGTTCTGTCTTTCGTGAAAAACGCGGAATTAATATTTCCATCGGATCACGTAAGTATGCTTTATTGAGATTTGCTAAGGCTACTACCCCCGATTCTGGCTGAATGATTCTAAATGCCATTTGCCCTCGGAAGCTAAAACGCAATAGGGTTTCAAGAGATTTGATTTTCTCCTCCTCTAACCTTAGACCAACGCTCTCCAGCATATCGTTCCATTTCTGGTGAATAACTTTCTGAGCAATCTTGGCCTTTGATTTTGCATTCCTATCATTCGATTGAGGCGAAAGGTTGAGTAGTGTCTTCATGTCCTGACCTTCAGAGATCATCGAACAATAGGCAAGTGCTTCTCCTATCGAATTGAAATTATTTAGTGTGTCAATAATTGCTTGATAATCATCAAAAATAGCTTTACCAGTTATCTTTACAATCCTTTTAGAAGATAAGCTATCCAAAGAATCATCTGCCGTTATTTCATGAATCTTTTGTCTATCGAAAAGTTCATCTTCAAACATTGTATATGCAAAATCATGAAGATATTTCTTCTCTGCAGAAGCATTCCCTTCTGTGATTGCATCACCCATCATAGACCCCTTCATTACGGAGCCTTTTTGAGTGGTATTTTCGGTATGAGTGTCAACTGCACTCTTTAATACATACTCAGTCATCCCTTCAAAAAGTTGAGAAGAGAGAGACGCGAGTTTATATTCATCAAGATATATGAATGACTTAATTGTGTCTGCCATATTTTATCTTATTACGATTATTTTGTTGACGTTTTTTGAACTCTTCTATACTACTATTTCTAATTTTTATGAACATTTTTATAGCGAACAGTAATCCGAAAATAAACGTAATGCCCACTATTACGAGATACATAATGTCAATTGTTCCCATACTTCTGAAGTTTTAAGACATTATACATCACGATAGAACTAAATACAAGCGATAGAACTCCAAGAGCTATGGCTCCGATGAAGGCTGTCGTCTGATTAATAATTGTTTGGTCTGTCAACTCTCCCAAATATAATGCTCCCAATGGGATGGCAAGCAGTATTATGAGCAAAGTTGATAGACCAGAAAAAGTATCTTTATAATTTGAAATAACATCGACTTCTCCTTTCTTCACCTTTTGATTCTTAAGACTGCTTACCTCGTTGATATTTGATATATTAAGGGTTAACCCAAAGAATACAATATCCACAGGGCTAAAGCATACCGCATTAGGAAGATGGTTGCTAATGAGATATACTAGTATCCTTACAAGAATAGGTAAGGCACCGACAAGAACAGTATAGATAAGCCAGCGAATTATTCTCATATATTATTCGATTTCGCCGTGAAGGATGAAGTGACGCAGGAGAGCGTCGAGTTTCATTCTTACCTTGGGTGATGTTAATACTATGCCTTCTCGTTGCTGGAAATATGCTTTGGCAAGCACCGGGCTGACGGATGCTTTCAGACGGGTGTATCGTCCAAACTCATCTATGTTGTTCTCATTGAGACGAGCATCGGCCATCTCTTTCAGCAACTCGGCATCTAATCCGAAATTCTGAGCAAGAGTACGGATTTTGCCCTCCTGCGCCTTGTTCATATAATCAATTATGTAGTCGTGGAACGACTTACAGATATTGTATTTCAGATTACCCGACTGGACATCAATAAGAAATTGATTGGCATAGCGTTGCTCCTCCTGTGATAGGAAGGCAAACGATTTATGCACTTCGTCAAGCAACTTCTGAAGTCTTTCCTCGTCTAAAACATCTTTGCGCAATTCCTTGAGATATTTCTCAAATCGACTATTCATATAATCATAGTCGATTGCTCCGGTCTCAATCTCTGTGAGATGGGTGTCTATCTCATAAGGCAGATTCCCGGGAGAAGAACTGCCGGAGCTATTTTCATACAATTCCCGATAACGGGCTTGAAGTGTCTGGAAATCTTCTTGAGTCAATACAAGGGAAATTACATCACCATCTTCCGTCTCGTAATCTGATTTATCCCAAGAAAAACCTTGCAATCTTGCTGCGCTAATATGATCAGATAGAGCCTTGAACAACTTGGCGAATCGTCCTTTTTCGGCATTAATAGAAGGCAGGTGGCTAAAGTTCGCGATATCGGCTGATTCAAACAGCTCCTTTATCTCTATGAAAATGTCGTTTATATGATGAAGATTGTGCGGCAGTCTGTCAACAAACACTCCGAACGGTCGGCCTCCGGAATACATCCTGATAGCATCATCTATGTTGCGCTTCATTGAATGCACCTTCCGATAATAACGGATTGTACCGAATGGCTTCTCCCGCTTGTCTTGCGGGCGATTGGTTCGGGAGATTGCCTGAATAAGATCGTGCGCCTGCTCCGGTTTATAATATTTGTCGAGGTAAAGCGTATTGACCCACTTGGAGTCAAACCCTGTAAGCATCTGGTTGACCACAATAAGAATGTCAATCTGCTTGCCCGGTTCAAGATGCTTATACGCATCTTTATGGGCAAGACGGTTGGATATATCCTTTTTCATGGCGGCGTAGGTCGCCACTTCATATCGTTTCCCGTATGTGGTATTGTATTCGCCAATAATCAATTCCAGCGCAGCCTCTTTATCAAAGCCGTTTCCACTTTCATCAATATTGGGATCAAATAGTGAAGTAACATTGAGGTGAGGAGCCTTAGCGCGCAAGAGCTCGTAGTACTCCACCGCTTCCGCTATGCTGCTCGTAGCAAGAATCGCGTGATATTTGCGATTGCGGCTTAATAGAGTAAATCTCTTTATGATGTTATCAACGACTTTCTCTCGATGCTCCGGTCGATCATACTGAGTGCGCGAAAGATAGTCTTCGATACCTTTGCTTAACTCTCCATTGGATTGCATCTCACCGGCCATCGGAACATCGTCCATGTATTTCAAATAAATCGTCTTCTTGTCATCATCACCTAGTGCTTCTTCCTCTGTATGTGCCTTTGCTTTTTCAAGAGCAACAGCTTTTCGCAAATCTATGTCATCATAAGTGGGACACATCACTGGATTAAATCCCAGCACATTGCCGTCCCTGATACCGTCGGGCATAACATATCGGTGCAGTTCGTCGCCGAATAGAGAGACAGTGGTGTTCATGTTCTTTTCATATTCCGGCATAATCGGTGTACCGGTAAATCCGAAGAACAGTGCCATCGGGAAAGTTTCTCTGATGGTTGGATACATCTCTCCGAAAACAGAGCGGTGTGCTTCGTCAACGATAAACACAATCTTCTTAGCCCGAATCTGCTCCAGCTCGTTTTTTCGCTGTTGCATATTCTCCTCATTGATACGACTCATCTTCTGAATGGACGTAACAATAAGTTTATCCTTTGAATCGGAACTTTTTAGCTTTGTGATTAATTTGTTGGTGTTGCTTGTGTCCTGAACGGTATCTTCCTCGGCAAAGCCTGAATACTTTTTGTAGCTCTGATCTCCGAGTTCGATACGGTCAACAAGAAAGACAACCTTTTCAGCATCTTCATTAGATTGGGCTATAAGCTGGGCACTCTTGAAACTGGTCAATGTCTTACCGCTACCGGTCGTATGCCATATATGTCCGCCAAGCTGGTCTGACACCTTCCAGTTATGTTGCTGAACCTTTTGAAATATGCTTCTTGCGGCGTAATACTGGTAACTGCGCATGACCTTCAATATGCCGTCGCCTTTGTCCGGGACAGTGTAATATCCTATGAGCTGATGTGCCATAGGAATAGACAACAGAGTCTCTGCAATATCGGGCCAATCATTTATCAATTCGTTATTGAAGTCTGCCCAATGAAAGAAGAAATCTGGATTGAATTTGCCATCTGGTCCGGGATTTGCAAAATACAGTGTCTCTTCCGGATTCATGGCAACGAATATCTGAACGAGAGAGAATATTCCATCGAATACCCCCGAACCCATGTATCGTTCAATCTGATTACAGGCATTTCTCACAGGTACACCGCTACGTTTCAGTTCCACATGGATTAACGGCATACCGTTTATGAGCAGCGTGAAATCGCCCCGTCGTTCGCCCAATATCTGGGAATTGGTTGTAAACTTAGGCTGACGGGCTATTTGATAAACCGTATCATTAGAACCGATTTTTTGCTTATCATATACGATAAGGCTGACAGTTTTACCATTATGTAGTGTATCATTGGCGTTATCGCGGATAATCGACACGCTTTTGCCATTGATAAATTCGCTATTCAGACGCAATGGTGTACGGAGGTCCATCACTTGCTGAAGAACCTGCTGCATCTCTCCATCAGTTAAAGGACAGCCATTCAGACAGTCTATGCCATTATTTATTTTTGAGAGTATCTGCCGCCAGTTCTCAATAAGATCTGCTTCCGTGGGGTACATCAATACGGGTTGTTGCCCCCAACCCTTACGGCGGAGAGCCTCAACCAATGCCACCTCAAATGGGGTCTCTTTATTAAATTTCTCTGCCATAACTTATACAAACATTTTATCGAGCATAGCTTGTTTCAAATTTCGCAACTTATCCAACTTTTGCTCGTTAAGCTGGATAAGTCGGTCATATCCTGATAAGATGTCTGAAATTGCTTTTTGCTCTTTCTCGGCTGGAACAAGCATTTTATATTCGAGCATCTTGTCAATTTTTAGCACTCTGTTACGTCCGGCACTTCCTGGAGATGCCAGTGTTAGATGCTTCCTAAATCGATTGTTAATTAAGGCATAGCGAAAGAATATCGGCACATTCTTCTCTTTAAATGAAAATTGTGGGAAACGATGGGACACTAATTTCCCCTCATCGGATGGTTCCGTTATGGCAACGGCTAACTCCCATCCGAAAGTAATGTTTACAATCAGATTGTTAGGACGTACTACACCCATCTGTGCAGTTTCAAGTTCTGCTCCTTTCGGTACGTAACTGTGAAATGTACCTTTGCCATGACTCCTTATGCCTAACCGGTCATAACCATCATGAGGGGTTTCTACAATTTCTTTATAAGGAGTAATGATTTCATCAAGACTTTTTTCTGTCCATGCTTCAGTAAATCCATCTAATCTAACACGAGGCTTAGTTTCTTCTCCTTGAGGTAAAAGAGATGTGAGCAATGCAGCTCTTAAGTTGCGTAATTTTTCACAAACATCCACTTGATGAGAAATCAGCGCATCAATATTTTTGAATGATTCCGTTATCTTAACCTGTTCATCTCTCTTCGGGAAAATTACATTCCCTAATATTGCCTCATCATCTCCGACATTGAGAGTATTCTTAGCTCCTTTGTGAACAAGTGGGCGAAGATAATCATTCAGACGTTTATCTTTATCAAAGAATGTCTGAATGAAATCAGGCTCAATATTGTCGTTTGGATGATATATAGCATAGAGCGCAGACACAATTCCAGGAACACCTTTGTTGGTTTTAATAATTCCGTATGGTTGATCTCTCAAGGGTGATTTGGTATATATAATGTCATTTGTTTCCGCAATACCATAGCCAGTTACGGAAGCACCGGCAAATGAACGTCCTTGGTATTCTATCTGGTTGATAACACCAAATTCACGAGATACAGACAACACATCTTCTTTACCAAACGTATTGTCTCGGTTTTTAGCTTTGGACGTTGTCAGATATTCGGACAAAGGCAATTTGTCCCAATCCCCTTCAAATCCGGCAAAACGTATTTCAGGAACTTTACTTGCCATGATTAAGGAGATTTTTAAATGATTCCAATGCCTTCATGTCAAAGTCGTTTCCCCGCAAAGAGACTACCATATCCGAAAGTTTTGACTCAGAGTAAGAAATTGACTTCTCTACATCATTGAGAGTGACCGAGTATTTGGACACAAGAGCTTCAACCTTGTCTATAAGCGTTGAGATAACATTTGTATGTTCAGCTTTCACTGCATCTACTACCGGCATGACCCATTTGAGACGAAGCAGTTCTCGGATTTGGTCCTCAGAGAGCGACTCTATTGTGAAGATTGTCTTCACTTCGAGTTCGTTCATCGCGTCCTTTATCTCAGCTTTCAGTCGTTTCTGTTCATCGGCATTCTTAGTAAGAGCGATTATGTGAGCCTCCATGCTCCCATCGGAGAACTGCGGTAGGTCGGTATATTTCCTCTTCTTATACTCTTTGAGCATAAGTTTAAGCTGAGCTTTGACTTTCTTGTTATCAAAGGCATCACCATCGTCAGTGAGAATCTCAGAATCTTCCTCACCGGCTTCTTCGAGCAAAACAGAAACTTCGCCAACTGTTTCAGCAAGTTGGTTCTTCAGCTCATTAACTTTGTCAAGGTATTCAGGAAGGAGCGTCCGCTGAACAAGGTCAAAAGGCATTATGCGTCCCTTCCATCCTTTCTGAACTTCGTCTTCTTCATCTCCGTTCTTGACTATGACCATGTTCGGTTCAATTTTTTTGAGAACCTCAATACCTTCAGTCTGAATGATTTCAATATCAGTAGCTGTTTGCTCCCAACAATCATTGAGTGCTTGGAATGCAGCGTACCGATCGAGCAACGGAACTGTAGAAAGACGCCCGAACAAGTCTTCGCCTAAGATGTCAACCTCTTTGGCAACATTGAGTGTCATCATCCCATCAATGAGTTGGGCGATGAGATATTGTTCGTAATCGCCAAAAGCAGAATTATACGCTGCTTGGAATTTCTTTATATCATCATGATTCCGAATGGTGTCACCAACATTGTCTGACAGACATTCCACATATTCACCTTCAGGGAACAAAGTGGATTTCAAGGCAGGCATTACCTCCCAATAATCTTTGAGTAGTTCGATTTCAGTACGAGGCACACCGCCGAGAAGCGAAGAGTATAAATCCCATTTCTCAACAGCGTCAGAGGAATCGACATATTTGGGTATATTGAGGTCGTATTCGTTTTCGAGAATCTCTTTCAGGCTCACGAGACGTGCGAATTTATCAATGGAGGCAGGGCGGGTGGTTACGGCATCAAAAATTCGCTTAATATCAGAAGCTTGGAGTTTCTTTTTCTTACCATCCTTAGAAGCATATTTTGAGGCATCAATAAAAAGCACGTCTGTGTTATCACGATTGGCTTTCAGCACCATAACAATAGTGGCAATCGGAGTCCCGAAGAAAATATCAGCCGGGAGTCCAATTATTGCCTCAATTTTGTTCTGCTCAATTAGATTCCTTCGGATTTCGGCTTCATCACCGGGTCTGAACAGTACACCATGAGGCAACACGATAGCCATAATACCATCGGATTTTAGGTGGTAGAGATCGTGAAGCAGAAAAGCATAGTCTGCTTTCTTTTTCGGGGCTAATCCATAATCCTTATATCTGGGGTCGGAATCCTTATCGGATGGCCTATCCCATTCCTGAGAATAAGGCGGATTGCTGACCACGGCATCCATCGGACGGTATTCGTAAGAGGTTTCCTTGTCATCGTCCTCAAACATAGGCCAATCACTACCATGCTCCAGAGTGTCGCCGTTGCGGGTGATGATGTTGTTTGGTTTAATGCCGCGCATCACCAAGTTCATGCGCGTGAGGTTGTAGGTGTTGCGCTTCAACTCCTGTGCGTAATATTTGATATTGTCCGGACTGTCGTTGTGTTTCGCAACGGCACGTCCAATTGTAATGAGCAGGGAGCCGGAACCACTTGTTGGGTCATAAATCTCAATCTTCTCTCTGTCGCGCAGATGATGAGCCACAATCTCGGCCATGAGTACAGATACCTCGTGTGGAGTATAGAACTCTCCAGCTTTCTTACCGGCCGAAGCCGCGAAATTGCTGATGAGATATTCGTATATGTAACCAAGGACATCATATCCTTGGTTTCCGTCCATAGGAATATCTTTAATAAGTTGAATTAGCTTTCTTATAGCTGTAGAGCGGTTTGTATCAGAATCGCCAAGGTTCTTCAATCCTGTTTCAAGAGTATTGAAGATGCCTGAGAATACTTTCTTGTGAGTGGGGTAAATCAAACGGTTGAATGCTGACAATGCCTCAGAGACATCTTTCACACCAAAGTCAGTGCCTTTATTGAGCCACGTACTGAAAAGATTTTTGTATCCTATGAAGTAGCCACGATTTTTACGGACATATTCGGTGTATTCAGGATCATTCTCTTCTTCAAGCGTAGGCATATCTTCTTCGCTCCAGCCCTCACTATGGTAGAAGTTCTCAATCTCTGTGCTCAGATAGCGATAAAAGATGAAGCCAAGAATATAATCCTTATATTCATTCGCCTCAATCTTAGAGCGCATTTTGTTTGCTGAAGCCCATATTTTGGAAGCTAATTGCTGCTTGTTCATATATAATCAGTCAAATGAGTTAATAGCCCATCTTCTTATTTAAATCAGCCACCCTCGTAAAGAGCTCAAAAGTAGACGAATTATTTGCTAGGCATTCTATAAGAATTTGAGCAATCTGTTTCATGTCTTCCTGATATGCCATACGAGAATCGGCACCCCTTGGCTTACCATTCTGCGCACGGTGTCCTCGGGTTAGGAATGTTTTAATTTCCTCACGTACCATTGCCCTGGCTTTCTTGTAGGCGTCACCAGACGGTAGAATCTTGCGAAGGAACTTCTCTATAACTTTATAGAAAAGTTCATATTTCTCTTCTGGAGAGTCAATTGACTGAGGTATGAGTGTAGTCAATTCATCAATTAGTTCGACATTGCCATTGTCGTCGAAGCTAAGTGTTGGTGCTTTTGGCATCTCTGTCGCTGCAAGAATCGATTGAAGTTCATAATCTATCTCATTGGATTTGCCAATTTTTTCAATATGTAGTTCCTTATCCTTAGACATATATTGTTTGTTTTAAATCAATTATTTTGTTGATGGGTAGTGCTTCGTTCTCAGGGTTTTCCGAAAAGCAAACGGCGTTTAGTCCCTTTAGCATTTCATCGGTTTTGGGAATTCGAGATGTGTATTTCTTCCAATCGCTTGGGTGTGAATAACAATGGATGCTGTAAACGATAGACGGATGCACTCTCCATTCTTTGCAGTAAGATTGCACTATAGCAGGAGAATCTAGATATGGCGTTATCATTTTATGATTATCTCCATTCAAGAAGTAGTCGCTCGCGAAATTGTCGCATCGTTCTTCATCGAGCAAAAGAAGATCTCCATCGCCATCAGAAATATGATACTGGTATTCGCGAATTAAATCTAGGTGAGATAGAACGTGGCATAGTTCGTGTAGTAAAGCAAACCAAACAGTTGGGTATCGATTATTATAATCAGAAAGAATTATGCAGGGTTTATCATTTACAACGAGCGTGGCTCCCCTAAGATGCAAATCTTTTATTGTTGGCTGATATATTACGGTTATTCCAAGCCTATAAAGCGCTTTTACAACAGTTATTAAACCTGTTTTTTCGTTTAGCGTACAGGCTCTTATACTTGGAATAAGCCTAATTAGCGCAGCTCTATCGTATGAATATGGGTTATTTATTATTTCAAATACATGAAAGGCTGAGCTCAACCAAAACTCACGCATAAGATCGCTTTTGCTTTTTCGACGTATTTGGCTAAATGCTTTGACTAGAGGGGTGTCGCAATATTCGTACAAATTATTCAATCCGAAATATTCAATGATGCGTGCTTTTAATTCAGGGACAGATGCTCCTTTCTTAAAAAAGCCTATTTTGGTTAAGGCTCCTACATCGAAGTGTGCCATAATGTAGGCGGCATCTTTAGCTAGCTGTATATCGGATATTTGCGATGGGGACATATCTTGAAGGGATAGCAAGAGGACTTCATCCAAAGTTGTATTGAGAAAGTAAGCTAACTTTATCATTGTAAAAAGGCTTATTCTCTTCGCCTCCCCGTCTAATATGGGTTTTACTTGTTTAGCATCTAAATCCAGCATCTTGAACACGATATTATCCGTCAAATTCAATTCGGCTTTTCGTGCATTGAACTGTTCTTTCAGCGACCCATATACAATCGCAGATGGATCTTCAGACACAATGTCTTTGATCAATCCGGAGAATAGTTCTACATCAGATATGTTCGGTATGAAATTTTCCATGTCGCAAAATTACTAATATTTGTTTATATATGCAAATAATGTTTGGAAAATTTTCCAAACTATTTTAACCGTGCTGGCTCTAATAGGATTAATACGCTGAATACTAGAGTGTATAGCAATACGAACAGTTGCAATGGGATGGAAAAATTTCCATATTTGTCTTATTGGCTTATGCATTCTTTTGTGGTTATAACATAATTGCCCCGACAAAAGCGGTTTTCTTGTCGGGGCGATGGGTGGGATTGGGGCTTAGTAGAGGCGGATGCAAGTGACGTCGGCTTCTTTGACGGTGGCCGGGTGGTCGGGCTTTTCTTTGGAGAAGGCGAGGGCGAGGTGCTGGATGCGGTGTGTCCGACCGAGTTTTTTGAGTAACACGATGAATTTGCTGAGTTCATCGGTGAGCCAATCGTCATCGTTGGTTGAAGTGACTCCTCCGAGTATCATCACGTTGTCGGGTAGATGAGCGGCACCTTCCGTCGCCGTCAGTATTACGAGCGACACGGCAAAGGTCGCATCTTCGGAGGTCAGATTGGCCCCGTTGGTGTACTCCTTATATTGCAGCTTCGCGGTCGGAGTGCCGAAGTTGTCGGCGAGATATTTCTCGATGTCGGCGAGTGCTGCTTTCAGTCGAGGGTCGCTTACGACCGATATGTCGGTGGGCGGTTCTGCGCTTGTTGCAGCGTTGGTAGCGGGTGTAGCCTTGCGGCCGAAGATGTTTTTTACACGCGAAATGAGGTTGTTGAATGCTGTCATTTTCTGGAATTTTTGTTGTTGGTTTTGGAATTGAGTTCGTTGATTTTTTCTTCGAGGCGATGCTTCTGGTCGAGGGCGCGGGCTGTTTCCTGCACGCGGTCTTCGTAGTCTTTCACCTCTTTTTCGATTTGCTTGACACGTTCAGGGTCGCGGAACCAGCTCTGAATGCTGTCGAGTCCCTCGGAGTTAACTCCTCCATGCATAAGTATGTAGTGATACTTGATGTCGGAGATACGTGCCTTTTCGATGCGTGATTCCTGCCATATCGTGGTCGCACCAAAAAATATGAACGTAAACACCGAGATGAACATAGCGAGGTAGACCTGCCATGATTCCTTGGCGATGCGGATGGTCTTTTCAATCTTCTGCACCGGTGGATTGGCGGTGAAGTTGTCAATCTTATTGGTGATTTCGGTTTTCAGGTCATTGACCTCGGTAGTCATATTGCTACCGATTTCGCTGACCGTCTGCGTCTGGGTTTCGATGGATGTCTGCATCTCATCGACTTTCTCGGTGACGGCTGACGTTATGGTTGTACCCATATTGTACAGGTCGTCGGCGGTGGCGCAGTTGAGCTGCGATTCTTTGATCTCGGTACACGTACCGGTGATTGTGCTGAGGTCTTCAGCTATGTTCTGGAGAATATTCTCCGAGAAATTTTCAGGATTTTCTTTCATGTTTTTCAGTTTTTGAAATTACACACTTCTGCCTCTTTTTCTCTTTTGGCGGCGTTTCATCTCGTTGATGAATGCCTCTTCTTCCGGGTCGTAGGCAGGTCCGACTTGGAAGAGACCACCGAGTGCATTGCCGAGTCCTTCGACCATATCGGCACCGGCTTCAAGCACTTTGTCGACTGCACTTGGTTCCTGTTTAGGCTGCTGAAGCATAGGTTTCGGCGAGGGCGATGTCGGCTGGGACTGTCGGTTTTTATTCCGGTTAAGAGCCTTGCAGATGACATCGTAGGAGCATCTGCCGTTGCGGTCAACCTGCGAAGCCTTGAACTTTTGCCCGTCCTTGAAGTAGGAAAGACCATCGACTTCGGTAGAACCACGTCGGAATTTTTTCCTTACTGTTACACCTTTTTGTGCGAGTTCGCGCTGAAAAGTAGTCCAGTCCTTTGCCGATCTTTTGGCGGCTTGAACGGCGAGATAAATCTCCTGTCGGATTTTCGGCCGTCCTTTCAAACTTTGGGTTTTCACGTTGTCTTTGTTCTCACCATAGGTCAGACCATACTTTTGTTTCATCTCGTCGCATATCTCGTTGTTGCGATAATATTCGAAACTGTCACTTACACATTTGCCGTCATTGTCCACCCGATTATAGACGATGTGGCAGTGCGGATGCTCCTTATCAAGATGCCGGGCTATGATAAACTGGGTGTTTTTAATGCCCATTTTATCCATATATTCCAGCGCAAGTGTCACCATAAATTCATCGCTCATGCGCTCCGCGTCTTTCGGAGAATAGGATAAAGAGATGTGTCCGCACCAGTGCTGAACCCTGCTGTTGAGATGTCGCTGACACTCAAAACCGTCGATAATATCTTTCGGCGTGTCGGTCAACAGACCCTCGGAATAGAGCAGACGAGCCTCCTTATTTTTCTCTTTCAGCGCGAGAGCATACTCCACGCAGCCGGAAAAACAGCTGCCTTTAGTTATGCCTCCAATCATAAGACAGTCTTGAATAAAGTGTTTTTATTTCCTTGCTCAGACCTTTGAGAGACCACTCCACGAGTTTGAAACCCGCTTCGTTTGCCTTCTTTGCAAGCTGATTCAGATTATTCGCCATGCTCCCGATCTGACGCAGAATCACCATATCATCGGGTGTGGCTACTGCCGTAACCTTGGCGTTGAGCAGAGCGTGGCGCCAGAAGTCGGATAGCTTTCTGCCGGATTTTAGACAGTTTTCCTGTACGGTCTGATACTGGTCTTCATTGAGCCTGACACTGACAACGTATGACTTGCCGGACTTCTCGGTTGCTCCCGGAGGAGCTTTCTTTCTTCTTGTGAATGTCATTGTCTTGGGATTTTGGAATTTGACATTGTGACCATCGGGAACGGACTCCAGCCGCCCGGTAACGGAGGATGCAAGGTCGGGAATGTTTACATTGCCAGTACCTTGCTATCCTCCTATTCCTTACAGAATATCCGGATACCGGCGTTGCTGATGTCTTCGCCATTTTCACTGCCTTGGGGCAGTGGTCAGAACGATTTACTGATTAAGGTGAACCAGCCTTCATAGTTGGCGGCGTTATTGTCGAGATGTTCATTGATGATGTGCTCGACAAAGTTGCTGACGCTATAACCGGGACCGCCGAAGAATCGGGCAGTGCGTTCGACTCGGTCAAACGTCTCATTGCTGATTGCTACCTGATGCTTGTTGTCCTTGCCGAGTTTAATCGGGGCAAAGAAAGCGGTGCGGTAATCTTCGAGTTCGCTCTTGCGCTGCTTGGCGGTGGGGCGGGTTGACTTGGACTGAGCGGCTTCGCTCTGTTCAGCAATGGGCTGAACTTCGGGGTTGGTAGGATTTTCCATAGTTTCCGAGAAAATTGAATTGTTAGACATACCAGTCATTTCGGATGACTGAGGATTCGAGATTTTTGATTGTGCCATTTCATTCAGATTTTAGTGAGCTTTCGCTCGGTTTGTATTCTTCGATGCCTACGAGTTCCAGCTGTAGTGCGTCAACAAGTTGCCGCAGTGCCGGATTTCGTTGCATCATTTGTTCAAGTATACCGTGTGGAGTCTGCTCGGCAATCAGGAAGTCTGCAATGTCGAGACCTTGGTCACGCTGCTCATCGGTAGCCATCTGTTCAAGCGATTCAAACAGAGTTGCCTTTATTCCCGAATCATTGAATAGCGACAGTCTCTTGCGCCAATCGTCTGTAGCGTTTAGGTCGGGTACCAGCATCACCTCTCTGCCTCGGAGTGCTTGGATTGCCTCGCGGTTGAGACAACTGCACTTGCCGCCTGTGGCGAGCCACAGATATTGCGGGAGGTAATGAGTCGCGAGCATTGCCGTCTTTTCACTCTCCACAATGGCAACCGGCTTGTCGCGGATGTATGGGAGCAGGTGCTCACCGAAGAAACATTGGATTAACTTGAAGTCGGGCAGTTTCAACACCGAGTGTACCCAGTTGATGTGGGGGAACGGTTCCTGCACACGATGTCCGGTCAATCGGTTATACAGCATAATCTTACCACCACGGACATTGCCGTCAGCCGAGATTTGCCAGAATACTGTGGCACCTTGCCAATGCTTCGATGTGCCCACACGATACATTTCCATCAATCGTCGTGCTTCATCACTTCCAATTATCGCCGCCACGAAAGCAAAGAGATTGTTCCGGTCGTAGCCACGCATGGTGGCCGCCACCATTGCATCATCAATCCTGCTCATCGGTAGTAACTTTGTTAGCGGAGTAACACGACAGCTTCTTATACCACCCTTGGCGTATGCGACGGAAGAGAGTGTTGAGATTGCGGGTGAGGAACATCTTGAATGTGTGGTCTTTCATCCCGAACCGCTCGGCTATACGGATGCCGTCGGCGGTTGAAAATTCCTCGGTGAGATGCTCATACACGGTGCGGTGCAGTTCATTCAATTTCTCTTCGCTGATGCAGGTGAGTACACTGAGCGCGTTGCCCCGGAAGTATTCAGCCAATTCTATCGCTCTGGCCACGTCATCATCTTCGATGTCCGAGGGGCGCGGTTCTTCCTCGCTGACAGCCCAGCGAACCAATCGGAGTATCAGGCAGAACCGGAGTACATAGATTTCGAGCTTGCAGAAGAAACTGACCACATTGTCGCTCATCTCATTATCGCATAGCGCGGCGTTCTCATGTTGCCACTCATAGAGTCTGCGTTTGGCATCCGCAGTGAACCGCATGACAGTGGGTATTGGCTCTTTCTCCTCGTTGACCACACATTCTACCGAAAGAAGCCGGTTGAGTATGCGTTCCCATTCACGGTCGAGATTGTCGCGCACTTCATCCTCGTTCCATCTCGGTTTGCCGTTGCTCTTGGTCATAGCAAAGAGTATGCGGTCAATGACCACGAAGTAGGGCGAAGCTTGACTGAGCCAACCCGTTGGCGGCTCTCTCACCGTTGGCAAGTTCGGTGAGCAGACGTTTCTGGATTGTTCCGACCACCGAAATGAACGGACGCTTGATGAAGATGGAGTTCTGACAATTCTTGCGGTCAGACATAGTTGTGCTGCCGTTGAAAGCCGAAAGCCAGAATTGTTCTTCCGAGCCGGTGTTGTAGCGGGTGAAGTTCTTGAACCATGCCGACAACTCATCAACCCAAAGGCATAAGCCACGGGGATTATGGGAGTGAATGGCTGATATACCTATATTTTCAATTATTTGCAACCATAACCAAACATACACACTAACAGCGGTTGGCGTGGCTACGGTTGTTTCATTGGGTAGGTGGATATTCTCAACAAATTGACCCCCTATGGATTATTTAAATTGCCCCCCATTGATAACCTGTGATTTTTGGACAGTTTTTACAGGGGTTGACAATAGGGTCTGGGGG
>Ga0073908_1003333_pt1 | contig 16833 bp, 16 predicted proteins | sample MucameincwithD2O_FD_65484 | JGI IMG/M metagenome (GOLD analysis project Ga0073908, IMG submission 65484) | Mouse cecum microbial communities from Vienna, Austria - Mucus amended microcosms incubated with D2O | ecosystem: Host-associated > Mammals > Digestive system > Large intestine > Cecum...
CGATCTTCCCAAACTCCGCAATCAATTTTTTCAGCTCCGGCAGGTCTGCCACAATCTCATATTTTGCCATTACCTTCTGCTGCATAATCTGTTTCCGGGCATACTCTGCCAGTGGGAGGTGTGCGGCTTTTGCGCTTTCAGACACGATTTCATATTCCGTATCTGTGAGACGGAGCATAATCTGGTGTTTGTGCTGCAGTTCCCTGTCCTTCTTTGGTCTTGCCATTTCGTCCTTCCTTCCTGTTAAAAATATATTCGTACTTTGATCTTCCTGAATGTAGGAATACAAAGGGGTTCCTAAATATAAGCCGATTGTGGAAATGGAATGAGAAAGGAAAAGAGGGGATTTATAAAAATTTTTGGATTTTTCCGTGATAGGAATTATCACGCTGCGACTATTTTTAATAGGAGCCAATCTGCATATTTGAAAAATATGCCAGAACCGAGGGCATGGGGAGCGGAATCACCATCAAGTTTGCCGGGTAAGCAAAATCCACGAAGTGGGTTTTGAGTAACTCAGGCGAATCTTGCCCTTTATGTCAGAACTGGCCCTTTATGTCAGAACTGGAATAAAGAGCATTATTCGAGAAGTTTCATCATTAAAGAAATATCCTGAAAAGCACAGTTTATCGGCGGTTTCTGAAAACTTCTCGGATAATTACTCAACTGTCTAGACCATAGACACGATACGTTCCTTATGTTATTGACAATCATTCTGATAATTACGATAAAGAATTCCTTAATCAAAAAGAGGGTCTAATGCCCAGCAGCTTGCTGCGCAACAAACTAATGACGAACAAAGCGAGTCTTGGGCTGATACCCCGCAGCTCTGCTGCGGGGAGTTTCATTAGAAGCTATTAATAAACCGTATTTCTATAAGTTTTCTGGAATAATGAAACTTCTCGGATAATGCCCTTGCTATCCCCGAATTCGGTATAACCCTTTATCCCGAAGACTAGATATTTTTAAAATGAAAAAAGTAATAAATACTAATTTATTTTTCTTTATGTCCAAATACGCAGTTACAAGCCCCTAATACGCAAAATCTATTGAAATATAAATGCAAAGTATATATAATGCAAAAGACGTTTCGGATAGCAGGAGGAATGTAAAGTGAAAGAAAAGACTTTGGCATATAAAATTGAAGAATTGAAAAAAATGTTGCCAGACGGCAACCCAGTGGGGATAACATTTAAAACCCAAAATGGATATTATTATTATGATACAGTAACCGGAAAAGTTTTAGCATGTCAAAAAGTAGAATATGAAATTATTGAGAAAATTTTGGCGGGAGAGTTAGAGAAAGTTTTATATACAAATGAATATAGTGAAGGTGTTTATGTAGAAGCTTTAGAACATATAATGGCAGCTATTCAAAATGAAAAAATACTTGCTCTTTCAAAATTTTCTTTAATGGCACCATTTAATAATTATGAAGAGTTAATTAACCATCATCTGGAACAGATTACTTTAGAATTGACAGAAAAATGTAATTTGAGATGTGGATATTGTATTTATAATGAGATGTGTGAGAAGAGTAGGGATTTTGGCGAGCGCGATATGACTCTGGAAATTGCATTGAAGGCAATAGACTATGCAAAGAGTCACTCTACAAAAACAAAGGAATTGTATGTGGGATATTATGGTGGAGAGCCTTTGATAAATTATGATACAATGATTCGCTCAATGAGATATGCAATGGAAAAAATAACTGATAGAAAGGTCTATTTTTCCTTTACAACAAATGCAGTATTATTAAATAAAAAAATGTGCCAAGAACTTAGCGAAATTCCCAATTTAAGTGTAACTGTTAGTTTGGATGGACCCAAGCAGTGGCATGATTTGTATAGAAAGAATCAGGGAGGGGAAGGAAGTTTTGATAGAACATTAGAGGGTGTTAAAAATTTGGTAGAGGCATATGGACACGAGCGTGCTAAAGATTATATACTATTTAGCATGGTATATGCTCCGCCCTATTCTATGGAGAGATTGCAAGAGACACAGGAATTTTTTGAGAGTTTGTCATGGTTGCCGGAAGAATGTGTAAAACTCATTACATATCCGGATGAAGAAAGTATGGATACTATTTATAAATATCTACAAAAGGAAAATTTGTCGCATAAGTTAGATAAAATAAATACGGAGTATGATTTTTCTTTAGTAGAATTCAATCAGGCAAACTTGGAAAAGCAAAACAGATTTACTAAGAGGTTGGTAGAGGATTCTTATTTACATATAAGGAAGAGAACAGTTTTTGATGCTGTTATGGACTCTATAACAATGAATGGCTGTTGTGTTCCTGGTCAGCGTAAATTATACGTTACAGTAGATGGACAATTTAAAATTTGTGAAAGAGTAGGAGAGATTCCTAATATTGGAAGTTTGGAAAAGGGAATAGACATTGAGAAGGCAAAGCGTATATATATTGATGATTATGCTAAGCAATCTATGAAAACATGTGCGACTTGCTGGTACGCAAGATTATGTAAGATATGCTATTGCGGTTGCTATACCAAAGACAAATTGGATATGGAAAAGAAAACCATCATGTGTGAAGAATGTAAAAAAAGTTGTTTGAGAAGCTTGGCAGCATATTTTGAAATATTGGAAAAAGATGAGCATGCCCTTGATTATTTGGATGATATGTCAATAAATTAGACCGAGAAAATATATATGCGAAAGAATATAAAAATTTATCAAGAAATCCAAGGTGGAAAAATTGCAAAAGTTAAACTTATTGTGTTATGTGGGTCTCAGCAGGAGAAGAAGAATGAAAATGGAGTTACTCATTTTTTGGAACATATGAATTTATACTTTGCTGAGAAGGAAGAATTTGCAATTAATATTCAAGGAACAACAGATTTTGAGTGTACACAGTATGAAATACAATGCAATAATGATTATAACCAGGTGATAGAAACTTTAAAAAAAATGTATGCGATTATTAATGGTTCATTATTGATAGAGGATAATATGAAAGGTGTGAAAGAAGCGGTTATAAACGAGATTAAATTTCAAAGAAAAGCACCTTATTATCAAGAAAGAAATCGTATAATACGATATCTGTTACCACAGTATTGGGAAGATAAAATGCCAGTGGGAAATGAAGATGTAATACGGAAACTGTCATTTGAACAGATAGTTGATTACCAAAACAAAAATTATAATGATATTGCAATTTGTGTCAGCAGTAATTTTAAGATATATAAAACTGCCGAAACTGATGGGACGATTCCGATACTAAGGGGTAGATATAATAGAAAAGAAAAGAGTAGTTTGTTTTGGGAAATTGATGTTCATAAAAAAGAAAAAGTGATTTGTAATCTATATTTTGAAAGTCAAAAAAATTTTCAAAATACAATAGAATATTTGAAATATGAATTTATCAAGATGTATTTCTTTATATTTTTTGATGAAGTTTTGGGAGATTTGTTGTTAGAGGCAAAGATGCCAGTATCAGAAGCAATACTTTATGAAAATGAGATTTTAGCAGATGTAGTCATTATTGATTATGAATTTGTAACATTAAATACGGATATCTTATTTATAAAAAAAATGGTGTTAGTTGCTTTGGAACGTTTGGAGCAACAGAAGAAAAAAAATATATCTATTTCATCTAAAGCAGCAAATGAATTAAAACAAAAAATAAATAGCATCAACTTTGAGGAAAAATGTAAATTAAATTTTTTGTATGGGATAGATTTAGATTCTGGTATTGAAATTGAAAGACTTCAAAAAGAAATAGTATATGAGGAAATATGTGAAATTGCAAAAAAGTATAGAAGATTTCACATAGAAGATTAGTATGTAAAGCATTATATGCTTTTACATAAATAAAAATTAGGAGGAATAAATCATGTTAATCGCAAAAGAAGGTAGAAAAAGCATGGAAGCAAGAGCAAACTATCTTGATCCAAGAGCTGGATGTGGTTGCGCTTCTTCTAAGGTAAAAACTGCGACAAGAGATTCTGTATGCGTATGTGGATGCACAAAGACAAGCAATAAAGCATCGACAAGAACAGCAGCAAAAAAGCATTAATGCATAAGTGTTGGCAGTGAAACAAAGAATGGGGTATACAAATGTGTATACCCCATTCTTTGAGTGAGGATTAGAAATGAGAAAAATTAGACATATAAGAAAATTTATAATTAATATTTTTAGTATAATTAAAATTATTTTAAAATCATCGCCAATAATAGTAACCAAGCTTTTTATATGTAATGTGTTGTTGGGGATAGTAACGTCACTTAATGTATATTTATGGAAATATCTTGTGGATTCTGCAACGTATTCATTAGAATATGGGAAAGTAGGAGAGGCATTTATCTGGTTAGGAGGCATTGGTGGATGTATAGAAACTATAAATTTATTTAATAGATTGAGTATTTATTATAGAGAAATTGCACAAGAAAGCATGAACTGCTATATAAATGAAATGGTTATAGAGAAAGTAAATCAATTAGATATGTCATATTTTGATGATTCTAAAATTTATGATACGTTGGAGAAAGTTAGTAGTGAATCGGGAGCAAGATGTGTGAGTATTTTGGTAATGTTGGTAATGCTACTTCAATATTTTACAACGTTAATTGGAGTAACAGCAGTAATGGCATCATTAAGTGGTTCAATAGCTATTATGTTATGTTTGATTATGGTTCCAATTTTTTATGTAAGCATCAGCATCGCATATAAGCAGTATAAAATATACGTTACAAGAGTTCAAAATTTGAGAATGGTTGATTACCTTACTGATTTATGCTTAAAATATGAAAATATCAAAGAGTTAAAAATATACGGAGCAGCATTATACTTAAAACAGAAGGTTTCTGATATTTATAAAAAGCATATTATAGAGGATAAAAAATATAAAAAGAGTTTTTTGTTTAAACTTACAAAAACAGATTTGGTACAGTCTATATGTTCTACAGGAATTAAAATTTTTGTATTATATAGAGCGATATTGGAGAAAAAAAGCATTGGGGATTTTACGATGTATATTTCGGCATTAGATAATATGGAGAATTCAATTAATTCTATTTTGGATGCAATTTCTTCTTTGTATAGTGATAATTTGTATATAGAAAACCTCTTGGACTTATTAAAAATGGAAGGTGGTTTAAAGGATGGAAAAAAAGATTTCTCTGTTGTGGACTTAAAAAAAATAGAATTTGAAAATGTATGGTTTCAATATCCACATAGTGATTCATTTGTCTTGAAAAATGTTTCTATAAAACTTGAGAGAGGTAAGTCATATGCGTTGGTAGGTCTTAATGGTTCTGGAAAGACTACTTTTATTAAATTACTTTTGAGATTATATGATCCACAAAGGGGTAAGATTTTGATTAATGGTATAGATATAAAAGAATACTCTATAGAGAGTTTATATAGAAGCATTGGCGTGGTTTTTCAAGATTTTATTAAATATCCTTTGACAGTAAATGAAAATATAGGAATTGGGAATCTAAAAAGAATAGACGATTTTGAGAAAATACAATTTGCAGCATATATTTCAGGTGCAAATAAATTTATTCAAAGTCTACCAAATGAATATCAGACAATATTGGAAAAAGAATGGGAAGAAGGAAGCGAATTATCTGGTGGGCAATGGCAGACGATAGCTATATCCAGAGCTATAATGAGAGATGTTTCCATATTGATAATGGATGAGCCATCTTCTGCGTTGGATCCACAAGCGGAATCGGATATATTAAAAAAAATGCAAGAAATGATGGATGGGAAAATGAGTCTTTTGATAACACATAGATTTTCTAATATGGGAATAGTTGATAAGATTTTTGTGATGCAAGAAGGGGAAATAACAGAATTTGGAACACATGAAGAACTCATGAGAACAAATGGAAAATACTATACATTATATAAACTACAAGCAGATGCATATAAGAGGTAACATTATTGGTTAGGATATATAATGAAGTGGAACACTTGATACTGAGGAGAGGTTCGCTGTAATTCATCTTAAAAATTATTAACATAAGTAATGCAGTGTTCTATTAAATTTTTGAATCAAAGAGATTATTATATCTTTTCATATATTCATGTTTGTGCTATTGTTAGTGATAAAGAGATATATTCTATGAAGAAAGTGATTGTTTATCAGGAAATCGTCTGGTACACAATAATTGTAAAGATAACACTTGGTAAAGGAGAAATTCTTTTTGTTGTTATCAGATATAAAAACCTATTAACATATAGCTATATTGGCTGCATTATGATTGTACTGGGAGAAAAAGGCATGGAGAAAATATTAGTGGTAGAAGATGATTACAAAACGAATGAAGCGGTTGTGGAATATTTGAACAGCTTAGGTTATCAGACGCTTGGCGTTCATGATGGAGAGCAGGCATATCAGTTTATCAAAGAGAAAAGCTGTGATCTAATCATTTTAGACATTATGCTTCCGAAAATTTCGGGGGTTATGCTGCTTGGGAAGATTCGGGAATTCACAGACGTTCCAGTTTTAATGCTTACTGCGATTAGTGATGAGTCTATGCAGGTATTAAGCTTTGACGGGGATGCCGACGACTATATGACAAAGCCGTTTTCTATGCTTGTACTTGGTCGCAGAGTTCATGCTTTGTTAAAGAGAAGCAGGCGGAATGAGAAAAAAAGCAATATCCTTCAATTAGAAAATGCAATGATTGATTTTGATGCCTGTCAAAGCCGGGTCAACGGAGAGCCGTGTGAACTGACAGTTAAAGAATATGAACTGCTCAGATTATTTGCCGAAAATCGGGGGATTGTCCTGACGAGAGAGAAGATGGTAGAAGCGATTTGGGGATGTGATGCAGACATCCTGGACCGAACGATAGATACATATGTGAAAAATATCCGAAAAAAATTGCAACTTACTTGTATTACAACGATAAAGGGGCTGGGTTACCGTCTGGAAACGGAGTAAAGATATGAAAAAATCTAGTATTTTCAAGAGAACTTTTTGTTATTCTTTTCTAATTATGCTGCTAGTTATACTGGTTGCACATGGATTGATTTGGCTCATTGTGCCAAGAGTCTGTATTGTTACAGAAGAAAGTTCAACAGAATACATGATGGTTGTCGGAGCTGAATTTGATACAGAAGAAATAATCGAACTATCTTTACTTAAGGGATTGATATTTTCATTTGTTTGCTGCTCTTTGTTTGTATTTATTGTTTCCTATTACTGGGCCAGAATCACGGTAAAACCAATTAAAGAAATGGTCGGCATCACAAAGAAAATGGCGTCCCTCGAACCGGACGCAGCATGTGATATTCGGACAAATGATGAATTTGAACAGCTGAGTGATAATCTGAATTCACTTTATAAAAAATTGTTTTATACAATCGAGCAACTACGGCAACAGATAGAAACTACAGCAGAGGCAGAAAAAACGAAAATTGATTTTTTATATGCCGCGTCACATGAATTAAAAACGCCAATTACCGCATGTAACGCGATATTGGAAAATATGATTTTGAAAGTGGGTAAATATAATGACTATGACAGATATTTGCCAGAATGTAAAGCAATGCTGGAAGAGTTATATCTGATGATACAGAATATTTTAGAGACGAATCGGTTGAATAATGGTTTGAACATCATCAATAAGAAAAAATATAAGATCAAAGAGCTGTTAGAAGATATGATTATTCCATTTGAAATGATCGCTAAGGCGAAAGGCGTTAACCTTTTCGTCAGTCTTACCGGAGAGGATATGATTAAGACGGACAGGGATCTGTTAAAAAAGGCGTTATCGAATATTTTGATGAATGCTGTTGTATATACAGAGAAAGGGAAAAAAGTTGATATCAGCTATAGAGATCATAAGCTGGTTATATCCAACGAAGGACAAATTATCGAAGGGGAATCGTTAAAAGAAATCTTTGAACCATTCAGCAGATTGGAGAAGAGCCATTCTAAAGCGTACGGCGGCAGCGGCTTAGGTTTATATATTGTACATACTATTTTTACTGCGCTGAACATGGAGTACACGTTTGGGAAAGATGAACATAAGCCGCAAATGAATTTTGTGATATATTTCAGCGGGGATTAAAATTCCATAGTAATTTCATATTGATTTTATAATGCTTCCATATAGGTTTGATAAAATAGATCAAAATTATATGGAGGTTTTTTTATGTGGACATTAAAGAGAGCGCTGCGCTATATCAGCCGGAAAAAGGGAAAAACAATCATATTATTCATTCTGCTGTTCGTGACGGGGACCTTTGTCCTGTCTGCGCTGATCGTGGAGAAAGGGGTAAATGCAGCGCAAAGAGAATTGCGGGAGTCCTTGGGCGGGAGCTTTTCGGTTAGCGTGAAATATTCTGACGATAACCCGTATTATCATGAAGAAATTATGGAAGACAGTGCAGGATTTTCCGATGTATTGTTATATTCTACAAAATTGATATCTGCAGATTTTATCAATAAGATCCTTAAGATTCCAGGGGTTAAAAGCTGTGAGGCCAGGACAGAAGCCCTTTGTCAGTTGGAAGGAATGAAGCTGAAGGCCGGAACAATTCCAATAGAAGAAGAATTTGAAAATCAGCAGAAGATGGTAGCTGTGTATTCTTCCAAAGATTGTTCAGAATTTGCAGACAGAAGCTTGAACTTAGTTGCGGGGAGACATATTGTTCCAGGCGACCGGCACGTTATTTTGTTGAGTAAAACGATAACAGAGCTAAATCATCTGGAGCCTGGTGATAAACTTCAGATAGTTGATACGGATAATCAAAAAGTAGAAGTGGAATTAATTGGAATCTTTGACGTAGATACGATAGAAAAAACAGGGGCGTCTGTGACCACCTATGACCGGATAGAAAATAGGGTATATTCTGATCTGGCCACCCTGACCGAGATTGAAAACAACAGTTATCCCGCCGGATACGACCAGGTTTTTGTTACAGCATCTGATCCGGACCAGCTTGAGGAGATAGTCGGAACAGTAAGACAAATGGACGGATATGATGAACAGGCTTATGAAATTGACATGCATGATGAGAAGTATCAGGCATCAGCAGGCGCATTGGGAAAGGCAGAGACAATGATAAAAGTATTTTTAGCTCTTAGTATAGTGGTCAGTGCGGTGATACTGACGCTGGTGCTGGTTATGTGGAATCGTGAAAGGATTCATGAAACAGGAATTTATCTGGGATGCGGAATTAGGAAAAGCAGGATACTTTTTCAATATCTGTTAGAAGTGCTGCTGATTGCCAGTATTGCATTCGCGGGAGCCTGTATCCCCGGAAAAATAGCCGCAGATAACATAGGCGGATATATTGTGGCCGAGAAGAAAACGCAAGAGGATACGGAGAGTCTGATTGATACATTAGAGAACAGCGGAGATGAAAATTTGCTTGCAGACACAGCGGAAAGTCCGGGGATGGAAATGAAAGTCGGAGAGAAAGAAATCGTGATCTTGTATATGATTGGAATGTTTATCGTGGTTTTTTCCGTTGTTGTTTCTTCGTCTTGTATATTCCGTTTGAAACCACGGGAAATTTTGTCGAAAATGAGCTGAAATAAGATGATTTTACCGTCAGGGAGGTATGCGCATGAAATTATTAGAACTAGAACAGATAGATTTTTCCTATGAAAAAAAGGAAGTACTCAGAAAAGTCAGTGCTTGTTTTGAACGTGGGAAAATGTATGTTATTTTGGGAAAAAGCGGAAGTGGAAAGACAACCTTACTCTCGCTTCTGGGCGGGATGGATGGTCCTAAAAGCGGTAAGATTCTTTTGGATGGAACAGAAATCAATAAGAAAAATATGGATGATTATCGTGCAAAACGGGTGTCCGTCATTTTTCAGAATTATAATTTAGTAGATTATTTAACCGCAGCTGAAAATGTTGAATTGCTTGCTGGAAAAGGGGGCAGGGGCATTTTGCGTAAATTAGGGCTGACAGAAGAAGAAATAACACGTAATGTACTAGAACTTTCCGGCGGTCAGCAGCAACGCGTTGCGATTGGGCGGGCGCTGGCGTCGGAGAGGGATATCTTACTGGCAGATGAGCCTACTGGAAATTTAGATGGAAAGACTGCGTTGGAAATCGCTGAAATTATGAAAAGGATGGCTCATGAATATAAGAAATGCGTTATCGTAGTGACGCATTCGTTAGAAGTGGCGGAGTATGCTGATGTGGTTTTTGAATTAAAACAAGCTAGATTAAACGATAGATATGAAAAAAGTCAGAGATGATGTTCGTTTTTAGAACAACAGTCTATACAGATATGAGGAGAAAAAGTACATGCTACGAGTATTCTTGGAAATTTTAGTTTTTGAGAAAACAGAAAAGTGATTTTGTTATGGAACTGGAACAATAGTTTTATGAAGCCGGGCAACTATTATTAGTAGTTGTTCGGCTTCTTACTATTTTCATTAAATGGTTATAAAAGTGTAACCATATTTCACAAAATAAAAGAGAGTAGGTAGAATAAATGAAAATTGCAATTTGTGATGATGATGTAAAAGTTATTAATGAAATTAGTAAAACATTAAAGCGAGTAACAAGGGAAAAAGAGATGGTTATACCAACAGTCATTCGATTTGCGAGTTCGCAAGAGCTTTTGAATTATTATAAAAATTATAGAGATATTAACCTTATTATTACGGATATAGACGAAAAGATTAACGAAGAAATTTTGAAAGAATTGAAACAAATGGATAGAGGTATTCCAATTGTATTGGTATCAAAGCATTGCGAAGCAGCAATGAAAGGCTATCGTATTCAAGCAATACAATTTTTCTTAAAACCTATAAATTTCATTTATTTTAAAGAGATTATGACGGATGTATTAGAAGCAATAAAAGAAGATAAATTTTTTATTAATAAAACAAAAGCGAGAGTTGATAAAATATATTTTTTAGATATTGAGTATATTGAAACTTTAGATCGGCATACTCTGATTCATACTAAAAAGGGCGATTTTGAGTGCTATATGACAATGAAAAGCCTTTTGGGCATGTTAGAGGATTACGGCTTTAAGCAGCCACATTCCAGTTATATTGTTAATATGAATTGTATTACAAGAATCAATAATAGCGACGTTGAATTGGAGAAAGGAAAACGAATACCATTAAGTAAAAAGCGAAAATCAGAATTTGTACAAGCTGTAGAATATTATTATTCGGAGTATTGATATTCATTTTTTATTTATGTTTCAATGGACGGTTACATAAATAACTTCAAAAATGGTTATATTTATGGTTATATCATTTGAAACCTTGATATGGTTACAATCTATTTAAAAACAAGGAGGTAGACTTATGTTTAAGGTAGATACAACTTTATCAAGATCTAATGTACCAAGAACTATACGTTTTACGGAGGAAATTTATAATACTTTGATGGAAATATCTTCGTATGAGAATGTCTCATTTAATCAATTGGTACTTCAATGCTGTCGATATGCAATTAATGATTATTCGATAAAAGAAAAATTAGATAAGTAGAGTTTGGAAATTTTGTATAAGGAGGAGTGGGTGAGGCTTAATTATTAAAAATCTATAGTATATCAATTTTAAGCCAATATATTGTGATACCGATAGATAGTAAGAAATTGCTGAAAGAGAAACAGATTTTTTTATCATATACTATATTCGCTGTTGAAAAATGAAAAAGATGTGTAAAAACGTCCATTGAGTTTATCTCAAGGGCGTTTTTTTATTTTGAAAATTAAAAAAATTTTGAAAGACCCGTCAAAACGGGTGTCCCCATTTGGGAGAAAGAATGAGGGGAGGTTTATGGCCTTTCTTTCTACCAGTTGGAATGGGAAGGAGGTGAAATCAAATGGATCATACTCCTTCTCGTGATGAATTGACGGTCATGCATCAGTTTGACCGTCTGTGCCAGTTAGCATTGGACGGTGAAGCAGCAAATTATTACCGGCATATGGAGTACAGGAGGAACCACGAAGTGATTTTTTCTGAAATGACAGAAAAGGAATTGGACAGCATTTTTGTGATGGATGAGTACAATCTGGACAGTTTGCGCTTCCGAGTTCTCGGGTATGACATTGAGGTAAAGGACGCATTGCTTGTAGAGGCGCTACAGGCTTTGACGGAGAAAAAGCGGAACGTAGTCCTTCTGTCTTATTTTTTGGAGATGACGGATACGGAGATCGCAACGGAAATGAAGTTAGTACACAGCACAATACGGGAGCATAGGACACGCTCATTAGAATTGCTGAAAAAATTTATGGAGGAAAATATGGATGGAGCAGAGGAATAAGCGTAAGGAAGAAAAGAAATTGCTGCCTTTTCACATTATTAAGGCGGCATCAGAAGGGGATGCACAGGCAATCCAGGCAGTATTGAAGCATTATGAAGCCTACATAGCAAAATTATCCACCAGAAAAATGTATGACGAATTTGGGCAGTCACATTACTGTGTGGATGAAACATTGCGCAGACGGTTGGAAACAAAACTGATTGCTAAAACACTTTCTTTCCGACCGGTTCCATATAAGGGCATACGAGCATAGAAACAGGCTGGCTGATTTTTGTACCTTGATAATTTCATATTGAATATCCTGCAGGACGTATGAAGCAGTTGAGCCATTTAATAAATACGCCATGACTATCTGTATCTGTACTTTACGACAACGTGTCGCAAAGTGCTAGGTATTGGAAACGATGAAATGTTCTCTTGGGCATTGAAGTAAAGGTACGAGCGATAGATATTTGATTATAGGCAGAGAGATAGGGACTTTGCGGCGACGATACTGTTTCTGATAATGATACTTCCAGAGGTAAGCTACTCCGGTCTGAAAAGATTGCGATTCCTGTGAAGAAACTGTTATTGACAGCTTTTCCGCACGCTATGGCAAATGGCGCTGTTTCCCGACGGCTGCCTGTAGGATAAATTTTTTGGTGGAAGGAGGGTAGAAAATGCCTCGAAATATAAATAAGAAACGGTTTGTCAGATACAAGGAGGGCGCAGAGTTATACAGTATGTGCCAGAGAAAGTTCGAGCAGATGGCGAAAGATGCAAATGCAATCTATAAATTAGATAAGCTGGTATTAGTGAACTGTGATATTTTTGAAGAATATTTAGAAACATTTAGAGTTAGAGGATAGTTAAATAAAAGAGATTCTGAAATAAATATTTTTGTAAGACAAAAAACACTTGACTTTTTGTCTTACTGAAATTATAATAGACATAGTTATGAATGGAGGTGCATATAGATGGCGAAAATTGGGAGACCTAAAAAGGAGTTTCCTAAGTTGAAGTCAATAACAATCCGGCTTTCCGATAGTGAATATGAAAAGTTCATTAAGTATGCTGCCAGTCATAATATGACCATGACACAAGCATTGACTAAGGGAATAGAATTATTATACCAGAATCCGTAATGCTTGAAGTGCTTCAGAATCTCTTTCCGCATAAAGGAGCAGAGATGGCAAAAGCAAGAAAAGATAACAAGGGCAGGGCTTTGAGGAAAGGGGAAAGCCAACGGACAGAGGATATGAGGTATATGTATACATATACGGATCCTTATGGAAAAAGACGGTATATTTACGCAAATGATCTGCGGACGCTACGTGAAAAAGAGGATAAGCTGCTGAAAGACCAGCTTGACGGCTTGGATGTCTATGCCGCAGGAAATGCAGACCTGAATTTTGTCTTTGACCGTTACATATCAACAAAGACAGACTTGCGGAAAACAACATATACGAATTACAAATACATGTATGACCATTTCGTGAGGGAAGAATTTGGAAAACGGAAGATAGGGGAGATCAAGTATTCAGATGTATTGTATTTTTATTATCATCTGCTGAATGAGAAGAATCTGCAGATCAATACATTGGAAACCATCCATACGGTGCTGCATCCGACATTCCAACTTGCAGTCCGGGATGCGATCATCCGTGTCAATCCCAGTGATGGCGCTATGGCACAAGTCAAGAAGAAACCGGGCAGGAACCACGGTGTCAGACATGCATTGACGTTAGAGCAGCAGAGGGCATTTATGGAATACACCAGGAACAATCCAATATATTGCCATTGGTTGCCTTTATTTACAGTATTGCTTGGAACAGGCGGGCGAATTGGAGAGATTATTGGATTAAGGTGGAAAGATCTGGATTTTGAGAATAGGACAATAAGTATTAACCACAGTATTGTGTACTATCCAATGGATGGCGCAAAAAAGCGACGGAGCGTTTTTCAGGTGTCCTTACCAAAGACGGAAGCCGGTATCCGGGTAATTCCGATGATGGATGCGGTGTATGATGCTTTTCAGGAGGAACACGAAGCACAGAAAGAGAATGGGTTCAACTGCACGGAGATTGATGGAATGACAGGATTTGTGTTCTGCAACCGTTTTGGGAACGTACATAATCCTCAGACAGTCAACCGGACGATTCGGCGTATTTCAGAGAATTATAATGCGGAGGAAGTGTTGAAAGCGAAAAGAGAGAAAAGGCAGCCGGTTTTATTGCCGCATTTCTCCTGCCACCATTTGAGGCATACCTTTTGCACAAGGTTCTGCGAACAGGAAACCAATATCAAGGTAATCCAGTCCATTATGGGCCATGCGAACATAGAAACCACGATGGATATATATGCCGAAGTGACAGATATGAAAAAAACGGAATCAATGAAGAATTTAGCACAAAAATACGATGTATTTTAGGAAAGAGTCCTTGGGTGGGCTCATGTAACAAAAAAGAGTTTTTGCAACAAAATTGCAACGAATTTTGAAATGACAGTGCATAATAATGCGTGATAATGCATTGATGCAAACTGTTGGAAAAGGCGTAAATACGGGATAATACATGATAATGCTTGAACCTGAATATTATTCCGGACATAATGATCATAATTATTTTGAGATTGCTCACACTATTCGAAGACAGTTTGATGCAAACGGAGGAATCTATCGGGGACGCAGATTGTATTCCTTTGTGGAAAACCATGATGTGGATCGATTGGTGAATAAGCTGAACAACAAGGAGCATCTGGTGCCGGTATATACGCTTCTCTATACGCTTCCCGGCATTCCGTCTATCTATTATGGCGGTGAATGGGGCGTGGAAGGGAAAAAGGAAGGACCTAATGACGATTTTCTGCGGCCCTGTCTCGACCTGGAGAAAATGGAAAAGGAACCGCCCCATCCGGAGCTTAGGGAGCTCCTTATAAAGCTGGCAAAGCTTCGCAGGGAAGCGCCGGCACTGGTAGACGGCGAGTACCGGGAGCTGTCTCTTACCAACCGCCAGTATGCGTTTGGACGGATCTTAGGCGAGGATGCGGTAGTGACAGCGGTGAATAACGATGAGAATCCGGTCCGGATGGATATTCCCTGTCCGGTGGCCGGAAGCAAGGCCCTTGAGGTTCTCACAGACAAGGCTTTTCCGATTGAGAACGGAAAAATTCACTTGGAAATACCCGCAGGCGGAAGTGCGGTATTTAAAATCATACAGGAGTGAGTATTATGGGAGAAACGAAGAAACAGAAAAGGAAAGTACAGCCGAAAGGGAAACGGCAGCCGGCGGTTCCGTCCTGCTTTGTGACAGATATGGATCAATATCTGTTTGGCCAGGGGAATCACTACGATATTTTTTGGAAGCTGGGTGCCCACCCTGCAAAGCATAAGGGAAAGAAAGGCGTACATTTTGCTGTCTGGGCGCCCCATGCCCATTGCGTGCATGTCATTGGGGAGTTTAACGGATGGAACCAGGAAAGCCATGAGATGAAACGCCTAGAGCCCCTTGGGATCTATGAACTGTTTGTTCCGGATGTGGAGATGGGAAGTCTTTATAAATATCTGATTGAGACACCGGATCACAGACTGCTCTACAAGGCTGACCCCTATGCATTTGAAGCGGAGCAGCGCCCGGGAACGGCCTCTAAGGTTGCGGATATCAGCGGTTTTCGATGGGGCGACAGTGTCTGGATGGAGAAGCGGAAGGAGAGGAATCCAAAGGAATCTCCTATGTCTATCTATGAGGTACATCCTGGTTCCTGGAAAAAGCATCCTCATGGACCGGATGAGGACGGATTTTACAGCTACCGGGAGCTGGCCCACAGTCTGACGGACTATGTGAAGGAGATGGGGTATACTCATGTGGAGCTGATGGGGATTGCGGAACATCCCTTTGACGGTTCCTGGGGGTATCAGGTAACGGGCTATTATGCACCTACCTCCAGATACGGAAGCCCTCAGGACTTTATGTATTTGATTAATTACCTTCATAAAAATAAGATTGGCGTAATCCTGGACTGGGTACCGGCTCATTTTCCCAGAGATGCCCATGGACTGGCGGACTTTGACGGACAGCCCCTGTATGAATATCCGGATCCCAGGAAAGGTGAGCATCCGGACTGGGGAACTAAGATTTTCAACTATGAGATGAATGAGGTAAAGAACTTCCTCATTGCCAATGCTCTTTTCTGGGTTGAGCAGTATCATGTGGACGGACTTCGGGTAGACGCAGTTGCCTCTATGCTCTATCTGGACTACGGAAAGCAGGACGGACAGTGGGTAGCCAATAAGTATGGCGGCAATAAGAATCTGGAAGCCATTGAGTTCTTCAAGCACCTGAACTCCTGCCTGCTGGGAAGGAACCCGGGAGCCATGATGATTGCGGAGGAATCCACCGCATGGCCGAAGGTGACAGATATAGCGGAGAATGACGGCCTGGGCTTCTCCTTTAAATGGAATATGGGCTGGATGAATGACTTCCTGGAGTATATGAAGCTGGATCCTTATTTCCGCAAAGGAGCTCATAACCTGATGACCTTTGCTATGACCTATGCTTACAGTGAAAATTATATTCTGGTGCTGTCTCATGATGAAGTGGTGCATCTGAAGTGCTCCATGATC
>Ga0073908_1003345_pt1 | contig 16791 bp, 12 predicted proteins | sample MucameincwithD2O_FD_65484 | JGI IMG/M metagenome (GOLD analysis project Ga0073908, IMG submission 65484) | Mouse cecum microbial communities from Vienna, Austria - Mucus amended microcosms incubated with D2O | ecosystem: Host-associated > Mammals > Digestive system > Large intestine > Cecum...
TTCAGCTCACTTTCATTAATCACCACGAAGAAAAAGTTATAATTATATGTATTACCTACTTTAATTATAACTTTATTATCTCTATTTAGCTCGATAAATTTTTACTCGTCAGTGCTGTAATTTTCCACCTTTTTTGTAATATAAAAAAGTATATAAAGTCTTTTTCTTTCTTTAGGTCGTTATACAAAAAAAGATTATTTCATAATTTAATGATAAACACCTTTTTTCTAAAATCTTTTATTTTGGTTACCCATTATCTATCAGAAAATATTACTTTACACACTTTTTTTATTTTATATATTTTTATCTTTATAATCATTCATTGGATTTTTTTCTATCATTATTTGTTTTTGTTTTAAATATGTGACATGCGTATAAATCTGTGTTGTAGAGATGGAACTATGTCCAAGTATATTCTGTATATATCTAATATCAACTTCCTTTTCAAGTAAAGTTGTAGCAAATGTATGTCTAAACATATGTGGCGTAATATGTTTAGATAACTTCAATTCATTTTCAATATTTTTTAAGAGTATCCTTACTGATTGTTCAGATAATTGAGTATTGAACTTATTCAAAAATATATAACCACTTTCATTACTAATTGTTTCATTTAAAGCTATATATTTTTTTAAAAACTCAATAACTTGATCATTTCCTAGATATAGTATTCTTTCTTTTGAACCCTTTCCAAATATCTTTAATGATCTATCTTGAAAACTTATATCATTAGTATGAATATTACATAATTCTGATATACGTATACCTGTTGAAAACAGTAATTCAATAATAGTAATATTTCTTAATGCTAATTTCTTCTTATATTCGGTATCAGCATTATCTAAATTATCAAACAGCATAGTAAATATTTGATTTAAATCTTCTTTTTGAATAACTCTAGGTAACATTTTAGATTCTTTTATTTTTGTCCTTATTTTACAAAATGGTGAAAAAGCGATAATTTCCTCATATTCTAAATATGAATAAAAGGCCTTAATACTTGCGATTTTTCTTTTAACTGTCTTATATTTTGAATATTTTTTATTCAAAAAATGAATATATTCATTAATCATTTTTAAGTCATCCTTTTTTTCTCCAATAAAATTAAAATATTGTTCTAAATCAATTTTATAAGCTCTTATAGTTTTTTGACTTAATCTCTTGCGTAATGAACAATCTTCTAAATAAACATCAATATATTTATATGCATTTTCTTCTTTCATATCTATTCCTCCTTGCATAATAATATGATTGTCATTATAGCAAGTATATGTATAAATATATATAAGTGGTAACACAATAGACTATTCAATAGACTCGTACTATAAATGGATAATCTATCCAAAATAAATATGAGCCTCCATAAATTCTTTCAATAATAAAGGTTGTGCATCAACACTTAAAAAATCTCTTATCTACCAGCCATATTCCGTTTTTTATATTATTTTGGTGCAAGATGTAAAGAAGCACGTGTTTTTTGTTTCGCCTACTTTTCGTATACTCAACTGACTAAAGTCATAAATTCATACTTCATTTGAATTTCACAATAAAAAAACTTCCCTTTTATAATAAGAGAAGTTCAAATTCAACTTTTTTTATTACTCCAAATTTAATTAGATCAGTATTAAAGCATACTAATGCTTTTTTAATCACATGCTTTTGCTCCTATTATAATTTCATTAATCACTTCACTTCCATGATAACTAAATTCATTTAAAATAAATCTGTTTGCCATATTAAAACATCTTCTTTATTTCTTGATAAAGTATTAACATACTAATATTTAAAAATTCAAGTTACAGATATTAGCAAATATCACATTTATGATTCTTGATTTTAGATACTTAATATAAATGGTTCTAATCTTTTTGGCAATGCTTCTCTCAATAAAGCAACTACATCATCAATGTTTATTGACATATCATTTAATACCCAATCAACTGTCATATCAATTGAACCTTTACAATACATTTTCAGTAAAAAATCAAGCTCCTTGTCTATTTGATGATTCAAATTATTTTCAATAATTTCTGTATAAAATTCATAAATACAATAATAATCATTAGATTTAAAAGCTTCTTTAAAAAATGAATGTTCACTCTCAATAAATTTAAACTTTAAATATAACACTTCACATAATGAACAATCATTTCCGATTTGACGAAATGATTTCAAAACTAATTTTTCAAAATACCAATTTACTAAATCATATTTATCCATAACTGCCCCTTTTATAAATAAAATAGCAGACCCAAATAAAAAAAGCTGAGTAATATCAGCTAATAGACTCGCTTTGTAAGCCAAGTTCTGTTTTTCAAACGATTATTTATCTATGCATATGCATCCATCTTTCAGTTCAATTCCTTCAAGATGATTCCCCTACCAAATTTGGGTTTCTTCCTTGCAGAGTTTACCTCTTTTCAGCTAATCTTTCGATTAGAATAGTTTCTGTGGCACTTTATAGCTTATCAACCATACTTATGTTTAGGTCTTAGGCCTGTCGTTAGCTCACGCTACCATGACTTATTAATTCGCCATGTACAAACACTACAAGCATCGCAGCTTGTGGAAGCCTGGACTTTCCTCTACTTTTGTAGCAATCGCTTTCTACGAGTCTTCTATATTTTACTTATTTTCAAGAAGAAAACAAGTCTAAAATATAACTTGATTGAATTTTTGTAAAATAAAACACACCTTATCGGTATGTCTTACTATTTATTTTGATTAAATACTACTTTTTCTAATAAAGACAATCTCTTTAAAATATCAACATTTGTTGAAAGATTTTCTTCCATTGCATGGATATTATCATCTTGAAGTGCTTTTTCACGTTCTAGTTTAGCAATTTTAATCTTTTGTTCACTTAATCGAGCTTCTAATTGATCAATCTTATCATATGAAGCATTTAACATAGCTGCAAAAGATTCATAATCTTTAACAATAATATCTAAAAAATGATCTACTTCTTCAGCATTATAACCTTTAAAATCAACTTTAAATTCTTTAGCAACTATTTTTTTTGGACTTAACAAAATTTTTGGTTCCAAGTTAATCAACTCCTATCTATATAATATATTGAAACAAAAATCCTTATTAAATGCAAGTGATTAATATATTTGTTATTAAATTTAACAAAATTTACAATGTTTTAGGAAACTAACAAGATATTATGATATTTTATCATAGTTATGGTATAATACCTACATAAAGTAATAAAAGGAGCAATTATGGTTAATTATCCCAACATGAAAAAGACGACTATTCGTCAAACTAAACTGATTGATGGAAAATTAAATACTCGACATCGTGGAATGAATCTAGAGGAAGATTTGAATTTAACAAATAAATTTTATCTTGCTAATGGTATCGCTAATATTCATAAAAAGCCAACACCTATTCAAATCGTAAAAGTCGACTATCCTAAAAGATCTGCTGCTAGAATTGTTGAAGCATATTTTAAAACACCTTCAACAACTGATTATAATGGGATATATAAAGGAAAATATTTAGATTTTGAAGCTAAAGAAACTAAAAAATTAAATTTTCCTTTTACTAATATTAGTGTTCATCAAATTGAACATTTAAAAAGTATTATTAATCATCATGGAATTGCATTTGTTATTATTGCTTTTACCCATCTAAATGAGGTATACTTAATTGATGCTTCATATATAATTGAAGCATATAATCAAACTGGTCAAAAATCAATATCTTATCAAAGTATTAAAGAAAAAGGACATTTGATTGAACAAGGATTTAATCCACGTTTAAATTATTTAAAAATTATTGATCAGTATTATTTAGGAGGTCACGAAAATGACAAATAACCCTACTACAAGAGAAAATAAGAAAAAAAGATTGAATTGGAAAAAAGTTTTTACAAGTTTTATCATTATAATTATTGTCGTTTGCCTTTCAGGTGGATGTTTTTTTGCATGGTCTGTATACAAAGAAACTGAAGATTTTTCAACTCAGCGTCTACTTTCTGGTGAAGCGAGTAAAATCTATGATGTTAATGGTGAATTAATGTACACATATGGTAGTGATGTTAATGGTAAACGTGAAAACATTACTTATGAAGATTTACCACAAGTATTGATTGATGCTATAATAGCAGCTGAAGATTCACGCTTCTTTGAACATGATGGTTTTGATTTACCACGTATTGCTAAAACGTTAATAACTAATTTAGCACATTTTAGTATTCGTGGAGGGGGATCAACAATTACTCAACAGGTAATTAAAAAATCATATTTCCCTAAAGAAGAACAAACTTATACTCGTAAAATCAGTGAAATCTTTTTAGCAATTCAAGCAACTAAAGAAGTAAGTAAAGAAGAAATTCTTACTTTATATTTAAATAAAATCTATTTTGGACGCAGTACTAGTTCAATTGGAATCGCTGCAGCTAGTAAATATTATTTCAATAAAGAAGTATCACAACTCACTTTACCTGAAGCAGCCCTATTAGCAGGTACTTTAAATTCACCTAGTGCATATGATCCATACTACAATCTTGACTTAGCTAATAAACGCCGTAATGTAATTTTAGATTTAATGGTTAATCATGGATATATTACTCAAGAAGAATGTGATCTAGCAAAACAAGTTAAAATTGAAAATATGCTATCTCAATCAAATATGGCTTCAGATAATGCTTTAGCATCATATGTTGATTTAGTAACTGCTGAAGTAAAAGAAAAAACTGGTCTAGATCCTGCAGAAACACAAATGAATATCTATACTTATTGTAATCAAGAAATACAAAAAAAGGCAACTGAATTTGCTAATGGTGAAACATATGACTATACAGATGAAGATATGCAGATGGCTGGAAGTATCCAATCTACTCAAGATGGACGAATTATCGCTGTAATTGGTGGTCGAAATTATAAAGCAGGAGATAAAAATAAAGCAACCTTAAAAAGACAACCTGGATCTTCAATGAAACCAATTATTGATTATGGTCTAGCATATAAATATCTAGACTGGTCAACTGTTCACACAGTTGTTGATGAACAAAAATCATTTGGAAGTTATACTCCTAAAAACTGGGATAATAGTTTCCATGGTTCTATGCCAATCAAAGAGGCGCTACTTCAATCTTGGAATATTCCTGCTGTGTCAACTTTCGAGGAAGTTTTAGAAGCAGCTTCTTCTAAAGAGGTAATTGCTGATATGGAATCATTAGGTATTGATATGTCAACCGAAGATGAGAATTTAACTTTGCCTTATGCAATTGGAGGATGGGCAAATGGTGTCAGTCCAATTGAACTTGCTAGTGCATATGCTACAATTGCTAACAATGGTGTCTACATTGAATCTCATACTGTCAATTATGTAGAAGTTACTGATAGTGACAAAACATATAATATTGATAAAAATATTCAAGCAAAAGCAAAACAAAGTATTGGTGATGATGTTTCATTTATGATTCGTGAAACTATGTTAAGTTATTCAAATAGCAATAGTGGAAATTATAAATATTTAAAAGGTATTGAAAATATTGGTGCTAAAACTGGTACCTCAAATACCAATAGTGGCGCTAGCAAAGATTTATGGATGACTGGATATACTCCTGACTATACATGTTCTGTCTGGATGGGATTTGAAGAAAAAGCTTTAGCTGCTGGAAAAAACACCTCAAAATATAAAGCATATCCAGCAAAAGTCGTTGGTGAATTATTAAAATATCTTGAAAAAAACACTTCAGATAAAAAATCATATCCTGATAAACCTGATACAGTAGAAGAAATTAAGATTCTTGCTGGTGTTTATCCTTATGTTAGTCCAAATTCTAGTACTCCATCTGATAAAATCTATACTGGTTGGGCTAAAAAAGGGACAGGACCAAATGAAACAGCAATAGAATACAATATTAATCATTTATCATCATTTAGTGCTTCACTTTCTAGCAATGGAAAAATTACAGTAGATTTTAGTGAATATGAACCTGCAAATGCAGCAACTGATGAAAATGCTACTGAGGCTACAAAAATGTATGGTGTAATAGAATATGTTGTTGAAATTAGTGATCCTAATAGCCATAACATATTACATACAGCAACATTAAATCAATCTTCTGGAACTATTGATTTTACCCCTAGTGGTAAAGTTGATGTTACTGGATATTATCGCTTCCACAAAGCACCTAATAAAACTTCCAATAAAATTACTAAATCAGTTGGATCAAATAAAGCAGATAACAAAGTAAATTATACAATTACTTCTGATGGAACCACTGTTACAAATGGAAGTACTACTTCATCAAATGTAATAAATATTAAAGTAAATGCTCAAAATAGTTCAAATAAAATTATTATTCAAGTATTTACAATGGATGGTACTCCTGCTGGAGATGAAACTATTTTTACTGGTAGTGGAACAAAAGAATTTAATTTGACTCCTGGAGTCCAATATCGTATTAAAATCAGCGAATCTGATGATGTTAAAACAATTACTGATACAATAACATTTACTATTGGTAATTCAGATACCTCAACAGAGTGATAGAATAGAGAGAAATAAATTATTTCACCCCACCGTATATGCGGGTCTCATATAGTGCTACATTTATCAACTATCCAAGGGAATTGACCAAAACATCCGGTCTTTTCCCTTTTCTTATAGCTAGAATATCTGTAATTTACTACATTACCATTGGCTTATTTATACTAGCTAAGCTTAGGTTTACCACTACATAAATTTTCTCATTTTTAAAATGACATGATAGTTTCTTATTAACCTCTTGTAAACTTCTATATATCTTTAATAGTTTCTTCCATTGTTTGATTATTATAATCTTATTTTATGTCCTATCCATTGTCCAAATTGATTGATAATTTTTTTCTATAATAGTTTATCCATCCTTTTGCAATCTAGTTTATTCTTATATCTTGGAATTTGTCTATACTACACATATTTTTCAAATTAGTTCCTCTCGACATTTACTAGATAATTTCATTCTACTTTTATCCCCCTATTTCTATAGATAAATCCTAAGAATCATTGGTTTTACGTTTATCTTTTAAACTTCCACCTTATTTATAGCCTTATATCAAGTTTCTGTTTGCAGGCCTCAAAACAGCCCTTCTTTCGTTCTTAACTACACTTGACCTATGTGGACTTTCACCAACTAAATACATGTCATACTTTATGCACATAATAAAAAAGTTAGAATATATTAAATCCTAACTTTTTTATTATATTCTAACATTTTACTTTTTCTAAATATTTCTTTTTTATTGGATCCTTACACATATCAGATAACTTACATTCTTGACAATTAGGATTAGTTGCTTTACAAAAATATCTACCAAAAAAAATAAATTGATGATGTGATTTATTCCATCGTGAACGGTCAATAGAACGACATAGTTTTTTTTCAACTGTTAAGACACTATCTTCTTTTTTTGCAAATCCCAATCGTTTAGAAATTCTTTCTACATGAGTATCTACAGCAAAAGCTGGAATATCAAAAGCTACCGATCGAACAACATTTGCAGTTTTACGACCAACTCCAGGTAAACTTTCTAATTCTTTTTGAACACTTGGTACTTTGCCATTAAATTCTTCAATTAACACTTTGGACATAGCTAAAAGATTTTTTGCTTTATTTCGATATAATCCAATAGTTTTTATATCTTGTTCTAATTCAGATATTGATGCCTGACTTACTGCTTCAACTGTTGGATATTTTTTAAATAACGTTTCAGTTAATTGATTAACCTTTTTATCTGTTGTTTGTGCTGATAACATTACTGCAACCAATAATTGAAAATCTGTTTCATGATTTAATTCACAATAAGCATTTGGAAATAATTCTTCAAAATAATCTAATACTCGACCTGTTTTTTCTTTATTCATTTTCCCACCATTTATACTCACTAATCGGTACAGCTCGTTTTGGCTCTTCTTGCTCTATATAACGCTGTTTAATACCGTTTTTAGCCCAATTAGAAAGTATCCCTTCAATATATCTAAAATTAAGTACTTGGCTTTTAACAGCTTCCTTTAAAGCTTTTATAATCATTTCATCACTATATTCACAATTTTTCCAATCTTTAATAATGTTAAGTTCAATTGGTGATAAAGCTCTTGCAAACTGTTCTTCAAAAACACTAATAAGATTAACTTCTGTTTCCACTTCTTCTGTTTTATTATTTTCTTGTAATAATTTTTGTTCAAGATTATTCAAACTAATTGAACCCAAGCGATTATATATTAGATTTTTATTTAATAGTGACGCTAATACTTTATTAAGCTCCTGATTTGATAACATTGAATAATTCTGTATCATTTGAGGAGTTACTGTTTGTATTCCAATATCCTTTAATGTATACACAAGCATTAAAATATGACACTCATTATCATTTATTTGTAACTCCTTTGCCCTTAATAATAGCAAACGACTAATATCAATACATTTATTTCTTATCAATTCTTTATACATAATTATTACCTACTATTATCTATCCGATATGCCTTTATAAACTCTCCATTATCAATTCCATAAAAAGCATAAATCAATGAATTGTCACCACGATATAATAAACTATAAACAAATATTTCATTCTCATATCCTATTTCAACCACATCAGGATCTTTCTTATATTTTTCCTTAAAAGCATCTATACACACCTGTTGATCAACAATATCTCCACTGTACGATTTAATAAACTTATGTTTATCATTAAATACAGCATATTGTTCTTTATCTTCCTTTTTAGCATGAATAATATAATAACTTTTTTCACCATCATAACGATTAAAATAATCAGCACTATCATATTTATTTTCTGCAATAATTTCCTGTTGAACCTGAGCTAAATCATTTTTATGTTTAGAATAAGGAACATGGACCCAAAGCATATAAAAACTTACTATAATAAAAACTAACACTAAAAAAGCCATTAGAAAATCAAATCTATGCTTACGTAAAAATTTCAAAACTCCACCAACTTTCTATGCCTATTATACTATCAATTCCTTGATTATAAAAGAAAAATCGAAATAATATATGGAGTCTTTCGACTCCATATATCTTGCTTTTTTAATCTTTTCTTTTTTTAATTATTATGCCTAAACAACTAATAGCTAATAAAGCAAAATACTCTTTTTCTATATTACTATCCCCAGTATTTACACTATTAGGATTTTTTGAAACAATTATATCTACTTTCTTTTTTACTAATCTATTAATTGCATCCTCTAATTCAATACAGCAATTATCTATCTCTTCTTGTGAACAATCAATTTGATTAAATATAATCTTTGCCTTTTTTAAAACCTCTGATAAAAACTCCCAGCTAACATCAGTATAATCTAATCCATTTAAACCTTCTACCTCAGAAATTAATCTTTCTAAATTATCTTTTATAATTACTTTTTTTTCTAAAGAATTAATTGCTTCATTTAAAACTGCCCTAGCTTTATCTATCATTATTTGACTACTTGATTCATCATTGTAGATAATCTTTGCCTGCATCAAAGCCTCTAAAAATCTTTCTTTACTTTCAATTGTATATTGGTCTAAATCTTTTATTCTATCAGCCTTATCTAATAATTCTTTTAATTGCTCTTTATTAGTAATATTAATATGGTCATCATTTATAATGATTTTTAAACAAGCTTTAAGATTATTATAATTATTAATCAGCCCCATTCCTTCAATATTTCCATCTATCAAAATAACCTTTTCACTATCACTAAACTCATCTAAACCCCATTCAACTGGCATTAAAACCATAAATAAATTATTACTTTGATATGATAAACTTCCCTTAACTGCTACTTCAACTAGAATAACTTTTGGTAGCATTGTCTTCAAATCCTCAATATTTATTCCCTTATCTACAACAATTTCAAAAACCTCAGGAATATTCCAAACAACCGCTTCTTCATTAATCTTTCTACCCATTACTTCAATTTCTTTAATACCTACACCATTACCAATAGCCACATTATTTAACTCTTTAAAATTCAGTTTTAAATATCTGCAGGCTACTAACTGATCAAATGAAATTGTATCAACAGGATAAGTTGGACTATTATGCTCTTTTTCTATTGTATTTATACAAGTCCAATTTTCTTTATCATTAGATACTAATATATCATATTTAGTTGGATAAACTAAATTATGATAAGAAATCTTTATTTGCTCAATCAAGCTGGTCCCTTGATCAAGATCAATAATAACCCAGGCATTTTCACTAGCATTTGGTCCTTTAATAAAATTACTGTCCCATTTTGTCTGCATATCACCATCAACTAAATTATCAGCTTTACCATCACTAGTTCCTGAAACTATTACATTTTTATTTAAAGCTAAATTTTCAACTTTTACTGTGACCTTTAATAATAAATTATTTATTGCAACATGTAATAATTCTATTTGTTCATCAATTTCATTTTGTTTAACTTCTTCTTTATGATAAACCTTATCAGCATTATCATATACTTGTTTTAAAATTTTTACTGAATCATTTGTATATATAGATAGGTCGATCTTTTTAACATCAGCTAAAACAGTTTCTAAAACTGATTTATCTACTTCAGCTTCGCCTTTTCCCACAATTATGTTTATACTTGCACCATAATTATTAGGATTATTGATATTTGAATTAATATCGAGTATTCCTTTTAGATTACATATTCCATCAACATCATCTTTATAACGTGTTAGATCCCAAATAACTGGTACCTGAATAAACTGTTCATTTTGCATCGCATCAAAAACAGAAATATTTATTAATTTAGGTAAATCTAATTGATCACCAGGTGTATTTATTTCCACTTTTAAATCATCAAGTTGTTTTACAGAATGTATCTGATAATTATTATTATGTTTTCCTATTATTTCTAATTCTTTTAATCCCACACCATTTCCAGCTGCAACACTATTTAACTCTTCAAAAAGCAATCTGACATAACGAGCTGTAACTGGTGTTTGAAACTTAACATTGTCAATTGGATAAGTTGGTCCATTATGTGGCTTTTCAAGACTTTCCACTGTTATCCAGTTTTCATGATCATTAGATATCTGAATATGATATTTAGTAGGATAAACCTTATTAAAGTATTTCATAGTTATTTCATTAATAATATTTACATTATCACCTAAATCTACATATACCCATGCATTTTCACTAGCATTAGGTCCTTTAATAAAATTACTATCCCATTTAGCATCACTTCCATCTGTGACATTCTCTTTTTGCCCATCACTAGTCCCTGAAACTACTACTCCTTTTAAATATGCAATATTAGTTAATTCATCAACATCTTCTAAAATAATATGTTCAACATATTCCCCTATATCATCTGTATCCTTACCATCTGTTTCCGTAAATATTTCATAAATAGCAGGTAATTGACCCGCTTGCCACTCAATTCGAATCGCTAAAATATTTTGTTTTAAATCTGATACATCAAATTTCTTAGCCGCTTTATCAAAAATTCCTACTTCTTTATAACCATCAATCGTTCTTACTTTTACTTTTGCAAGAACAATATTTTGTCCATCCTGTAAAATTGTAAAGTTTTTTAATTTAGTATTTTCAATCAATTGATATTCAACATAATCATTATTCACTGTTGGCTTATCAACAGTGAAAACTGTAGATATATCATTATCAATACAATTATTTACATTACCATCTAATGAACTGACTATATTAGTAGTATCATTATTTTGTGATATATTTTTATTAATCTCAACTTCACATAATTTTAAATAATAGCCAGAATTTCCTGTAATTAAGATTCTTATATATCTAGCATCCTCACCATTACCATTTCCTTCAACATAACGATAAGGTACCTCAAAAATAGAATTATCATTTTCTACTGTTGCAATTGTAGTCCAATTTTGCTTATCAACAGACATCTCTATTTTCGCATTATATAATCTTGGGTTCCCATCTTCAGTAACTATTTTAACATCATATAAAGCAGTTGTAACACCTAGATCTATCATTATATAATCATTTTCTTTCTGTGCTTCATTTGTCCAAATATAACTACTATAATTCCCATCAAAAAGATTTTCCCACTTACCTTCTTTTAAATCATTTTTTAAATTAGTATCACTTATAGTTGGATTTATCTGTAAATTAGATATTGTAGCTGCTAATTTATTAATTTGTCCACTGATATCTTTATTGGTTAAATTTATAACTCGTAAATATTTAAATACTTTTGAATCTGTAAAATCATTAACATTTTCCCACTCAATTCCATTGCAAGATACTTGCAAAGTTAGATTATCAAATCCTATATTTATAAATTCAATATCTGAACCTATTGACAATCCCATCATTTTTATTCCAACATATTCATTTGGTTTGAGTATTAAATCTTGAATATTTCTGATACTAAATTCTTTTTTGGATACTGTTAAAGGAGTTTGTTTTAAAGATTCTATATTTGTATAAATACGTTCTTTAACAACTTCTTTTTGATTCACACTAAACTCACGAATATGTGTCCAATAATCTGGTTTATTAGCTGTTCCAGTTTCTACTAAACGTAATCTAATATATCTTGCTTTTATATCTAAACTGTCTTTTTCTATTTTAATGGTATCATCATATTGTTCTCCTAATTGAGTAAAATCTACTCCATTAATCGAATACTCTAAAACAGCTTTATGAAAATAATCATGATCATTATCATTTTTACCTTGAATAATAGTTATATTTTCAATTGGAATAACTTTTCCCATATCAATACCATAATAATCATTTACCTTTTGAACAATATTCCATTGACCAAAAGTACTTTGATCACCATCAAAAATCTTTTCTGATTGATCATTATCGACTTGTCTTATTCCCCCTAACACAGAATAAAACGAAGGTATAAAATCTATATTATTGCTATCAAATAATGGTGTTAAATTATTTTTAGCATAAGTAACAAGTTTATAAACAAATGGTTGAATTCGTTTACTTCCTGCTTTAGCTTTATTTACTTCGCCTTCAATAGTAGAATAACCATCCCATGTTTGAAGCTTCTTTCCAGCAACAGAAAATTGTTGCCAAGCTTCATCAATTTGATTATCTTGAATAGCTAAAATGCTATTTAAAACAGCTTTTCCACTTATAGCAATATCATTTAATGAATTAAGCCATGGATTCAGCTCTCTAATTAAATCTTGATTTTCACATTTTTCTTTAAATCCTTTAACAGCTTCAATAATCGCTTCAAATTCATTAATCAAATAATAAACTTCCTCATCATTTTTCAAAAGATTACCAGCATTTACTTTCTTTAAAATACTATCCAAAGCTGTTTTAAGATACTCTGATTCTAAAAAGCCATTTGGTACTCTTGAAGAACCAGGGCAATTAGCAATATTGCTAGCAATCAAATAATATTCATCCTGAACCTCTGGCTGTAAATATCTAAAACTATCTTGCCATATAGTCTGGACTTTATCTTGGTAATCTGTACTATTCCAAAATAATGAAGCTAATTGAAATAATCCAACTTTATTACTTTGAGCAAAACGTGAAGGGTTAGAAACTGCTCCCTTTAATCCTATCACATCACTTCTTGCATAATGACTAATATCTCCTAAAAAAATACCAGACTTAGCATGTTCATTAACTGGATAATTAAGCCAAAAGCAGGCATCATGTCCTGTTTTTTCTTTTACATAATTAACTGTTTCTTGGGTAATTGGTGAATTAACATCATCACCTGTCCAATAAATAATAATTGATTGATCTAATGATTTTAATGCCTCTAACTCGTTTCCGTTTCCTGACCAGGCTTTATTATATCCTTGAGGACAATATGTCAATGGTTCACAATCTTTTGGTTTGATAAATTCTGTAGTTAAGCGGTTTAATAATGTTACTACATCTTCATTTGTACCAGCACCAAAATCATCATTTAAAATATCAAATTTTCTAACTCCTAAATCATAAAGTTGAGAAAATTTCTCTATTAATTGATTATATCTTAATTCATATGCTTGATTATTTGATGTATCCAATCCCCTAAAAAAACCTGAAATATGGACTGACCAGGCATAATAACATTTGGTCTCTTTTCCTACTTCTACTAAATGTTTTATTTTTTCAATCTCTTCAGGTGGATATTTTTCATTCCATTTATCAGTATGATATAAATCTGTTTTTGAAGCATATACATAATTATTCATTTTTATATCACGAGCAAAACGCATCAAACTTTCACGTTCTTGATAATTCCAACCACCATAAAAACCTTCAATGAATCCTCGATATTCCATCATTGCATAATCTTCAATTTGGACATTTAAAAATTTATCCCCATTAAAAGAAGAAAACATCATTTGTAATGTTGCTATACCATAAAATGTACAATCAGTATCTTTACCAACTATTGTAATGACATCATTATCTGTTACTAAAACATAAGGATTGATTCTTGAATACAATTGTTTATCTTGAATGATAATATTATTATCTAAATAATTATCTGCAATCTGATTAGAATCTTTTACTCCTAATAAAATATTTGTCATTCCTTCTTTTATTTCATTACTGACTACATAATTTCTATTATACTTACTAAGTAATTCTTCCAAAAAACTTTTTGTATATTGGTCGATTTGTGTTTCGTAAACAATGTTTACATACTCACTCATCGTAAATTCCTCTCCATCATATATAGCTGATTGTGGAATTGGATATATTTTATACTCACTTTCTGTCGATAATGAAGTCTTTGTTCTATCATGAGCAAAAACATTTAAATTTGATGTTGAAAAAAACATCAGTAACACTAAAATAACAATTAAACTTTTTTTCCATTTCTCCATAATTATACCCTTTCTTAATCTCTTTTTAATAGTTTCCCTTTTTATTAATAATATCATCATTATTGTAAGATATATTTATGTTTTTTAATGGTCTATTTACAAATTGTTATTTTTATAAAGAAAAAAGATCCAAAGCTTAAGAACTTTGAATCTAAAAATAAAATTAATCACGATCATTGCCTAATACTATTAAAACTATTCTAAGTAGTGATAAAACAGTTGACAACATTGCAGCAACATATGTAAATGCAGCTGCAGATAACATTGATTTAGCACCACTATATTCATCACTTGTAAGATAATTTGTTTTTAAAATTTGCAAAGCCCTCGATGAAGCATCAAATTCTACTGGCAATGTAACAATTTGGAAAAGTAAAATTCCTGACATTAAGATAACACCAATCCAGGCTACACTAGTATTTCCCATTAACAATCCAACAAATACAGCAATCCACCCTAAATATTGCCCAACATTACATAATGGCAAAATTGCATTTCTAAACACTAAAGGTCGATAACCAACTAAATGTTGAATGGCATGTCCACATTCATGACTTGCTACTGCTAAAGCAGCAATTGAAGTACCATCATAAATTCCATTTGATAAATTAATTGTACGATTTCTAGGGTTATAGTGATCAGATAATTTTCCGCCTACTTGATTTATTGCAACATCATGTAGACCATTTCTATCAAGAATTTCTCTAGCTACCATTGCTCCAGTCATCCCTCGACTGTTAGGTATTTTCTCAAATTTACTATAAGCACTATTTACTTTTATCTGAGCATAAATCATAATTATTGTTCCAATGGCAACCAAAAGATAACCAATCATATAAGTTGACGACATTGGATAATAAAAAAACGGCATATTCTCAACTCCTTTATATTTATTATACACGATATTATTAACTTTTTATTAATAATATTAAAAAAATAATAATTACCTTATTTATTGACACAAAAAAATTTTTTAATTAAAAATATAAAAGATGCAATATTAATTCATTGCATCTTTTAAGCGATTACTTGGTTTAAAAGTAACTGTCTTACTAGCAGGAATAATCATTTCTTTTTGTGTTTTAGGTGAAATTCCTTTACGAGCTTTACGATCGTTTACTTTGAAAGTCCCAAATCCAGAGATTAATACTTTATCTCCTTCAATAACACTACGTGTAATTGTATTAAAAACTGTATCTACTAAAATTTCGGCATCTTTTTTAGTCAAGTTTCTTTCTTTAGATACTGATTCAACTAATTCTTTCTTATTCATAACTACCTCCATAATTCTAATACCACGAAAGTATAACATTAAAAATTACCGATTTCAAGCACTTTTATAGGATATTTAAAAGTCATTATTTTGATATAAAACATATACAAAATAGTTACAAAAAATAACAACTTTATTTATTTCTTAGAGTTTTTTAGGAGTAAATTATTAAAATTTTTACAATTACAAACTCTTATCTATAAAATATATAACTGAATAAAATATCTTAAATTATTATAAAATAGGATATTGTTATGTTTACAGTTTTTAAAGATATATCATCTATATTTTTTTTACTTGATGATCCTTATGGATTTTATTTATAGTGTAATATTGCATACAAAAAAAATATTGATCTTGAATTATATAAATTACTTTTCATCTATACTTTGGTGTGAAGGCGATGTGATATTTGCACATCCACTTCATATATGCCAATGAATTTGATTTTTGAGCCGTACTTAATCACCTTTATCGCTCCACCTGCATAGTGTAGTTTTTTGTTTCGCATACTTCGTATGCTCAACTGACTAAAATTTATATATTCATTGTATAAATATTAAATAAAAAGGGTTAAGACAATTAATGTCTTAGCCCAATGGAGTCAACTTAAGATTCAAATCTTAAGCTGACCCTTTCTTTTTTATATTTATTTTATCTGTTCATTTTTCTATTTTTTATTATGAAAAACATACTTGAAAAAAAG
>Ga0073908_1003346_pt1 | contig 16784 bp, 9 predicted proteins | sample MucameincwithD2O_FD_65484 | JGI IMG/M metagenome (GOLD analysis project Ga0073908, IMG submission 65484) | Mouse cecum microbial communities from Vienna, Austria - Mucus amended microcosms incubated with D2O | ecosystem: Host-associated > Mammals > Digestive system > Large intestine > Cecum...
AAAATTATTTGTATAGATATTTTTAATCCATAGTGTGGGAACCTAGGCCACTTACGTCGTTTACGGGTAACTCTTCCCACTCATCTTTTATAAAAATGGAGCTTGGAGCTTTTACAGAAGATTTTCTTCTAAGAGTAACATCTTTGGCGAAGTCTGCACTGCCATTATTAAATACTCCGATAATATCAATTAGCTCGTCTCCTTTAAATAATCCCATAGGATCATTTCCGTTAAATACCATCACGCTACTTAGTTCTGTGGCTTCTCCTGAGAACATATCAGCATCTTTATGTTTGAATACGATTGTTTGTCTAGCTTTAATAGTACCTGATAGTTGGTTCGAATTACTCCAGCTCGCACCTCCATTTGTATTTCCTTTGATTGTATATGCTGATAAATCTATTTCATGATCAGTGGGGTTATATATTTCCAAATATTTATTATTTCCTTTGTTAGGCTCTACATATTCAGAGAAGAAAATCTCATTACCTCCTCCTGTTGATTCACCAGCTTGGGAAACTTTAACAATTGCGGATAAATTTCCTCAATCTGTTATTGTAATGGTAGCACTACGTGCAGCTCCGGTATTGGCTGTAGTTGTGATAGTTATTTCTGCATTACCTGTTTGGCTTGCAGGACTAACAGTGCACCATGATTGATCAGAGTTGGCATTCCATGAAGCAGTAGTCGTTACGTTTACCTTTTCACTTCCACCTGCTTTTTCAAAGTTAACAGCTGTTTTGTCTACTTCAATCTTCATAAGATCAAAGCGTGGTCCTGTCATTCCTGATAAATCTTCAATTTTACGAATAAGGATTTGTGGTGTTTTAAATGCTGTTATGACACCGATGAAAGTTCCACTTCCTTCTTTTACTGTTTCTTCTGCAAATATGGCTCCACTTCTAGTGTATACAGCTAAACTATTTCCTGTTTTATCAAAAATAGAGGTTGTACCGTTATATTTCTTGCTTACATCTTCAAATTCAGTCTCTGCGATTGCTACAAGTTGAGATAAATATTTTCCTTCATTTATTTCAGCAATGGTAGCAGATTTAGGTTGTAATGGGGTAGAAGGTTTCGCTTCTACAATCTTTGTAACAGCTGTTTTTACATTACCAAACTGAATTAATCCATTATAATTTTTGAATTTTGCATCTTTTGCATATACTTGCACTTTCGCACCAAGTGGAAGTGCTGTAGCTATATTTTCTTTGTCGTCGATCGTTACGGCAATACCTGCGGTTTCGTCGGCTACATAAACTACAAAATCAGGAATATTCCCATTTACAGGATTGGCGATAACTTCACCTTCTATATAATTGTTTCCAGTGAATGCTTCTCCGTCTTTAAATGATTCTAATAGCTTTCCAATGGTCACCTTTTCTGCATCAGTAGGGATTGCACCTGTTCCACTACCTTCACATCTGGTGTTTTCGTCATCGCTCATTCCTGAAAGGTCCTCTAGGTTTCTAGGATAAACGTACCAGGAAAGCGTATTGTTATACATATTTGTGGCAGCAATACCAATAATATCTCCATTTCCTTTTTTAACGTTATCGTCTTTAAATGGGATATATTTGCTGAATGGAACAGTTAAAATATTGATACCACAGCTTGTTACGTCGTGATATTGGAATGTACTGGAACTACCTCCATTGTATTTTGTAGTATTATCTGCAAATTGTACACCTGTGATTTTTACAAGAACTCCTTCGTATTTACCATCCATTTTACCATTTTCGAATAACTCATCAATAGTAAGGATAGCTGGCTCGGGCATAGTTCCTGTAGAAGTTGTTACTTTTTCTTTTGAAAATCCAATTTGCATTGCTCCTTGTCCTCTATATTGCGAGAGGGTACCACCGTTCATGTTGATAACCAATTGAGTTCCCATGTCAAAGTCGTGAGAACTTTCTGATACGCGGAAATTGACACCATTACCAGCTGCATCTTGCAGGTAACCAGCTGCTCTGGAATTCAAATTGGAATTAGCCCGATCAGAAATAACAATACCTTTAACCATAATATCTTCAGATATATTATAGGTAATAGTTCCGCTTTCAGAATCTGTTGTAACGTTTCCTGCTTCTTTAGCTGTTTTGAAAATGTCTCGTAAAGCAGCAATCGAAGTATATAAATCTTCAGTACCATCTTTACTCTTCTGTCTGATCTCGATACTAGCTTTGAGACTGGAAGCTGTAATGTTTAGTACACTGGCTCTTGCTTTTCCTGTGTTCTCTTTTACAGTAACGGTTATTTCCTGTTTGCCGGCTTTACCAGTCATTGGAACTACTGACAGCCATGTATCTGATGGCTTTTCAATACTCCAGTCGCGTGTGGAGTTGATTGTAAAAGTTCCCGTGGCACCATTTGTTTGATCAATGGAAATGCCATCGGCTGGTTCGATAGTTAAATTGGGTTCAACGTACTCGTCATCATCTTCACTACAGCCACTGAATAGTGGTAGACAGACACCTAATATGGTTGCAAAAAAGATTGTCAACCATTTTTTCTTTAATAAAAAATCTTTGTTCATACTCGTTTCAGGTTAATAAATTAATTGTTAATAGTAAATCTTGGATTATCTAATTTGACGTCATCTAATGATATAACTGTTAGCTGTGGCGTTGTATTGAAATAGGATAATATAGCAGTGAACGAACCGCTACCTTCGGGCAGTTGGTTTAATGCAAATTTGCTGTATCCACTGGTACGTACTGTGATGGTTTTCCCATTAATATCTTGTAGTGTTCTGTTTACACCGGAAGACTCATCTATAGACCATGTGAAATTTAACTCCGATTCTAGAAATTGTACATTTTCTAGTTTGATAAGTGTATTGTCCGCACTTGTGCGTGATGGAATATTATTTAGGTCTACTACATTAGGAGTAATTGGAGTCCCTTTTTTACCTGCCAAAACATAAGATGGGAATAATCCTGCGGGAATATAATCTGTTTCATAGGAACTATCAGTACTTGGTTGATAACCGATTTCTACACTGTTGCCATAAGCGCCTAATTGTAGTCCTTTACATTTTACATATACGGTTTGGCCTATTTGATAGAAATTATAAAGTCCCGTCAAGCCGGATTTAATTTTTATTCCTCCGGTTTCATCTTGTATGATTAAGGTTTTATATATATTTCCATCACGGTCACTGGAAATTACCTTTCCAGCGATAATAATTTCTTCCGTGATAAGATCACCTCCTTTTTTATACATGTTAATAAGCTCTCTGATGGTCTTGTTGGGAGTTAACTCTACAGGTTGCTCCGGTTGCGGATCATCAAAGTCGTTGTAGTCACATGATGAAAATGTGAATATAACCATAAGACATGCTATAATGTATTTAAATCTACTAGTCATTGTTCTTTGTTTATTTAATTTAGAATCTGAAGTTTACATTTACGAAGTAGTTAGCTCCATACATATAGAAGTATTTAGAGTCGAATGGACGGGCGTATGTGTTGGTATCTTTATTCTGTGAGATACGTAACTGCTCGAACCCACCGCTTTTAAGATCCTTGTTATTTAATACGTTGCTGACACTTACATTGATTCCTAAGAAATACTTATAGGCAATACGGAATGAGGCTCCTGCGAATAAATCCATAGTAAATCCGTCGCCAAACTCTTCTTGTTTAGTGTATTGGTCATCCAATTCCGTTCTGGCTTTGTCTGTACGTAGTATAGGATTCATGTCAATATAAGAACGTCCAAAATAGTTTCCATTGATACCAACCCACCAAAATTTAGGAGCATTATATGTTAAACCAATACTTGCGGCTGTTTGTGGAGTTCCGGAAACTTTTCCTCCCTTCCAATACACTTTTCCTTCACTTAAGATATCTCCGGTGTTATCTACTGTCTGGAGATATACTGGATTCGACTGATATTTGTAGTTGCCATAGCCAAAAGCAGCTTGAGCCGTCAATACAGGGAGTATCTTATACTCTAATCCCAGTTCGATACCTGCATGCGATTCGGCTATGCCGTTCATAATATAGTTACCGAATGAACGATAGTAATCATCATAGAAACTAAGTGTTTTAGTTTGGTCTTTCATATAGGTATAATAACCAGTGATACGCGCTTTAATAACTGGAGTGCGTAAAACATAGCTTCCGTCCACACTAAAAACTTTACTTTCCTTTAACCCACTGATTACCTCATCTCTAGTTCTCGGAGAAATATAGGCATCACGGAAATAAGGAGCACGTTGTATATAAGCAACATTAGCTGTTAAATAATGACGTCCGGTAATTTTATATGTAGCTCCGGCTTTCAAACCATAATTCATAAAATTCTGCTTGGCAGATTTACCAAAAGAATCATCGGGGAAAAGCCCTTTTCTATATTTGCCATCTCTATAAAAAGAAGTATAACTTGCGTCAATTCCTGCATAGAAATCCAACTTGTAATAGCTGAAGTTCGCTATTCCCCATGCACCTGCATTCATGATGTTGGCATCATAGTCATAACCATATTTATCCCCCTTTCTTACAATTCTATAAGGATTGTTTAGGTCGCTTTGAATTTTATTGATATCATTTTTGAAGTCCCGTTCGGCAAATTGATCAATGTCATACCAATAGTCGCCTCCCATTAAATCTTTAATAGTTTTGAAATTTGCAGTTTTATTCCAGCGGAACTGTACTCCACCGTTGATTGCAATATTCTTATTTATTTCTGTGTTTAACAGCATGTTTAGGTTTAGTTGTTTCTGGTCGGTTCTGCGGTCTTCGATGATATATTTGGAGCGTAAACCGTCAGCAACTACATTGCCATTCCCATCTTTGATTACGTCCTGATTGTTATAGTTAACATTATATAGTCTGTCAAAGTCAATATAGCGTGCGTTGCCGTTTTTCCATAATGCGGTGATTTGTTCTGCAGCTAAATAGTTCGGTGGAGTACTCATTTGTGAGTAGTAGCTAGGTAGATTACGATAGTAATCGGGTCTTGGATCTGGTGCATCATACCAGTTGAGGGCCGAATAACCATTTCTGCCAAAGCGGAAGCCTGCTGATGTCGTTAGTTTAGTTTTGTTATTGATATTCCAATAATGATTTAAAATAAAAACAGGTTCAAAATTATCGCGTACGCGTGCATTTCTGAGTTTTCCATTTTGATAACCGATGTTGGGGTTATAATAGTTGGTTCCTGTCAAATCATAGGCTTCTTGGGTTGCACCAGCGGCAACACCTCTTTCTGTTGGCGAGGCCAACGCTGTCAATGCTAGCGTGTGTTTGGGGTTAAATTTCTTTTCTACAGCAAGGAAGCCTGCCCATGCATCATAAAATACACCATCTACATAAGCATTATCACCCCATCTGCGTGAGATGCTTGCGGTTACGGCCCAACCATTATTCATAAGACCAGTAGAGTAAGTAGCCATCATACGATTGTTGTATGTTCGATTACTATTAGAATAGGTAACTTTAATGCCAGGACGATAGTTGGAAGCGCGGGTGTCAATATTGACTACTCCACCGATATTTCCAAAAGAATAGTTACCGGTCTCAATACCTACGGAACTTTCTTGATTCCGTGTTGCGTCATTCAGACCTCCCCATAACGACCATACTCCATAGCCACTGATCATGTCATTCATTTGTACTCCATTTAGATAAGTGTCGGAATACTCGCTATCATAACCTCTTATTTTGAATCTCATTGGACTGAAGGTGTAAGAAGCTACATTCGCATATACGTCTTTAGACGAGCTTAATAGCCCGGATATTTCTTGGACTTCCATGTCATTATCAAGCTCCAGGTCAGCAACGGCCATATCGGCTAAACTGTTATGAATAGCAGTGCTGGCGGTGGTCATCTCCAACTTTCCTAAGTCCAATCCGTTTTTGCCGATTACTTTTTTGAACGTCAAAGGTACATAACCGCTTTTTGCAATAATAATATTGTATTCTCCGGCTTGGACATTTTTAATAAGGAACCGTCCGTTTTGATCCGTTTCTGCTGTTTTATTTTCAGTTCCGGAAATACTAATAGCCACTAATGGTATAGGATTCTTGGAATCCTGTTCCACAACTTGCCCTTTTATGTTGATAAGCTGCGCATGGATACTACTCATGCAGAAAGTGCATATCAATAATAGGTTGATTAAACGTTTTAAATACATACTGATATTTTTGGTTTATATTAATAGTTGAATGTTTGGCGAAGCAAATATTGGTTGATGTTTCAAATGTATTACAGTTTTGTAGATTTAAAAAGATGTTCTTTTGCTTTTGGGGTAAGCGAAATTCCTCTTAATGTAACGCGATTTCCTTTTATAAAGGTATAACTCCAATATGTATATTAATGATTTAGACATATAGGTAATGTTTTGGATGTTGTTTTTATTAGGTTAATTTTAAAAGCTTAATTTGTTGTTAGACTTACTATTTATCACAAATGTATTTAATGTAAATGAATATACCAAGTAAATTGCAAACAAAATGCTGGAATAGAGAATAAATAGATAAAAAAAGATATAAGCCCTTTGAATTAAAAAAACTTTTTATAGCTTTGTTGAAAATATATTTTATGAATTATGAAACGGACTATTTCTTCTATTGCATTGATTTTGTTTTTTGGCTTGGTTTTACAAGCACAAAACAACAAAAAATATCTGAAAATTGGTGTTGGATTCTATAATCTGGAAAACTTATTTGATACAATTCATCAAGAAGGTGTACGTGATGATGAGTTTACTCCAAACGGAGCTAACCGTTGGACAACTGAAAGGTATGAAAGAAAATTGAAACATCTGTCAGAAGCTATTTCTCAAATGGCAGGTCGGGGACCTTCGATTCTAGGAATATCGGAAGTCGAGAATATCGGAGTTGTGGAAGACCTTATAAAAACTCCAGAGTTGCAAGATATGAATTATGGCATAGTGCATTATGATTCACCGGACGCACGTGGTATTGATGTTGCTTTACTGTATCAAAAACATGTTTTTACTCTTCACGACAGTAAAACTTTTCCTGTTAAATTAGAGGGGGAACCTAACTTTAAAACGAGAGATATTTTGTTAGCTTCAGGAGATATTGATGGGGAAATGTTTCATTTTATGGTCGCGCATTGGCCTTCGCGTTTGGGAGGTGAGAAAGCTTCGGAATATAGAAGAATGGCTGCGGCTAAAGTCATGAGGCATGTTGCAGATTCTTTGTTGAATTTGGATCGAAATGCAAAGATTATAATGATGGGGGACCTGAATGATGATCCGGTTAATAATAGCGTAAGAGTGGGATTGAATGCGAGTGGCAATCCAAAGAAATTAACTAAGGATACATATTTCTGTCCTATGTATAAATTGTATAAAGATGGATATGGAACCTTAGCATATAGAGATTCTTGGAATCTCTTTGATAATATGATTGTTAGTCCTAATCTCTTAGGTAATGATTTTTCCCAGTTTCGACTTTTTCGTGATTCCAAGTCGGGGCAATATGCGTATATTCTTAATAAATCGTTCTTAACCCAAAAAGAAGGACGGTATAAAGGTTATCCATGGCGTACAATTGTAGGAGGACAATATCAGGGTGGGTATAGCGATCATTTCCCTGTCTATTTATATATTGTGAAGGAATTAAAATAGTTTGAATATTAACAAAATCAAGGGTGTATTATAATGGGGTAATTTTAGATACACCCTTGATTTTAACACTTTCACCTCTCGTGCTAGTGCTATTTTTGCTTGCTGATCTTCACTCATAATCTCTTAAACTACTTGCCCTCAGCTTTACTTAGCGTATCAGAGCTTATCGTGATTATCTTTTCTTTTCTTGTTCTGTTCGGTTGCCATCGCATACAGCCTTTCCAGCAGTGAAATTCTACGCTTTTTATATTGAAGGTCTTTTTCTTGTAGTTCAATGATTTCTATATACAGTTTACATACTTCAGACTGATTGATACGGAGTTGTTCTAGTGTGCGGATATATCTTGTTGTGAGAAAATACTTGCGTAGGTACATAAATCTCTGAAGGCTCTTTTCGGGCATGAACTGATTTCCAGCATTGATGAATAGATTGGCTCTTTTTGTCTTTAATATCTAACATTGTGAAAGAATTTGGAGGCGTATGTTGCTTTTTTGAAAGATTTGCATTCTATGCTTTATCGGGCTTGATTAGGTGAATTATTGCCGTGCGTATGGGGTTTGAATGACATCTTTATCAAACGGAGGTCCATTTACTATTTGATAGACGGAGTGTGGTCCGTATAAAATTATTTTATTGTAATTAACTTATATGGGACTTATATATAATCTCTTTTTGTGGATAATCTAATTTCTTCCAGTGAATAAATTAATCCCTTTCTATGAATAAATTAATTCGTTCGCCTATAGGCAATGTTGCGTTTGTCTATAGGCAACCTTCCGTTTGTCTATAGGCATCTTTTCGTTCGCCTATAGCCGGATGAATTAATTTATGAATGCGCAGATGCTGTTTTTTGCAGATGAACCCTTTAGAGTCTGCTTGAAAAAAACTTGAATCTTTTCTATTTGACTGAATGAAGAGCAGAAAACAGTACATACTGTTTGAAGTCTATATTTTAATGCCTATATTTGTCTACATTTCAATTTTATAAGGATAGGCATTATGGATACTACTTTTAGAATATATCCGATAGGGATACAGAATTTTGAAGACTTACGCAATAATAACAACGTTTATGTAGATAAGACGGAGTTGATTTATCGTTTGGCTAATACCAATAAGGTTTATTTTTTGAGTCGTCCCCGTCGTTTTGGAAAAAGTTTGTTGGTGTCCACTCTTGATGCTTATTTTAGGGGGAAGAAGGATTTGTTTCAAGGTTTGGCAATGGAGCGTTTGGAGAAAGAATGGAATGTCTATCCGGTGTTGCACCTTGATTTCAGTATGACAAAGTACACAGCACTTTCCGACCTTTTGGGACAGTTGAATCTGAACCTACACGATTGGGAAAAACTCTATGGAAAGGAAGAAGTAGAAGGTACGCCGGCGGAACGTTTCCGGGGAGTGATTCGTCGTGCTTATGAACAGACGGGTAAACCGGTAGTAGTACTTATCGACGAATATGATGCTCCTTTATTAGACAGTAACCATTTGCCGGAACTGCAAAATGAACTTCGAGAAGAAATGCGGAAATTCTTCAGTCCCTTGAAGGCGCAAGGAGAATATCTTCGTTTCCTTTTCCTGACAGGTATTAGCAAATTCAGTCAAATGAGCATTCTCAGTGAACTGAATAATTTGCAGAATATCAGCATGAGAGATGATTATAGTGCTATCTGTGGTATAACCGAACAGGAATTGCGTACACAATTGAAAACTGATATTGAAATGATGGCACAGGCCAATAATGAAACGTATGAGGAGGCTTGCACCCATCTAAAACAGCAATATGATGGATATCATTTTAGTAAGAACAGTGAAGATGTTTACAATCCATTTAGTTTGTTCAATGCATTTGCACAGAAAAGATATGCCAATTTCTGGTTTTCTACCGGGACGCCTACTTTTTTAATTAATATATTGCAGCAGAGTAATTTTGACATTCGCGAATTGGATGGTGCAACAGCTACTGCAGAGCAGTTTGATGCACCGACGAATGTTATTACCGATCCTCTTCCTGTGCTTTATCAGAGCGGCTATCTTACCATCAAGGAATATGATCCGGAGTTCCAACTCTACACATTGGCTTATCCTAACAAAGAAGTGCGGAAAGGATTCATAGAATCTCTTATGCCCGCTTATGTGCATTTACCTGCTCGTGAGAATACATTTTATGTAGTCTCTTTTATCAAGGATTTGCGTGCCGGAAAACTGACCGAATGTCTGGAGAGAATCAGGTCTTTCTTTGCTTCTATTCCCAATGATTTGGAAAATAAGCAGGAAAAACATTATCAGACAATTTTCTATTTGTTGTTCCGTTTGATGGGGCAGTATGTAGATACAGAGGTGAAAAGTGCAATCGGACGGGCGGACGTAGTAGTAAAGATGCAAGATGCCATTTATGTCTTTGAATTTAAGGTAGATGGAACTCCGGAGGAAGCACTGGAGCAAATAAATAGTAAGGGGTATGCTATTCCTTATCAGTCTGATCATCGGAAAGTTGTAAAAATAGGAGTTAACTTCGATAGTGCGACAAGAAGTATCGGTGATTGGAAAATTGTAGAGATAGATTAAGGAGTCACTGATACCGTTGAACAGAAATGTTTAAAAATACTAGAAATATACTGTAGTAATGTTTTTTATCCATTCGTTTTATATTCTTAACTTCGAAAAAATCGTAAGCGCGGATAAATCAACTACTTTTGGCTCTCGAATTTACAACATTTTTGAATTTCTTGCGTCTAATAAACCATAAACTAATATATTTCTAGTCATGAAACATAGACTGTTACTACTAATTCTATTCGTATTCGTCGCCTCCGTGGCGGGGTGGGCACAAAAATCCACAGCTCCTTCTTATACAGTCAAAGGAGTACTTATTGATTCTTTAACACAAGAGGGAGAACCGTATGCTACCATCAAAATAGCAAAGAAAAATGCTCCGGATAAAGCAGTCAAGATGGCGGTGACTGGGGCGAATGGTAAATTTCAGGAGAAACTGAATGTCGCTGCGGGCAATTACATCATCACCATTTCTTCGATTGGTAAAGCACCGATAGTAAAGGAATTTACTCTAAAACCGTCTGTGAAGGAGGTTGATTTGGGCACAATGATTTCTTCAGAAGCCAATAACGTATTGAAAGGAGTGGAGGTAGTTGCACAAAAACCTTTGGTAAAGGTAGATGTGGATAAGATTGAATATAATATTGAAGATGATCCGGACTCAAAATCGAACAGCATATTGGAGATGCTTCGGAAAGTGCCTTTGGTAACGGTGGATGGAGAAGACAATGTACAGGTGAACGGCAGTAGCAGTTTCAAGATACATGTGAATGGAAAGCCCAATAATATGATGAGCAATAATCCGAAGGAAGTGCTGAAAAGTATGCCGGCAAACACAATCAAATATATTGAGGTGATCACTTCACCGGGAGCTAAATATGATGCGGAAGGTATCGGAGGTATTCTGAATATCGTCACAGTAGGTTCCGGATTTGAAGGATACACGGCTACTTTCAGAGGGAATGTTAACAACAATGGTGTGGGTGCCGGCACTTATGCAATGGTGAAACAGGGTAAGTTGACTGTTTCTGCCAACTACAACTATAATTATAATAATAGTCCGCGCAGTTATTCCGACAGTTACCGCGAAAATTATGAACCGGATAAGGAGAATGAAAAATATTTGGAATCGGAGAGTAGCTCCAAGTCGAAAGGAAATTTCCAGCATGGCAATTTGGAAGCTAGTTACGAGATTGATACGTTGAGGCTACTGACAGTGGCTTTTGGAATGTATGGCAGTAATAATAAAAGTAACAGTGGCGGACATACGATTATGCACGGAGCCGACCGTCAGGATTTTGCATACCGTTATAGAACCGACAATCGTGGAAAAGGATCATGGTATTCTATCAACGGAAATATAGACTATCAGCGTGCTTCCCGAAAGAATAAAGAACGGATGATTACGCTTTCTTATAAAATCAATTCCCAACCCCAAACGAATGATTCGTATAATACTTATCTGGACATCGAGCCTGATGAGAATAAACTGGATATTATCAAAGAATTGTCATTAAAGAATTTCCATTCGGACGGAAAGACAAATACGATGGAGCATACTTTCCAGGTGGACTATACTACTCCGATTGGGAAACTGCATACAATTGAAACCGGTGCCAAATATATTTTCCGGCGTAACTCCAGTGATAATCGGTTTTATGAAGCCGAGGGAGCAAGTGAAAACTATGCATATAATGAAAATCGTAGTAGCGAGTACCGTCATTTGAATCATATTCTCTCTGCTTATGCCGGATATACGCTGAAATACAAGGGATTTACTTTCAAACCGGGATTGCGTTATGAGCAAACTATACAAGAGGTGAAGTATCTGGTGGGGCCGGGCGAGAACTTCCATTCGAATTTTAGTGATCTGGTTCCTTCCGTTTCGTTGGGGATAAAACTAGGAAAGACGCAGAATTTGCGTGGTGGATACAATATGCGCATCTGGCGTCCGGGTATCTGGAATTTGAATCCTTATTTCGATAATCAGAATCCGATGTTTATCAATCAGGGAAATCCGAACTTGAAGAGTGAGAAGAGTCATTCGTTCGACTTGTCTTACAGCAGTTTTACATCTAAATTCAACGTCAATCTTTCTTTGCGTCATTCTTTCAATAATAATGGAATTGAAAGAATCAGTCGCTTGATTACTGATAAAGACGGAGAAATCTTTGAAGGGGGGCATAAAGCTCCCTACGGTGCGTTGTATAGCACATACGGTAATATCGGAAAGAGCAGGGAAACAGGATTGAATTTCTATTTGAACTGGAACGCTTCTCCTAAAACGAGAATTTACGTCAATGGACGTGGCAACTATAGCGATTTGCGGAGTCCTGCCCAAGAGTTGCATAATTATGGATGGAATGCTTCTGCGTTCTGCGGAGTTCAGCAAACTTTACCGGGGAAGATCCGCTTGAGCTTGAACGGAGGAGGAAGTACGCCCCGGATCAGTTTGCAGGGAAAAGGGTCAGGGTATAATTATTACAGTTTGGGATTGAGCCGTTCTTTCTTGAAAGAAGAACGTCTCTCTTTGAATGTTTTTTGCAATAATATTGTAGAAAAATACAGAACTTACAATAATCACACAGAAGGAGCTAACTTTATTTCGAAGAGTTCGAGCAAATACCCGAGCCGGTATTACGGTTTCAGTATCAGCTATCGGCTTGGAGAGTTGAAAGCCAGTGTGAAGAAAGCCGCACGAAGCATCGACAATGACGATGTGAAAGGTGGCGGCGGAGGAGGCGGAAACACCGGTGGTGGAGGTGGTCAGTAGATCACTTCCGCACACCGAGATTCCCTCTTATTCCTGTCTCACGTCTTGCTTGTTGGTGTTAAAGCCCAGTTTGGTCAGTCCGGCCTGTACGTCGGGATGGCTCATGAAGAGTTTCCACAATAATCCGCTCCGGTAGTTTTCGATCATGACAGCAATAGGACCTTGGTCGATGGCCAGATAACGTTGCGGATACCAATTGTCCGTTTCGCTGAAAGCATCGTAGAATCCGAAAGGACCGAACACTTTATCTCCCATACCATACAGATGGCGCATCACTTGCATGGAATATTCCGGTGTATAGACAATGGATGAAAGTGCGGCGGTAGGGGAGATCACTCCTTTGTCCTCCTGCTCATTGGGCGAATGAGCTGCATATCCATCGACGGAGTAGCTGGCGGTCAGTCCCCAACAATCCGGTCCGAAACCTTTGTAATGTTTAGGGTTGCGGATGCAGTAAGCACGGTTCACCAGTGTCAGGTTGCGCATTTCGTGGAAGTAGCTGGGGCAGTATTCATCTTTCAGTCCCACCGGATCAAGTCCGAGGAAAGAGTATTGAGCCCAGAAAAGCGGTCCGGCTTCGGTGCCCTGATAGCGGAGGTGCAACTCGATTCCTTCCACTTTATGCGGAGCAACGATGGCTCCGTTCTGTGCCCAACCGTCATGATAGACAGCCGCAGGTACTCCGTGTGTAGGAGAAGCGGCTGCAAGAATATACATAATCATACATTCGTTGTAGCCGTGTACAGGGAAATTCATTTCCCAGCCATACGTCGGACTCCAATGCCAGTAAAGAACGTTTTGCCCGCCTTGCCGATACCAGTTCCAGTCGACATCCCGCCAAATCTGGTCGATACGTTGGGCGAGTGCTTTCTCTTTCTCGTTTCCGTTGACGTAGTATTGGTGCACGGCCAGCAGCCCTTGGATGAGGAAAGCGGTCTCTACCAGATCGCCCCCATTATCTTTCTGACCGAATGGTTTCACCTTGCCCGTATCACCATACCACCAATGAGGGTAGGCTCCATGGAAACGGTCTGCTTTTTCGAGGAAAGAAACGATGCGTTCCATTCGTGCCAGTCCCTCCTCGCGGGTGACGTAACCGCGGTCGATTCCCGCAAGGATAGCCATGATGCCGAAGCCGCTGCCACCGGAAGTGACTACGTTGGCATCGTTTTCTGGATAAACGCCGTCTACATGATAACGTTCGGGAGCTAAGCCGCTATTCGGCTCGGCACCTTCCCAAAAATAAAGGAAAGTCCGTCGCTGGACGGTATCCATCAGGGCGTCGTCCGATAACGAGTCGGTGGCCGCGGAAAGGTTGTTGCTTTTGCTTTTCCCTTTACAGCTCTGGAAAGTCAGGGCAACGGCGGATAGAAATAGCAACATGAGCGGAAGTGCACTCATTTCTATTATTCTTTTATATTTATCGTTCATAATCAAGGTGATAAAAGTTTAGTTTAACGTGAACTTCGCGGTTTTCACATCACGGCTGTTCGTACCGATCATCACTTCAAAGTCGCCCGGTTCGGCAACTAGTTGCAAATCATAATTATAGTATCGAAGCATTTCCGGAGCAATCTTGAAACGGACAATCTTCATTTCTCCCGGTTCGAGGAATATCTTTTGGAAACCTTTCAGTTCTTTGACGGGACGGGTACTGCTGCCCACAACGTCGCGGATATAAAGCTGTACCACTTCCGAGCCGGGCCATGTTCCGGTATTGGTAATCTCCACTGCCGCGGTCAACGAACCGTTCATGTTCATGGAAGAATGACTCAAGTCGATGTCACTGTAAGAGAACGTCGTATAAGAAAGGCCGTAACCGAACGGATAAAGCGGATCATTATCCACATCGAGATAGTTGCTGCGGAATTTCTCGAACCATTTGCCATCTTTCAATGGGCGTCCGGTATTTTTGTGCGCATAATAAAGAGGTATCTGGCCGACATTCTTCGGGAAAGTCATGGTCAGTTTTCCACCCGGATTGACGTAACCGAAGAGGGCGTCACCAATGGCGTAAGCGGCTTCACTGCCTCCGAACCATACATTCAGAATGGCAGGTACATGCTCCTGTTCCCAATTCAGCGTAAGCGGACGTCCGGTGAATAACACCAGTACCACCGGTTTGCCTGTCTTTAAAAGCTCTTTCAACAGATTCTGCTGTACGTCGGGAATATTCAAGTCCGTACGACTGCTGCTTTCACCGCTCATTTCAGAAGATTCGCCTAGCGCTGCGATGATGATATCTGCCTGACGGGCTACGTTCAATGCTTCGTCCAGCAACTGCTGGTCGGTGCGGTTGTCACGGTTCAGGGAACGGCCGAACATCGTTGCCCGTTCTTCGTAACTTGCATCACTAATCAGGTTGCTTCCTTTAGCGTACATGATATTCGCTTTTCCGGCTGTCATCTCTTTCAATCCTTCTACCAAAGAAGGGCAACGGTCGAGCACAGCTGCTACGCTCCATGTACCCGGCATATTGCTACGGCTGTTTGCCAACGGACCGATCACTGCAATATTTCCTTTAGGGTTGAAAGGCAACAACGGATTTCCGTTCGGATTACCGTCGGGACTGTCATTCTTTAGAAGAACGAAACTTTCTGCTGCAATTCTGCGGGCTGCATCACGATGCGCTTTGGTAAAGATGTCGCGTGCCGGACGTTTCGGATCGCAATATTTATAAGGATTATCAAACAATCCCAGTTTATATTTGGCTTCCAGAATACGACGGCAAGCCGTATTCAATGTTTCCATAGAGACTTTTCCTTCCTGAACGGATTTCTTCAGTGTCCCTACAAAACCCTCGCTTACCATATTCATATCCACTCCGGCATTGATGGCACGGGCGGATACTGTCTGAAGATCACCGATACCGTGGTCGATCATTTCTGAAATGCCCGTATAATCAGTTACCACAAAACCGTTGAATCCCCACTGTCCGCGGAGAATATCCGTCATCAGCCATTTATTGGCAGTGGCCGGAATACCGTCTACTTCATTAAAAGAAGCCATCACGCTGCCTACACCCGCTTCAACGGCTGCTTCATACGGCAGCATATAATCATTGAACATTCGTTGGCGGCTCATATCCACGGTGTTATGGTCGCGGCCGGCTTCGCCTGCCCCATATAACGCAAAGTGTTTTACGCAGGCCATGATTTCGTCATTCCGTTCCATATTTTTCCCCTGATAGCCGCGCACCATCGCTTCGGCAATCATGGCACCGAGAAACGGGTCTTCGCCACTACCTTCGGATACGCGTCCCCAACGAGGGTCACGTGAAATATCCACCATCGGGCTGAAAGTCCATGAGATTCCATCGGCACTTGCCTCTACGGCTGCAATGCGGGCAGACTCTTCAATGGCTGTCATGTCCCAGGTGCAAGACAAACCGAGTGGGATAGGGAACATCGTTTCGTATCCGTGAATAACGTCCATCCCGAACAATAACGGAATACCCAGCCGTGAATTTTCCACAGCCTGTTTCTGTACCTCACGTATCTTCTCTACTCCTTTCAGATTGAACAATCCTCCCACTTCGCCTTTCTTGATTTTTGCGGCGATGTCGCTGCTTTTAGCCTGTCCCGTAGTGATCTCTCCGGTGACAGGAAGGTTTAACTGTCCGATTTTTTCTTCCAGCGTCATTTTATTCATCAATACGTCGATGAAACGATCCATATCCTGTGGTGACTTTTGTGCCGACGCGGTTAGAAAACCTGCGGCAAACAACAGGACGGATAGACTTAACTTTTTGTATATCATATTATTATAGTTGCTTTTATCTCTATTCATATAAAGTCCTCCTGATGCGTTGAATGTTCGGCACCGAGGAACTTTCTTATTGGTAGTCGGGG
>Ga0073908_1003352_pt1 | contig 16766 bp, 17 predicted proteins | sample MucameincwithD2O_FD_65484 | JGI IMG/M metagenome (GOLD analysis project Ga0073908, IMG submission 65484) | Mouse cecum microbial communities from Vienna, Austria - Mucus amended microcosms incubated with D2O | ecosystem: Host-associated > Mammals > Digestive system > Large intestine > Cecum...
AACCTCGATCATCTCCGCGTCGCCCTTGCGGACGGACAGCTCATAGCCCCGGACATTCAATTCCATCGGGTCGCCCAAAGGGGCCACTTTCCGCACGAAAATCTCCACGCCCTTGGTAATGCCCATGTCCATGATCCGGCGCTTCACCGGACCCTCCCCGTGGAGCCGCGCCACGGTGATGGTCTCGCCCACCTTCACATCCTTCAGCGTCTTCATCCTGCTCTCCTCCTTTATGCCATTATGCCATTTTACACCATGATGCGGTTTGCCATGGTCCTGTCCAGCGCGATCCGGCTGTCCTTCACCTGCACGATCAGGTTTCCGGCAATCTCGCTGACCACCGTCACATCGCCGTCCACCACAAAGCCCAGCTCCGCCAGATGCTGGCGTACCTCGTCCTTCCCGGAAATCCTGCGGATCGTGACGGTCTCTCCCGGCTTTGCCATTGTCAGCGGCATCATTCCTTCGCCCCCTCCTGCCACGTAGTTAGTAAAATCTAACCTCGAAATCACCGCTAGTTTAGCTCAACTAACCTTCCTTGTCAAGGGCTCATTCAGAAAAATCTGCTTCTTTAGTTAGAATCTACTAACTCGTGCACAACACCCGGCGCGCAGCGGGATTTTCTTGTGCACATCCACCACAGGCCGCCAAATCCCAGCCGGGTGTCCGCGACCGCGCATGGCGGCGGCCTCCGAATGGAGAGCTGCCGCCGGTTTCTTCGCCTTCTTCCCCCGCGTTTTTTGGAAAACTGCCCATATGTCCTTTTCCACTCCCGCCCGATCTTGTATAGTAAGCCTATCAATCATAAAGGAGTGGGCCCCATGAAAAAAGTCGAGCGAGCGTATACCTCCCTGCGCGAGCGGATCAGGACGGAATGGGTTCTGTATCTGCTGGCCTTCGTCTTCATCCTCATTGCGGACTCCATCGGACAGATCAAGATTCCCGTCTGGAAGGGCACCTTCATCATCTTCCCCATCTTCTACGCCCTGTTCCTGGGCATCCTGACCGGCCCCAACGTCTTCAAGATTCTGGACGACAAAAAGGTGAAAGCCGCCTCCGGCCTGGTGGGCGTGGCCATCCTCCCCTTTGTGGCAAAGCTGGGCATCAACGCCGGGGCCAACATCTCCATCGTCATCTCCGCCGGCCCCGCCCTGCTTCTCCAGGAGTTCGGCAACCTCTGCACCATCTTCCTGGCCATGCCCATCGCCCTGATGCTGGGTCTCAAGCGGGAGGCCATTGGAGCCGCCCACTCCATCAACCGGGAGACGAACCTGGCCCTGATGCAGGACATGTTCGGCGCGGACTCTCTGGAGGCCCAGGGCAGCCTCTCCGTGTACATCGTCGGCGGCATGGTGGGCACCATCTACTTCGGCTTCATGGCCTCCATGGCCGCGGCCACCGGTCTCTTCCACCCCTACGCCCTGGGTATGGCCTCCGGCGTGGGCGCGGGCATCCTGATGAGCTCCGCCGTGGCGGCCCTGTCCGAGGTCATGCCCGCCTACGCCGATCAGATCGCCGCCATGGCCTCCGCCAGCGAGACCATCTCCGGCATCGACGGCATCTACATGGCAATTTTCCTGGGCGTGCCCCTGTGCAACTTCCTGTACCGCAAGCTGGAGCCCACACTGGGCCGCCTGACCAAATCCGGCCGGGAACTGGCCGGGAAAAACTGAGGAGGACAGAGCAATGACGATTAAGGATTGGATTTTCGTTCTGGCCATTTCCGGCCTGGGTATGATGACCGCCAATTTCATCGGCTTCGACGTGGCCTTTACCGAGTCCCTGCCCGGCGTGCTGGTACTGCTGCTCATCGCCCTGTGCGCTGCGGGCCTGTCCTATTTGATTCCCCTCAAGCTGCCCACGGTGGCCTACTGCTCCATCCTGGGACTGCTGTGCGCCTGCCCCCTGTCGCCGGTCGCCCAGTTTGTCATTGAGTCCGCCGGGAAGATCAACTTCACCGCGCCTCTGACCATGGTGGGCGCCTTCGCCGGCATGTCCATCAGCAACCAGCTGAAGATGTTCTTCAAGCAGGGCTGGAAGCTCATCATCATCACCATCCTGGTTATGACCGGCACCTTCTTCGGCTCCCTTGCAATAGCCCAGGTGGTCCTCCAGTTGACCCATGCCATCTGAGCTGATTTTGGCCGCCCTGGGCAGCTGCGCCGTGGGACTTTTTATCGGCTGGTGCGGCGTGGCGGGCTTCCTGCTGCCCATCCTCTTTGTCAATGCCTGCGGCCTCACCGTCACGGAGAGCCTGCTTGCCAGCTTTCTCTGCTTCGCCGTCTCCGGGGCCATCGGGTCCTGGAACTACCACCGCCGGGGGGAGCTGCCTCTCGGGCCCGCCCGGATTCTCTCCGCCGGGAGTCTGGCGGGGGGACTGCTGGGGGCGGCCCTGGGGGGCCTGCTGGCGGCGGAGACCGTCAAGGTGGTTCTCTATGTGGTGGTCCTTCTCTCCGGCGCCGCCATTGCCATACGGGAGCTCCGGCCCCAGAAGGGCCCGGACAAGGAGAGCTCCTTTCCCAAGCCCCTGCCGCTTCTGGCGCTGGGCTTTGCCACAGCCCTGCTCTGCGCCCTCTCCGGGGCGGGAGGGCCGGTGCTGGTGATGCCCCTGCTGGTGGCCATGGGCGTGCCCGCCAAAATGGCGGTGGGCGTGGCCCTTCTGGACTCGGTCTTCATCGCCCTGCCCGCCATCGCGGTCTACGCGAGCCGCTGCGAGACGCTGTCCGGCCTGGCACCTGTGCTTCTGGCGGCGGTTTTGGGCCACGCCGCCGGCGTCTTCGCGGGCAGCGTCACAGCCGCCCACGTGCCCCAGTCCCTGCTGAAACGGGGCGTGGCCATATTCTCCATCTGCTTTTCCCTGTTTATGCTGCTGAAATGAAACGGGAGGTTTTTTACCATGCCTGACAATCTCCGCTGCGATCTGCTCCTCATCAACGCCCGCTATCTCGCCCCGGACATGACCGTGGTCTCCGGGAAGTCCATTGCCGTCAGGGACGGACGCATTCTGGATATCGTGGATCAGGACCAAACCGCCTATCAGGCGGAGACCGTCCTCTCCGGCTCCTCTCTCCTCTGGATGCCCGGCCTGGTGGACGGCCATCTCCACACCAGCCAGCAGCTCCTTCGGGGGCGGCTTCTGGATGAAAAGCCCGTCATCTGGAAGCGGGTCAACGTCCCCTTTGAGAGCCGTTTGGACCCGGAAAGCTCCCGCCTCAGCGCCCAGCTGGCGGCTATGGAGATGATCTCCTGCGGCACCACCGGCTTCGTGGACGCGGGGGGGAAGTATCCGGAGATTTACGCCGGCGTCTATCAGGCGGCGGGACTTCGGGGCCGCCTCAGCGTCATGACCAACGACAACCCCTTCTGCCCCGAGAGCCTCCGGGCCCCCTCCGTCCCGGCGGCGGTGGACCGCCTGCGGGCCATGAAGAGCGCCCTGACCGGCCTTTTGAAGCCCATTTACTCCGTTACCACTCCCACCGCCGTCAGCGAGGAGCTCCTCCGGGCGGTCTTCGAGGCGGCGGCGGCGGACGGCGTGCCAGTGGAAACCCATATGAACGAGTACGCCAGCGAGGTGACGGACTTCATTGAGCGCTATGGCCGGCGTCCCTTCGTCTGGCTGGAGGAGGAGGGCCTGCTGGCCGCCCCCATGACCACCCCCCACTGCATCTTCCTCAGTCAGGAGGAAATCGAGATCATGGCCCGGCGGCAGGTCCGGGTGGCGCACTGCCCCTTCTCCAACTGCGGCAAGGGCGTGCCCCCCACGCCGCAGCTCCTTCACGCCGGAATTTCGGTGGGACTGGGCTCCGACGGGACCGCCCATGGCGGGCTGGACCTCTTCCGGGAAATGCGGCTGTTCCGAGGGGTGATGAACGTCACCCGCGGCGTGGGGACGGCGGATTCCTCCGTCATGCCCGCCGAGGTTCTGCTGTCCATGGCCACCCGAGGCGGCGCGGCGGCCCTGATGGAATCGAACTTAGGGGTGATTCAGCCCGGCGCGACGGCGGACCTCATCGCCCTGGACACGGACGCCCCCCACCTCTGGCCCACCCAGAACCTGGTCCACACCCTGGTGGAGAGCGCCAGCGGCTCCGACGTGCGGCACTCCATCGTAAACGGGAAGCTGCTGATGAAGGACCGGGAGCTGCTGACCGTGGACCGGGAGCGGGTCCGCTGGGAGGCGGAGCGGCTGTTTGCTCAGCAGCCCTGGCTTTCCCGCTGGCAGTAAAGAAAAGAGCTTGTGCGCCCCTTGAAACCGTGTTATCATGGTTCCAAGGGGCGTTTTCCCCACTTATGGCCGCCGGAGGCGGAGATGGAGGGACTGCAATGCGCTATGCCGAGCTGCTGGAGCTGGCCCCGGGACTGCGGGCCTTCACCGCCCAGATCCCTGATGATCTGGATGGCTGTTTTCAGCTTAAAACCTACCCCGCCCACACCCTCGTTCACCAGAAGGACAGCCCTCTGGATCGGATCGGCATCTTGCTGCAGGGGGTCTTCCGGGTGGTGAACGAGTTTGAAAACGGCAATATGCTCATGATTGAGATGAACGAGGCAGTGTCCTTCATCGGCGAGGTAACCCTGCTGGCGGAAGCCGCCACCACTTCCGTAACCATCGAGACGGTGACGGACTGTCTGGTCGCCTCTTTGCCGGTGGAGACCTTCGACGCGTGGCTCCGGCAGGACATTGGGCTGCTCCGGGCCGTCAGCCGCCATGTGGCGGCCAAACTGTACTGCTCCAGCTATAACCGGGGCGAGCGGCTGTTTCACTCCGCCAAATATGTGCTGCTGAAATATCTGGTCCGCCAGACGGAGGAACAGGGGATTCGTACCGCAGGGCAGGCCGTCCTGCACAAAACCCGCCGCCAGATCAGCGAGGAGGTGGGCCTGACGGAGAAGACCATCAACCGCACCCTGACCCAGTTTGCCAAGGACGGCATTCTCTCCATCCAGCGGGGCAAGGCAGCCTTCAGCGCCGAACAGTACCGGCGGGCCCAGCGGGAGCTGAGGGTCTACATGTCCCAGAACAAAAACGGCTCGTTTTCCTGACGGAAGCGGCCGCTCTCAATACGCATACCGGCTGCGGTACGCCGCCAGACACGCTACGGACACCGCGAACATCACCCCTTCCGCGACTGGCGCCGCCAGCCATACTCCGGCGAGCCCCCAAACGCGGGGCAGCAGCACAATGCCTCCCGCCAGCAGGCCGAAGGTCCGCAGAAAGGAAAGAATCGCGGATACTCTTCCGTTGGACAGCGCGGTGAACATGGCGGATGCAAACTGGTTCAGACCGCAGAACAGAAAGCTGTAGGAGAACATCGCAAAGCCATCCGCCGCGATTCGATAGACTTCCGACGTATCATCCGCAAACAGCCGCACAATATAGGAGCCGCCGAACCTGGAAGCCGCAAAGATCAGTACCGACACCGCCGCGATAAACCGTATGCTGATGGAGAAAACCTGTTTCTGCCGGACCTCATTTCCGTTCCCATAGTTAAATCCGATGATAGGGGCTATTCCGATCGCGCAGCCGATATACAGCGTGTTCAGCAGGAATTGGGAGTAAATGATGATGGTGATTGCCGCAACTCCGTCTTCTCCCAACAGGTTCATCATGGTGCGGTTGAAGAGAAATGTTGTGACGGCCGCCGCCAACTGGCTTACCATTTCGGACGAGCCGTTGAAACAGCTTTCCCTGATCACCGCCCATTTCAGCTTCGGCCTTGTGAAAGACAGCGTTCCTTTGCGGTCCGCAAAATAAATCAGCCCGCCAACCGCAGGGATCAGGTACCCAAACCCGGTCCCCAAAGCCGCGCCCCGGATGCCCAGGCCGCAGGGGACAATGAAAATATAGTCCAAAGCGATGTTCGCCGCCCCCGCCAGAAGGGACAGCCCAAACCCGAGGCCCGGGTTCCCCGCCGTCACAAAGAGGTTTGCAGCCAGCGTCTGCAAGACGTTTGCCGGGGCAAACAAGAGCAGCGCCGTGAGATAATCCTTGCAGTAGGGAACCAGCAGGCCGCTGGCCCCAAGAGCACGCACGATTTCCTCAACCCAGACCGTTCCGCCCAGGAAAATGAGAAATCCAACCGCCGCGCCTGTGAGGATCAGCAGCGTGAAATTCTCCTTTGCCTCCTGCTGTTCACCCGCTCCCATATTTCGGGAAACGATGGCGTTCCCGCCCGCCGCAATCATCGTCCCCATCCCCACCGTGATATGGACAACGGGACACACGATGTTGATGGCGGAGAGCGCGTCCGTATTTACAAACTGCGCCACGAAGACGGTGTCCACCATGGTATACAGCCCCATAAACATCATCATGAAGATGGTGGGAAACGCGAAGCGCAGGAGAGATCCTGCGCTCCATTTTTGGTCTAACATATTATGGTCCATAGTCGCTTTTCTCCTCTTTTGGCGGCAGAATGAGCCGCTGGGTGGGATAGCCGAATTCCGTGAGAAGCTCCGCCCCGGCAAAGCCCAGCCGCTTGTATTCCTCCCGCTGCCCCGTATCGGCCCTGTCCCCCTCGCGGAACGTTGTGATGCTGATGGTCCGGCCCGCAAGCAGGCGGCGCGTCAGAACGTCCAGGAACGCCTCTGCCACTCCATACCGCCGGTATTGCGGATGCACCGCCAGAAAATCGATGCTCCCGGTCTGATAGGAAAACGCGGCGGCTCCCATTATGGTGGAACCATCCCGCATAATAAGCGCTTGACGCCGCCGGACGGATTGTTTGATTTGTTCCAGATGGGCGCCTTCCTCAAGGCAGGGAAAACCACCAACGACAAGGGCGGTAAATTTCATCCAGTCCGGAAGGTCCGCCGGCACGGCGTATGAAATCTCCCGCGTAACCGTGTCCAGAGCCGTTGGGTTCGGGTTCAAGGCAAATCGAAGCTGGAGCGGATAGAAGACTCCGCCCCGCCGGTACTCCAGCGGCGTTTGCTTATACATGGCCTTGAAGACGGAGGCAAAGGCCTGCTGGCTTTCATAACCAGCCGTCAGCGCCACGTCGAGAATCGGCCTTTGCGAAGACGCCAGCAGCTTCGCCGCCTCGGTGAGCCGCCGGCGCTGGATATAGCCGTGCAGGGTAAGCCCCACCGTGTCCGTGAACATCCGGTGCAGATGGTACTTGGAATAGCGGGCCGCGCTTGCCACCATGTCCAAATCCAGCTTCTCATGAAGATGCCCTTCCACGAAGGACAGCACCGCCGCGACATGCTCAACCGTATAGCCGCTCATGATCTCCCTCCTTTCCCGCTGATTGTACCACAACGGCCCAAGCCGCTTTTCATCATTCTTGCGGTTTTATTATAAGAATTCGTCCGCCGGAACGCAAGCGGAACCAAGGGCGGCAGCGCGCGCATGCGAAATCAAAACTCGCCGGCAGGACACCTCCGGCGGCCCCATGTCCTGGGGCAGTAAGTGTCCCGCAGGGACACAATTGTCTCTTTCCTTTTGACAAAAACGCTGATAAAATTGGCCTATCAACCAACCAAAGGAGTGATGGCATGAACTCGATCGGAGGAAAAATCAGGTGGCTGCGCAAAGTGGCGGGCCTCAGTCAGGCGCAGCTTGCGGAAAAGGTGGGTTCCACCGCCAAGACCATCCAGCGCTATGAGAGCGGAAGCACGCCGGACACGCATACGCTGATGGAGCTGGCGTCCTTTTTCGGCGTCTCCACGGATTACCTGCTGGAACCGGACGCCTCTCCGCTCCGCAGGGAGGACCGGGAACGCAGCCCCTGGCACTCGCATTTCGAGCATTATCTGCGCCGCAAACGAGAGTTTGAAATCGAAGAGGACGCCGCGTATTATTGGATTTATATCAACCACGACGGCAGCTTTGGCGGGCAGAGCTCCTGGGCCGGCTGGGCGGATGAGAGCAAGGGACTGGAAATCCGGAGGCTCCGGCCCGTCAACCCCCAGGCGGCGATCGCGTGGTGCACGGATACCGCGGAACCCCCCATGTTCATCAACAGCGAAGCGGACGTCAAGGTCTTCTGCATGTTTGGGGGACACGCCATCATACGGGCGGATATCTGCGAGAAATATCTGCCGGAGTTTTGCGAGGACTGCGTCACCCCCAATCCGGAGCGGAAAATCATCGAGGCGCTGTGCGGGCAGTCATAAACCGCCCCCGCCCGCAGAATGAGACGCGGCCTTCCGCCCCGCGGGGCCAACGCTCTTTTTTGTCCGGCTGGGACTGGCGGGAAGCAGGATAGTGGAGAGCCAACTCCATCCCGGCGTTTTTTGTATAAATCATCCAGGACTTCCAGGAAGATAGAAGCAGGATACGGAACTCTTTTTGCGGGGTTTATGGCATAATAGAAGCAGAAACCCAAAGAAGGAGTGGATCGGATATGAACCGTTTTTTTGAATCGGACCCGCTCTCCCGCGCCTTTGAGAACAAGCGGCCCCCGACGCTTCTTTACATCACCAAGCAGCAGTTCGGCGGCGAGAAGCACGACCGCCCCATGCACAGCCACGACTCCTTCTGCGAGCTTCTGCTGGTCTACCGCGGGTTCGGCTCCTACGCAATCCGCAACCACTCCTTCCCCATCCAGGAGGGCGACATCCTCTTCTACAACCAGGACGAGTCCCATGAGGTCCGCAGCGTCTCCCACACGGAGATTGGCACCTATTGCTTCGCCTTTTTCGGTTTGCAGTTTGAGTCCCTCCCGGCCAATCACATCATCCCCGGGGACAGTCACCCCGTCCGCTCCTCCGGCACGCAGTTCGATTTCTTGCAGCAGCTTTGTGAGTGCGCCTACCAGCGTCTGGACACCGACGCCGCCGGGAAGGCCCTGGCCCAAAGTCTGGCCCTGTCCTTCCTTCTGATCGCCCGGGAGCTGGACGAGGCCTCCTTCATCCACCCCAGCTCGGAGGACGACATCAAAATGGCGGACCGCATCCGCCGGTATCTGGACGTCCACTATACCGAGCCGATCGTTCTCGCCGACGTGGCCGCCGCCTTCGGGTGCAGCCAGTCCTACGTCTCCCACGTCTTCAAGCGCTGCATCGGCTACTCCCCCATTCAATACGTGATCCGGCGGCGAATCGGCCTGGCCCAGACCTACCTCACCACCACGGATTACACGGCCACCCACATCGCCACTTTGGTGGGCTACGACAACACGAACTACTTCAACACCATCTTTACAAAGGTCGTGGGCATTTCGCCCATGCGCTATAAAAAGCAGTATCTGGAGGCCATGCGGGGCAAGGCGATGCCCTGAACGCGGCCCGCCGGCCCCGGGAAGTTCCCCGGCCCGGCGGGCCTTTTTGCATGTTCACAGGGAGGCAAGCACTGCGGCCAGCACCGGCAGCGTGACCAGGGAAAGCAGGTTGCTCAGCACCACGGTCCGCCCCGCCAGCGCCTCGTCCGCCCCATAGCGCCCGGCGAAGGCCCCGGCGGTCAGGGCCGCAGGAGTGGCGAACAGGATGGCGGGAACCGTCAGCGTCACGCCGGAGCAGCCTGTGGCCCGCAGCGCCGGAACCAGCAGCAGCGGGAACAGCACGGTGCGGATCAGGGACAGCCATACCGCCGCCCCGGACCGGAACAGGTCTTTCCAGGACTGCCCCGCCATACGCGCTCCCACGGACAAAAGACACAGAGGAATCGTGATCCCTCCCACCCAGTCCAGCGTCTGGCGCAGAAAACCCGGCAGGCGGACGGGGGAGAGAAACAGCGCGATCCCCGCCAGCGTCGACAGCAGGCAGGCGCTGCCTCGCCACGGCTCCCGCCGGCGGGGAACGCCCCGCTGGAAGAGGGCCGCCCCGTAGGAAAAGGTCACCACATTGTGGACCAGGTTGAAGACCGACGCGTAAAACACACCCTCGCTTCCGCAGAGGGCCTGGATGACCGGATAGCCCATAAAGGCGGTGTTGCCCACGAGAATCAGGTATTGATACAGCCCCAGCGTTGCTGGCGGCAGTCTGGAAAACCGCCGCCACGCCTCCAAACCGGCGATCACCGCCCCGAAGGCGCAGACGGCAATCCCCAGCAATTCCAGGCTGGTCTCCAGCGCCTCCGCCGAAAACGCCTTGTCCATGGAAGCGAGAATCATGGCGGGCAGGGTGACAAGGACAACCAGCTCGTTGGCGCTTTGCCAGAAGCGCTCCGGCAGCCGCAGCCGCTTCTGGCAGAGCATCCCCAAAAGCAGCACCAGAAAAAGGGCCGAAAGTTTCGCGGAAAGCTCTCCCATGGCGCGCCCCTCCTTTCCGTCCGTCAAAAAGCCAGGGGCATGCCCCTGGCTTTTGGCGGCTGAAGCAAATCAGTTTTTCTTGGCGTTTTTCCGCATGTCGAACACCACGGCGGCAATGATGATGATGCCCTTGCAGACCTGCTGGAGATAGGGGGAGATTTTCAGCAGCATCATGCCGTTTTTCAAAATGCCCATGATGAGAATCCCGGCGATGACGCCGGAGATGCGGCAGACGCCGCCGGAGTGGGAGGTTCCGCCCACAGTGGCCGCGGCGATGGCGTCCAGCTCATAGTTCACGCCCACGGAGGAGTTGCCCGCGCCGGACCGGGCCGCCAGCAGCACGCCGCCCACCGAGGCGCAGAAGGCGCACCAGGTATAGACCTTGATGATGTTCTTCTCCACGTTGATGCCCGCCACCCGGGCCGCCTGATCGTTGCCGCCGATGGCGTAGACGGCTTTGCCAAACCGGGTCTGGGTCAGCATGAAGCCCGATATGCAGGCGAAGAGGATGAAGAGGACAATGATGACGGTGACGGAGGCGCCGGAAATCTGGAACAGCTCAAACTGCGCCACGTTCTTCAGTCCCTGCTTCAGCTCCGGAATGGGATAGGCGTTGGTGTAGAGCTGGGCCAGGGCCCTGGCAATCAGCTGGGTGCCCAGGGTGGCGATGAAGGCCGGGATTTTCGTATAGGCGATCAGAAGGCCGTTGATCACGCCGAAGAAGGTGCCCACCGCAAGTCCGGCCAGAATGGCCACCACTACGGGGATGTCCGGCAGGTTGGGAAACAGCCGGGAAGCGCCGTACTCAAACTTCTGGGCCAGGGAGGCGGTAACCACGCCGGTGAGCGCCACCAGCGCGCCGGGAGAGAGGTCGATGCCCTTGGAGAGGATGCACCACATGACACCCACGGCCAGAATGCCGGTGATGGACTCCGTGGTCAGGACGCTGACGAGGTTCTTCGCCGTCAGAAAGGTGGGGGAGAGGATGGACATCAGCGCCACCATAAAGATCAGGACGACCCAAATGGAGTTCTGGCTCATCCACTGTCTGGCTTTGAGGGTTTTGTTCGCGTTCATGGCTTCGATTCTCCTTTCTCATTTCAGGCGCCGGCGGCGCTTCCGGCCGTCTGCCCATGGCACAGGGCCATAATGTACTCCGAATTCCACTGGGGGCTGTCCCGCTCCACGATGCCGGTCACCTCGCCCTCGTACATGGCGACGATCCGGTCCGACATACCCATGACCTCCGGCAGCTCGGAGGAGATCAGGATGATGGCCTTTCCCTCGGCGGCCAGCTTGGAAATCAGGGTGTGAATCTCCGCCTTGGCGCCCACGTCGATGCCCCGGGTGGGTTCGTCCATAATCAGCACGTCCGGGTCCGTCAGCAGCCACCGGCCTATCAGCACCTTCTGCTGGTTTCCGCCGGAGAGGTACATAATCAGCTGGTCGATGGAGGGCGTCCGGGTATTCATCGCCCGGACGTATTTCTCCGTGTCCTCGCTGATCTGCCGGTGCTTGAGGGGGAAGCCATAGGCGGACAGATGGGCCAGAATGGTGTTGTCCTTCACGGAGCGGATGCCCACAATGCCGTTGCCCCGCCGGTCCTCGGTCAAAAGGGCGATCTGTTCCCGGATCGCGTCCCGGGGGCTGGCGATTTTCAGTTCCCGCCCGTCCTTCCAAACCGTCCCGCCGTCCTGGCGGCGCATGCCGAAGATGGTCTCCACCGTCTCCGTGCGCCCCGCGCCCACCAGACCGGCAAAGCCCAGAATCTCGCCCCGGCGGACCGTGAAGGAGACGCCCTTTACCTGCTTGCCGGAGCGGAGCTCCCGGACCTCCAGCACCGATTCCCCTATGTCACAGGGGACCTTGGGGAACATGTTGGACACCTCCCGCCCCACCATGCGGGTAATAAGCGCATCCACGTTGGTCTCCTCCGCCAGGTCGTGGCCCACGAAGCGGCCGTCCCGGAGGGTGGTCATTTCGTCGCAGATCTGGAAAATCTCGTCCATCTTGTGGGAGATGTAAATCAGGGCGCAGCCACCGTCCCGGAGCTTGCGGATGATGGAAAACAGGTGCACCACCTCGTTCTCCGTCAGGGAGGAGGTGGGTTCGTCCAGGATCATCACGTCCGGGTGGTAGGAGACCGCCTTGCAGATCTCCACCATCTGCATCTGGGCCACGGTCAGGTTCCCCATCTTCTCATCGGGGTCGATGTTCAGGTCCATCTCCTTGAACAGCTCGATGGTGTCCGATGGTGTCCGCCCGCATCTTCTTGTGGTCAATGTGGAAGCCCTTGTAGGGCTCCCGACCCAGCCAGACATTTTCCGAAACCGGCCGCTCCAGCACCGGGTTCAGCTCCTGGTGAATCATGGAGATTCCGTTTTGCAGCGCCTCGATGGGGCTTTTGAAGTTGATCTCCTTCCCCTTGAAGCGGATGCTCCCGGACGTCTTGTGATAAATGCCGATCAGGCACTTCATCAGGGTGGATTTTCCCGCGCCGTTCTCCCCCATCAGCCCGTGTACCTTGCCCGGGCGCAGCTTCAGCTCCACGCCGTCCAGGGCCCGCACACCTGGAAACTCCTTCACAATATCCGTCATTTCCAATATGTACTCGCTCACTTCGCACCTCCAACCTTTCTCTCAATTCCACCGGCGACGGCCAAATGCACCTCGGGAAGTCCGCCGCCGTCCGTTTCCTTTATTATAGGTGGATTGCCGCCTCCTGCCCTTCACTATCCTGCTGGGGTTTGCTTCGATTTGCCCATGATAGTTCACAAAAAGCTCCCCGGACTTTTTGTTCACTCCATAATCCTGCATCCCCCGGCACTTTCAAACACGGCTCCCGGTCATTCGCATTCCTATTCAAAATCACTCCTGAAAACCGCACAGGGGCAAAATCCGCCGGAAACCGGCCTCCACAATCTTCCAAAGTCTCCTTCTCACACCCACCGGATTCGGACCGGGCCGCCGCCCCGCACCCGGCGCCGCCGGACCGGGAGGGAAAACAAGAAAGTGAAGCATCCAAACCGCCGCCCCGCATATTTGTTGGAAATTTCCCCAAAACCGCCGCAAGAAGAGGCAGTAATGTGAAGGTTTCCAAATTGGCCAGCCCCTATAATAAACATAACGCTTGACAAACCCGTCCGGCGAAACGAAAATATGAAGAAAAGGAGCAGAAAAATTATGAAAAGAAGATTTGCGCTTTTGCTGGTATGCGTCATGACCATCGGACTTCTGGCCGCCTGCGGCCAGAAGGACACCGCTCCCTCCGACTCCGGCTCCGCCCCTGCGCAGAGCGACAACAGCAGCGGCGGCAGCTACAAAATCGGCTACTCCATGCCCGCCCGGGATCAGTTCCAGACCTCCATGGAAAAGGCCATTCAGGCCAAGGCGGAGGCCGAGGGCATTGAGATCAACATCCTGGACGCCGCCAGCGATGTCTCCGCCCAGATTTCCCACGTCCAGACCTGGGAGGCCGACGGTTATGACGCCGTCATCGTGGGTCTTTGCAACAACGACTCCGCCGCCGACGTGCTGGCCGCCGCTGGGGACATGAAGGTGGTCTTCGTCAACCGCCAGCCCAGCCTGGATGTGCTTCAGGACGGCAAGGTGGTCTATGTGGGCACCGACGAGACCCTCTATGGAACGGAACAGGGCAACTACCTGACAGGCATCTTCCAGAGCGAAGGCAAGACGGACGTGAACATCGCCATGTTCATGGGCGAGCTGGGCCTGGACAACGTGACCAAGCGCACCCAGTCCGCCAAGGACGCCCTGGCCGCCAACGGCATTCACGCCACGTATGTGGAAAACACCGCGAACTGGGACCGCATGCGGGCCATGGACCTGTTCAGCCAGATGATGAACACCGGCGACGTGTATGACGCCGTCATCTGCAACAACGACGAGATGGCCCTGGGCGTCATCGAGGCCATGCAGACCAACGGCAGCAAGGAAATCATCTGCCCCGTGGTGGGCATCGACGCCACTGACGTCGGCTGCGCCGCCGTGAAGGCGGGCACCATGGCCTGCTCCGTCTTCCAGGACCCCGTCGCCCAGGGCGAGGGCACCATCCTCTGCGCGCTGGGCCTTCTCAACGGCACCGAGGTGGAGGGGCTGGTGGACAACTACTACAATATCCAGCCTCAGCTGGTGACGGCGGAGAACGTGGACGACTTCATCAAATAAGCAGTTGCTTCCAAGCATACTTTGCGGGCGGAGCCTCTTCGCTCCGCCCGCCTCCCCTCAAGAAAAACCGAAAGGAAATGCCATTATGGAAATGAGCATCTGCGGCGCGCCCTGCTGTTGGGGCGTGGACGACCCGAAAAATCCCTATCTTCCCCCCTGGCGGCGGGTGCTGAAGGAGGCCGGCCTGGCGGGCTACCGGGCCATCGAGCTGGGCCCCTACGGCTACCTGCCCATTGACGCGGAGGCCGTTTCAGCGGAGCTGGCGCAAAACGGCCTCGCCATCGTCGCGGGGACCATCTTCCACGATCTGCTGGACCCGGCCAATCAGGAGAGCGTCCTGAACGCGGTGGACGATATCTGCACCCTGATTACGGACAGCCGCCTGCCCCGCCTGCCCCGGCACGAGGGGCAGAAGTTCCCCACGCCTTACATGACCGTCATGGACTGGGGCCACGACGAACGGGATTACGCCGCGGGCCACTCGGACCGGGCCCCCCGCCTCTCCGGGGAGGAATGGGCCGGTTTTATGGAAAACGTCCGTGCGGTGTGCCGGAGGGCAAACGAATACGGCGTCCGGCCCGTGATCCACCCGCACGCCGGGGGCTATATCGAATTCGCCGACGAAATCGAGGCGGTGGTTCGGGATATTCCCTATGAGCTGGCCGGCCTGTGCCTGGACACCGGACACCTCTATTACTCCGGCATGGACCCGGCGGCGTACCTGAAAAAATACGCGGACCGGCTGGATTACGTCCATTTCAAGGACGTCTGCGAGCCGGTCTATCAACAGGTGCTGGGGGAGCGCATCCGCTTTTTTGAGGGCTGCGGAAAGGGCTCCATGTGCCCCATCGGCACGGGCAGCCTGGACTATCCGGGCATTAAAAAAGCCCTGGAGGACATTGGCTACAGCGGCTATATCACCATCGAACAGGAGCGGGACCCCCGCAATTCCGACACCAGCCTGCGGGATGTGAAGGCCAGCGTGGACTATCTGAAATCGGTAGGCTATTTGATTTGAGGAGGACAGCAGCATGTATTACGGCGACAAGCGCGTAGAAAATCCCATCCGCTGGGCCATGGTGGGCGGCGGCGTCGGCAGTCAGATCGGTTATATTCACCGCTCCTCCGCCCTGCGGGACTTCAACTTCCAGCTGGTGGCCGGGGCCTTTGACATCGTTCCCCAGCGGGGCAGGGAGTTCGGAGAGAAACTGCACGTGGCCCCGGAGCGGTGCTACCCCGACTATAAGACCATGTTCGCCGAGGAGGCCAAGCGGCCCGACGGCATTCAGGCCGTAACCATCGCCACGCCCAACAGCCTGCACTACGAGGTGTGCAAGGCCGCCCTGGAGGCGGGACTTCATGTGGTCTGTGAGAAGCCTTTGTGCTTCACCTCCGCCGAGGCGGAGGAGCTGGAGGCCCTGGCCAAGGCAAAAAACCGGGTGGTGGGCGTGACCTATGGCTACTCCGGTCACCAGATGATTCAGCAGGCCCGGCAGATGATTAAAAACGGCGACCTGGGGGAGATTCGGGTCATCAACATGAGCTTTGCCTTCGGCGGCTACAACGAGAAGATCGAGGACCGGGTCCCCGCCGCCAAGTGGCGGTTCGACCCCTCTAAGGCGGGTCCCTCTTTTGCCCTGGGCGACGTGGGCACCCATCCGCTGTACATTATCGAAGCCATGATTCCGGACCTGGAAATCGACAGTCTGATGTGTACGAAGCGCGCTTTTGTGGAGGGCCGCCAGCTGGAGGACAACGCCTTTGTCATCATGAATCTGAAGGGCAGCCGCTCCATTCAGGCGGGCGCTCAGGTCTATTGCTGGGCCAGCTCCATCAACTGCGGCGCGCGGCACTACCACAAAATCCGGGTGGTCGGCTCCAAGGCGTCCCTTGAGTGGGACGACGAGCGGCCCAACCAGATGAGCTATGAGGTGGAGGGCGAGCCGGTCCGCATTCTGGAGCGGGGCGCGGGCTATCTCTATGACGAGGCCCGGGTGGAGGACCGCATCGGCGGCGGCCATGCCGAAGGTCTCTTCGAGGCCTGGGCCAACCTTTACCGCCGTTTCGCTCTGGCCATGGCGGACGCCGACAAGGGGGAGTATTCGGATTTCTGGTATCCCGACGTAAAGGCTGGGGCCCAGGGAATCAAATGGATTGAGAAGTGCGTGGAGTCGGCGGACCACGGCGCCGCCTGGGTGAAGTATGGTACGACATGATTTTGGAAAGGAGCGCTTCCAATGAAAATCGCCTTTGACGTTGACGTTCTGGCCAAGCAGATGCCCATCAAAGACTACGTCCGCAAGGTGGCGGACTGGGGCTGCAAGTACATCGAGCAGTCTCCCCATCCCCGGATTAACCCCTTTTATAAGCATCCTCTGTTCT
>Ga0073908_1003370_pt1 | contig 16665 bp, 7 predicted proteins | sample MucameincwithD2O_FD_65484 | JGI IMG/M metagenome (GOLD analysis project Ga0073908, IMG submission 65484) | Mouse cecum microbial communities from Vienna, Austria - Mucus amended microcosms incubated with D2O | ecosystem: Host-associated > Mammals > Digestive system > Large intestine > Cecum...
CCTCTTTTGGCTTTGATACTGAAATAACCGTTTCCATCGGTAATCGTACCCAATGTTGTACCTTTAATGATTACATTCACACCAGGCAATGACATAGGCGGTTCCACGTTTTCCATGACCTGCCCCTGGATAGTCCATTCACGGTCGTCAGTAATCTCATCAACCCCTAGTTGATTACCCGAGAATGTATTCTCTACTGTAATATCGCCCCCAGCAAATCCAACAGGTGAACCGGCAGCCCATAAACTAGGTCCTCCTCCTATCAAAGCACTGCTTAACGAAACAAATAAAAGCGAACGCTTTAAAACTTTTTGATTAGATAACAGATAAAAACCTGTGTTCTTCATAATGTTATTATTAATAGTTGATTAAATTCATTTTCTGTTTGTAGCAAAGGGTCATAATTTATCCGTAGATTAACAACTGTTCTTATAACCCTGTTTGAACTGTGATAATTTTTACTTTCTCCTAATAGCCCTCCTTTCTTTAATTTAGATTAACATTACTGAGGGCGAAATTACAGTTACCACAAAATTCAATAGGAACAAATCAGATTTAACAGAAGATAATATTGTACTTGAAGGGATAAAAATTGTTTTTTATAGGGATAAGATTGTACCAATCCAATCACAAACAAATGATTAACAACACATTAATAAAATACACAATAATACTATAGTCCTAGGAGAACTATGTTAATATGGGCAAATATAACGTATTTTTATTCATTTTTCTAATAATACCCTATAGTTCTATCTAAAAGACGTGATATAAACATGTTATAGATTGTATATATTATATAACATATATGTACAAATAAACTTTAGGTTATATCTGGAGTAGTTATAAAGAAAAACAAGCCTTTTCCAAGACGACTATCCATAGGAATAAACTTATTGACTGGTCTGAAAAATGAATTTTGATAACATAGTTCTCCTAGTACTAAGGCTCAAAAATTATAAAGATGATACGAATTACAAATTTGATAATATTATCAATCCTTTTCTTTGTTTTCCAGGTAAGCGGAATAAACTTTCCAGACTTTTGGTTTGAACACATAACAATAGCCGATGGATTATCCCAAAACTATATTACAGATATTAAACAGGATAAGGACAGACTCATTTGGATCGGCACTAAAAACGGACTCAATAAATACGATGGCTACAAAATGACCATATACAATCATATACAAAATGATTCGACATCAATTCCTAATAATTACATCTCCTACATATATCAGGACTCTAAAGACAATCTTTGGATCGGAACAAATACAGGCCTATGCAAATACATTTCGGAAAAAAACTGTTTCGAACAATTCAACTTCGAAACCACGGATAGCCCACATTCCAACTACAACATCTCCTCTCTTTTTGAGGACAGAAATAATACTTTATGGATCGGAACAGAAGAAGGGTGTCTGATTTCATTCGACCTAAACACAGAAGGACTCAAAATATATAGAGCTTCTCAGGGAATCAAGGCTATTGAGCAGGACAAAAGTTCTTTACTGATAAGAGGAAGAAATAAGGGTATCATACACTTCGATCCTATCGAAGAAACCTTTTATCAAACTGCAATCGACTCAACATTCAATTCTGAGACAGTCACAACCATTGCTACTGATCCAAAAGGAAATTTTTGGATAGGTACACAAAGTCACGGCTTTTATCTATACGGGAAAAACCTTAACAAACTATCCGGACAGACCATTCTGGACATTCATTTTTATAAAGATACTTTTGCCTTGTTAGGAACCGAAGAAGATGGTCTTGCTTGCTACAATATATATACTGACGAATTTCAATATATAAACAATACACACAAAAATGTAAATCTCAATTCGGAAGGAATCACTTCATTATATGTAGATTCCACACAAACAATATGGATAGGAACGATCAATGGTGGAATAAATAAATTTGATCCGAACCGGAACAGGTTTGTACACTTGTCGCTTTCACCCAAGTATAATACGCCTTCTACTATCCATTGTGTTTTTGCATTGGAGACATTGGATAATCAATCAATATTAGCCGGATTAAATACAAAAGGAGTCTATTCGCTGGATAGCAGAACTTATAAAATTGACAATACTGCTATAAACCAAATAGCCCCTCAACTAAGCGAAACAACAATCAATACCATTCTGAAAGATAGCCGGGGTTTATTGTGGCTGGGCACTTACAAAAAATCGCTAATCATATCCGGTCCCAGAAACTTAACCGAACCAATAAACAAACTAATAGAAAAGAGTTTACCCCCGTCAAGCTCAATCAAATATTTGTATGAAGATTCTCAACACAGAATATGGATAGGAACAGATAACAGCGGACTGTTCTGCTACGATCCCAAATTGCACACTCTTCCCGGGAATACGAAAGAACTAAAAAAATACATTTATCCCAATCTGATAACCTCTGTTATTGAAGACGACAATCACCAGCTCTGGGTAGCAACAAACTGTGGACTATATTTATACGATCCGGAAGAGGATTCTTTTACAAGAAATTTTCTCGCCAACCAAGAACAACCCTATTCACTGGCAAACACTATTATCCCGATCTGCCCAATCCAGGATACGCTTTGGCTTGGAACACGGCAAGGGCTCATCAAATATTCACACAAAGAACAAAAACATCGAATATTTCAGGTGGAAGACGGACTGCCAAGCGAAAGTATCAAAGGCTTATTGCATGACGAACCGAATAATAAACTCTGGATATCGACCGATCGCGGACTCAGTTGCCTGAATCTGTCTTCTTACCAATTCATAAACTTCGGACTAAAAGATGGAATTGTCGGAACTGAATTCAATGATATGAGTTTCGAAAAAGGTACCGACGGAACTTTCTTCTTTGGTTGTGTAGACGGAATATACTGTTTCCGTCCGGATCAAATAAAAATGAATCCTTATGCCCCTGGGGTTATCATTACTCACTACCGGTTATATGATGATTCCCCCCAAAATAAAACAAATGGGGATATATCACGTATCCCTGTCCCTTCAAACAAAGAGATAACAATCCCATTTAAACAGTCTATTTTCAGTATAGACTTCGTTGCACTCAATTATACAAACACACCTAAAAACCAATACGCCTATAAATTAGAAAATTACGACAATAACTGGCACTATGTCGGGACACAACACATGGCAACCTATACGAATTTAAATCCCGGCACTTATCTGTTCCGGGTTAAAGCCTCCAACAACGACGGTGTCTGGAACGAAAAAGGAGCCTCTCTGAAAATAACGATACTTCCTCCCTGGTGGCGAACAACATGGGCTTATTTTATCTATACAATAATAATCGGAGGTATTATTTTTATTTCAATCAGAATTTATACCAATCGGTTGAAAATGCAAAATCAGCTTAACAGGGAACAGTTCGAACGGGCACAACTCGAAAAACTAAACCGATTAAAATCGCAGTTTTTTTCCAATATCACCCACGAATTCAGAACGCCATTAACGCTTATTATCAGCCCTCTGGAAGCCATAAGTAATACTAAAGGCAGAGTTTCCCTCCGGGAGAATTATCTCACTACGATAAAAAATAATGCTTATAAACTATTGGATCTGGTGAACAGGCTTCTGGATTTTTCAAAAGTAGAGTCCGGTTGCTTCACCTTTAATCCGATTAATATAGACATTATATCTTCCATTAAACACGGTGTTGCATACTTCCAGCCTTTAGCCGGAGAGAAAAATATTACACTCATCTTTCATGCCGACAAAGATGATTTTGTCTGCTCTATCGATCCCAATATTATAGAAAAAATACTATACAATTTAATTTCAAACGCCATAAAATATACTCCTGAAAATGGGACAGTAGAAGTTTGTGTTACACTGGAAAAAGGTAATTTATTAAGCCTCTCGGTAAAAGACACAGGGAAAGGAATTCCCGTTAATAAGCAAAAGGTTATATTCGATCGCTTCTACCAGTTAGACAGAGATATACCTAATGGTACCGGTATCGGCCTGTCATTAGTGAAGAGTCTGGTAGAGTTACATCATGGAAGTATCGATATGGAAAGCGAAGTGAATAAAGGTACAATGTTCACCATTCACATCCCTTATAAAAATGCAACAACAAATGAAGTAATAATTATCCCGACAGGTGAGAAGAACAATCGGCCTAATAAAGAAAAAGACCGGGCATATCTAACGAAAATGCTGAACGAACAGGATATTCAGGAAACCAATTCAAGTTTCCCAACCATATTGATAGCAGAAGACAACCATGATCTCCGGGAATTTATTAAGAGTATTCTGAATAATAAGTATAACGTAATAGAAGCGGAAAATGGAGCCATAGCACTGGATATAGCGCGAAAAGACAGTCCGGATATTATTATTTCCGATATTCTGATGCCAGAAATGGATGGAAAGCAACTTTGTGTACAAATCAAACAGGACATACAAACTTGCCACATCCCTTTCATTATGATAACAGCTTTGAGTTCGGAAACCGACCAGATAGAAGGCTTAACAGTCGGTGCTGATGATTATATCACCAAACCGTTCAATCCGGAAATTTTAAAAACAAAAATCAAGAACGTATTAAAAAGTAGGGAGCTTATATCCCGCCGCTATGCAACATTGTCCGCTCTAGAACCGGAAGAATTTGTAACAGAAGATAAAGATGCAACCTTTCTACTGGAAATCATCGAATTCATAAAAGCAAATGTATCCAATCCGGATTTAAAAGTAGATGACCTATCTAAAAATGCAGGCATGAGCCGAAGTCCATTTTTCAAAAAGCTAAAAAATCTTACCGGAAAAACTCCAAACGATTTCATTCGTGACATCCGTTTAAACCAAGCAGCCAAACTTTTATTGAAAAGTGATTTAAACATCACTGAAATTGCTTATCAAACAGGATTCACTTCTCCGAAGTATTTCAGGGAATGTTTCAAAAAACAATTTGGAGAATCCCCCAGCCAATATATTGAAAACAAAAAAAGCCTCCCCGGGAAATAACCTGGGAGACTTTTTCTGATATTGATTTTAAGCTCGTAACTATTCAGCGAACCGTAACCCTTTCAGCTTATCCCATGCACCACGGGTAAAGTCCGGGATTTCGACCGGGGCGCCTCCATTCTTCACGGATGTTTCCGTCAGTTCGGTCAGGCAGGACCATTCGGCTGCATCATATACATCCTGATCCAGCGGCAAACCGTTACGCAGACAGTAAATAAGGCGATAATCCATAATAAAGTCCATACCGCCATGGCCTCCTACTTTCCGGGCTTTTTCTCCGACCTCTTTAGTTATCGGATGTTCATACAAAGCCATGATAGAATCCATTTGCACCTTACTCAGGAATTCGTGTGCTTCAGGCTCCAGCGCAATACCTTCTACGGGATATTTCTGGGCAAAACCTTTCGTTCCGCTAACAACATGATGGCGGTCGTACGGACGTGGACTGGTTACATCATGCTGAATCAGAATAGTCTTTCCTTTCTCCGTCTGAATCAATGTGGTATTCATGTCACCTACTTTATAGGTCTGTTTGGCTTCTTTCGAATCGGCTCCGAAAGTTTCTTTGGCATATTCAGTCATCCCGACCTGTTTAGTGGACATGGATACCAGATAATTCATTTTATCCCCTCTGTGAATATTCATAATCTGACAGATCGGCCCCAATCCATGGGTCGGATACGGATTTCCGGTATGTTCCTCGTTATATTTCAAACGCCACATTCCCTGATAACCGCCCTTTTCACTCGGATAGAAATTCAATGAACGCAAGTCATGGATGTAAGCCCCCTCCCCATGGATCACCTCACCGAATACACCCTGTTGAGCCATATTCAAGGTAGCCATTTCAAAGAAGTCATAACAACAGTTTTCAAGCATCATACAGTGCTTACGAGTCTTTTCTGCCGTATTAACCAACTGCCAGCATTCATCGATCGACATGGCAGCAGGAACTTCTACAGCCACATGTTTGCCATGCTCCATCGCATAAACAGCCATAGGAGTATGTTTCAACCAGTCTGTGCAAATATAAACCAGGTCGATGTCATCCCGTTCACAGATCTTTTTCCAGTCTTCCGAACCGGTATATTCATCGGCAGCGGGTAGTTTTTTATCCGTCAACGTTTTTTGCGCACTTTTCACGTAATCACTATTCAGGTCACAAAGAGCTTTCACCTCTACCCCTTCCAGGAAAGTAGAACGATAAACGGCTCCGCTTCCACGCATACCCAGACCAATATACGCAATACGTACTGTCGGGATAGGATAGCAAGACAAGTTCAAAACATCTACCTGCCCGGCAGGACGTTCTGGAGCTGGTGTCGGAATCATTTTAACCTGCGCCACCGACTGATTACAGGTAAAACCGGCTAATACAGCCAGTAAAAACAATGAATAAACAATTCTTCTCATAAGTATTTTAAATATATAAAGTGCGAATAAGTTAAGAAAAGCGGGCCATCCTTCATACCGGATGGCCCGGAACTAAGGTTAATTAATACCCTGGATTCTGATCGTCTTTCAGAAGCGGGTTCAAGTCCATTGCATTTTGAGGTATAGGCATCAGAAGGATACGGTCGTTCCATCTCTTTTCGATCAGTTTATATCCGTTCGGAGCATATGTAATTCCATTCATAGCCTTCTGCCCATAGGCCGAACCATAACGGCGGATATCATCATAACGATGTCCTTCGCCGGCCAGTTCTATACGGCGTTCATTACGTACAAATTCCAATGCTGCATCTTTTGAAGGCATGGTAGCCGGCACATTCGGCATTCCGCAACGGTCACGCAGATCATTCAATGCAGCTTGCACTTCACCATCCCAACCAGAATTGACAATACGGGCTTCAGCGAAAGTGAGTAACACTTCGGCATAACGGATGACAGGATAATCATCAGAACTGTTATAATCGTTATATGGACTCAATGCCACCATTTTACGATAGCTATATCCGCTCCATGACTCATTTCCGTCCAGTCCGGCTTTAGTCGGATCCCATCTGTAATAGAACGTGCCGCCTTTAAAGTCAGTTTCGTGCCAACCCTTGAACGGGAACTGGATAGAAGCATACAAACGGCTGTCACGGTTACGGAACTCCTGCATATAAGCAAATTTTGTAAGATCCATAGTCGGAACCTTTGCTATATAGGCTGCCTGGTCCAAACCATCCACCTCAGCATTAATCACCTCGAAATTTGTTTTACGAGTTTCCATCGGGATCAACGAACGGACTGTCTTGCCATCAATATCCCAATAGGCATCCACCAGGTCCTGCATCGGTTCGAATGAAGAGTATCCTGATCCCATCTGGCTGGGACGGATATACGTATAACGCGCCCAGTCATTGTTATTATCGTCATTCATGTATTCGCGGGTCTGGATATACTCAGGATTGGAAGGAGAAGCATTGTCATGATGCCAAAGCGCTTCATAGCTGAACAGTCCTTTTGCAAATTTGTCCTTATCGATACCCTTTGCTTCAAAATCAATGAACTGACCTAATTCTTCCGCTTCTTTTCGCTGTGCTTCATTCAAAGACGTCACACGGAACAATGAATGGTGTCCCTCTTTAATAATGGTGTTAGCCGAAGCCTCGGCCTCCGTGTAATTACCGAAATACAGTGCGGCACGTGCACGCAAAGCCAAAGCGGCGGCACGTGTGATACGCCCGGTTTCCTCTGTATAACCACCGTTGTATTTGTCCGGCAGGACAGCAGCGATAGCAGCCAGTTCATCCAGGATAAAAGACTGCACTTTATCGACCGGGTCACGCGGAACGTTCGGAGCATCATATTCCATCACCGTTGTTACGACCGGCACTTTTCCGAATTTAGTTGTCAGATCCAGATAAGCTTGGGCACGGAAAAAACGAGCTTCCGCCTTCATCCTTTCTTTCAGGGTTTCGTCCATTTCACAGTTATCCACCTTCTCCAGGAAGTTGTTTACAATACGAACCGTACTGAAATTATATCCACGGTCTTCCGCCGTACTCAGTTCACTTTGCTGGATAGATTCGTACGGGCCTTCCCAGGGTTTATGGCTATGGGCATTATCCGTACACATCTCATCCCAGATATCAAAACCGTTACCTTGTGCATAACAAGCATTCAAACCGTACCATGCATCTTTCTCCGATGTCCAGAAACTTTCTGCCGATATATCGGATGGCGGAATCACGTCCAAATCACAAGCTGTAAAAGAGGCAGTTATCAAGCCAAACACTGCCCATTTCTTTATATTTAGATTTACCATTACTCTTACTTAATTTTAAATTATTGAATCGATTAAAAAGATACGTTCACGCCGAAAGCAACCGACTTGGTTCCTAACGAACCGATACCACGTCCGGAAGAGGCTTCAGGATCGAAATCTTTCATCACATGATCGGCACGCAATGTAAACAGGTTTTCACCGGTCAGGAAAAATTTCAAAGAAGACATTCCCCATTTGGAAATGAGATTAGACGGAACACGATAGCCCAGAGAAATAGTCTTGATACGGAAATAGTCTGCATCAAACAATTGGTAATCTGAGAAATACTGATTATAATCATCCAGACTGTGTCCGCCATAAATACGGGGATAAACAGCACGCGGATTCGGATTCTCCTCCGTCCAGCGTCCCAGATGGAACTTACGCGGGTTTGAGTTCAACATAAAAGCAGAAACCTGTTCAGATTCAAAACCAGCCATTGTTCCGGATACACCTTGTCCAAAAATAGAAAGCTCGAAGTCTTTATATTGCAGATTCAAATTAATACCATATGTAAAGTCAGGCACATCTTTACCAATAATCGTACGATCTTCTCCGTTAATGGCACTACCCCATTCTACATTCTCGCGTTGCGGAACATACTTGATATCACCGGCTTTCGGTTTACGACCGTAAGTATAATAATGACCGGCATCGATCTCCTCCTGTGTATACAACCCGTCTGTTTTCAATCCGAAGAAAGAACCGATCGACTCGCCTTCACGCAGGATATAACGTATCTTGTCACCTCCATTCTGGATAATATCATCAGATTCACCCATGTCTTTGATCTCATTATGGTTGGTTGCAATATTGGCACTTACCATATAAGAGAAATCACCGAACGATTTGCGATGCGTCAAAGCCAACTCAAAACCACTGTTACGCACCTTGGCAATATTTTGCGAAGGGTTAGACCAGATACCCGTTTCTAACGGCACATTGTAACTCAGTAAGATATCACTGGTATTCTTCACATAGTAATCAGCAGTTAAACTCAGTAGTCCGTTGAAGATATCGAAGTCGACACCTATATCGGTCAAGGCAACCGTTTCCCAACCTAATTTCTCGTTTGCCGGTTTCGATTCCAATACTCCCTTTACCGCTTCATTATCGAAGTTATAATCTGCACCATTATTATACAGCTGGAAATAATCGTAATTACCTACGTTATTAATATTACCCAACGTACCCCATGATGCACGGATTTTCAGGTTATTGATCCAATCGATCTGCTGCATGAAATTTTCCTGGTTGATACGCCATCCGGCAGAGAAAGACGGGAAAATTCCCCAACGGTTATCTTTATGGAAACGGGAGGAAGCATCCGCACGCAGATTTGCTTCAAACAGATAACGATCCAGCAGGCTATAATTCAAACGACCGAAATAAGAAAGGATCTTATATTCTCTCAGCGGCGTACCATACGAATTCTGGTCCGGTTGATCTTTGCTGATCTCTCCACCGGTCGTCATATCTTCCAGATCATCCGTTACAAAATCTTTCCATTTTGCATAAAGACGTTCATATTTATAATGTTCGTACGAGGTACCGGCCAGTATACCGATATTATGTACTTTATTCGACCAGTCGTAGCGGGCTGTCAATGTATACATGGTTCGGTTTTCACTCTGCCAGAACATATTCATTTCATTTGTATACACACCGGTTCCAGGGATTTCAGCACCTGTTTCAAAATTCTTTACATTATCCTGCAAAGCGGTATACCCTCTTGATTTACTTTCCCATCCTTTGAATGCACCTTGTCCGGAGATCACCAAGCCTTTAACAGGTTTAAGATCGAATCCCAGATCGATCATTGTATTATCGGTCTTACCGTCCGACCAATTATTCTTGCTCAGGGCACGCAACGGATTACCGTTCATAAACGACTGGGTAGCCGCTTTTCCTCCGGCAATGGAACCCCATTCACCGTTCGACTGCTGCGCAACCATCGTAGAAGGTACCATCAGGAAATTTCCGATCGAAGCAACTCCATGTTCCGTTTTATTAGTACTACGGATAAACTTCACGCCCGATTTCAATGTCAGCCATTTTGTTACATCGGCAGCCACATTGATATCCAGATTATAACGCTGTGAGCTTTGTCCCGGCATGAACTTATCATCATACAGATACCCCAATCCGGAGAAGAAACGTACTTTATCGCTACCACCGCTAAAGTTCAACGAATGCTGTGTGGTAACCACCGGATTATCGAGCACCAGGTCCGCCCATTTCGTATTCGGATAATAATCCGGTTTCGAACCGTCCCGGAACCATTTGATCTCATCTTCCGAATAAGCGGCATTTTTACCATTGCTTGCATCACGATTATAGAATGCTTCGTTCAACAAGGTTGCATAATCCCATGAATCGAGTACGTCCGGCAGATAAGTCGGCATCTTCATTCCGACATAGCCGCTGTAAGAAACATTCATCTTTTCTTTCTGACCGCGTTTAGTTGTAACCAATACTACACCATAAGCGGCACGTGAACCGTAAATTGCAGAAGAAGAGGCATCTTTCAGGAAAGAGATAGTCTCAATACTGTTCGGATCCAGGTTTGAAAACAAGTCGGCATCAGCAATCGCACCATCGATCACATATAAGGGAGAAGAAGTACCCAGGTTACCGCGACCACGGAAATTGATTGAAGGTGTCGAACCCGGACGGGAAATAACCGTTACACCGGGAACCGTACCCTGGACAGCGGCCAACACATTTGTCTGTACACGGTCTTTGATTTCTTCAGAACTGATCGCAGCTACCGAGCCGGTCAGGTTCACTTTCTTTTGTGTACCATAACCTACAACCACTACTTCATCCAGTAATTCAGAATCTTCTTCTAAAATAACATTAACCGAAGTCTGACCATCTTTCAATGTAATATTTTTTGTTGTATAGCCAATATAAGAGATAAGCACGTGCTTATCTCTTCCTGACACTGTCAGGACAAAATTACCATCAAAATCGGTTACAGTTCCGTTTGTCGTACCGGCTTCCACCACGCTGGCCCCGATAACAGGCTCGCCATGCGCATCTTTCACGACACCTTTGATCGTAACACTTTTCTGCTGCTGCGTCGTATTCACTGACGATGTACGTGCAATCCCCCCTTCAGATGATTTTGAAACCACGATCTGATTATTTACAATACGGTAAACGTATCCTGTATTCTTGAACATATGGTTCAATACTACATCCAGAGAAGCATCGGTAACATCGATTGAAATCTTCTTACCCAGATTAATCTGGTCATCATTATAAAAGAAAGTATAGCCGCTCTCTTTCTCTATTTCTGCAATCACAGACGACAGAGGTGCGTTACTTTTCTTCATGGTAATTTGATAGACTTGTGCAAAAGCCGAAATAGGAACCAGGCCTATCGCACCTACCAGAAACAACTGTGTGATCTGCTTTCTGAATTGCTTACAGAACACATCTTTCAACAAAATAACTCGTTTGTTCATATTAATAATTAGATAAAATAAATATGCGTTTTTTCTTTCTCTTTATCAGCCAGTATTCCTACTGTCTCTCATTATCCGGTTTGTTTGTTTTTCATATATCCCTGATTTAAGTTTAACATAATTATTTATTAACTTTCTCATACAAGACAAAGCTGTCTCCTTTTTTACGATAAGCAACCGGAGAACTCTTGGATATGATATCCAGCAAAAGTTCCAACGATTCATCATGAATAGAAAAGGTAAAACTATATTTACCGGCCAGTTCAGACGGACATTTTATACTTATGCCATACCAGCTTTCCAGACGGGGAAGGATCATTCCCAACTTTTCATTTTTGAAATTTGGCCTCCCTTCCCTGCGCCAGGATGAATACTGATCGGCATTTACTTGCATGATTTCGGCTTTTCCGCCCATCACATAAGCCAGTTTTTCATCAGGCTTAACCAGTAAGACATCACCTTTCTCCCGCTCTTTCTTTGTGCTTACTTCGACCGCCCCCTCTGCCAGAATCATTTCCGCATAAGAAAGGGAGTCAACACAAAAGACTTCGAAAGCAGTCCCCAATGCCTTTATATCCATACTTTTTGTTTTCACAATGAAAGGGTGTTCCGGATCATGGTGTACCTCAAAAAAAGCCTGCCCGGACAAAGAGACTTCCCGTCTTTCTCCGTCAAACGACTCCGGATAAGTTAATCTTCCGCCGGCATTCAACGACACATGGCTACCATCCGGCAGATAGAACGACTCCATCGACTGCCGGCCGGCACTTACCACATAAATAGTTTTCTCTTTTGTCCCGCTTTGTCCTATCAACCAGGAGCCAACCGAAATAAGCAGAGCCAGAGAGGCCGCTACCGCATATTTCATCCAATAGTCCCGACGGGTATTATAAGGATGTATCTTCCGCATAACCCGGCCCAGCACCCGCTCTTTAGCCACAGGACTAAGAAACGAATCTCCCGGTTCATTCCACTGTTCTTTCAAATGGCGTAAAACAGGTTCCCGACCGGCCAGAAATTCTTTTTCCTTATCAGTCAGTCCGCCTGCCAGGGCCTTTTTTATAATATCTTCTTCTTTCATTTCCTTCATATCTAACACTAAATACTCCAAATTCAGAGTTATCCCCCAAAAGAATATCAAACTTTTTTTATTTTAACAAAACCGACTCTCTCTCAAAGAGACTTTTGCTATTCTTCAATTCTTTTCTATCTTTGCAATAATCAATAAAGAAGCTAAATTGGATAATCAAACACTAATACTGGCATTAAAAAACGGTAGCGAGGAGGCCTTTACTTCTTTGTATCACAAGTATTGCGATAAAGTCTACAAGTTTTGCAGACTCTATTACACAAACGATTCTACCACCGAGGAAGTAGTACAGGAAGTATTTATCAAATTATGGGATATACGCAGTTATGTAAATGAAAATGAAAATCTGGAAGGATTACTGTTCATCATCACCCGGAATATGATTTTCAGCAATTCAAAGAAAAATTTCAACGAAACTTTCTATAAAATGTCTATCCTTGCAGCTTACGACAAGGCTTATGATATAGAAGAGGAATTGCATGCAAAAGATCTGCGGATTTATATTGAACGGCTGGTAAACGAATTGCCGCCCAGGCAAAAGGAGGTCTTTTACCTGAGCCGCCATGAACAACTTAGCTATAAAGAAATTGCCGAAAGACTCGATATTACCCCAAAGACAGTGGAAAGACACATCAATGAAGCGTTGAAATATCTGAAAAAGAATATTTACTTCCTGCAATTATTCCTTGCAGCATAGCAAGTTATTTCCCTATCATCTCCTTCAATTGCACCGGTTTATCCGTAGTGATAAAATCGACATTCTTTGCAATGAACGATTCCATTACAGCCGGATCGTCCACCGTCCACACATTGATAGTCAGGCCAGCATCTTTGGCTTCCTGAATCCACTCGGGATGTTTGTCAAATACTTTATAATGATAATCCAGGCCGGAAAAACCTAATGTCTTCAGGTCTGCCGGTGAAACTTCTCCACGAAGATAAGAAACCTGGGCACTCGGGGCACGGCGGATCAACTCCTTACAAATATTCATACTGAAAGAGATGTATTCCACCTGGTCTTCCATCTGGTATTTCTGCACCAGATAAAGAATAGTTGCAACCGCTTTATCTTCATTCACGACTCGTTTATGAGGTTTGATTTCAAGAATAAGCTGAGTTCCCTGATTTTTCTTTCCCTGTATCAGGTATTCTTCCAAAGTCGGTAACGTTTCTCCGTTTTTCAACTTCAGGTCTTTCAGTTGTTCATAGAGAGAAGTTTCTATACAAAAACCCTGAATACTGTCATCATGATTAACAACCGGAATGCCATCAGCCGTTATAGACACATCGAATTCAGAGCCATACGCTCCAACCTCATGAGCCTTGTTCAAAGCCGTAACCGAGTTCTGAGCAGAACCTTCACAATCCCAATACCCACGGTGGGCAATCACTTTTGTCTGGGAATAAACGCTACTTGCACATAAGAACAGGACAAGCAGCATAGTAAACATTGATCTTTTCTTCATCTTATCGAATATTATGTATTAGAATCCGTAGCAAACAACATTGTATAACGAAGGTGTAAACTTACTGAATCTGATTGGATTCTAAAAACTTCAACCATAAAAAAGTGCACCGAAAGAGTTATTCACTCTTAAGATGCACCTTTCAATATCATTAGATTTATCTGTTACTTTTTGTTTTCTTCAATCCACTTGCGTGCATTTACGAAACCTTCGATCCACGGAGTCACTTCGTCACCCTTACGATCGGCAGGATAATGACCGCACTGCCACGGGAACAAGGCACGTTCCAGGTGAGGCATCATAGCCAGGTGGCGTCCATCATGCGAGCAAACACCGGCAACCGACCAGGGCGAACCGTTCGGGTTGGCAGGATAACCTTCATAGTTATATTTAAGTGCGATATGATATTCCTTCTCTTCGTACGGGAACCAGAATTTTCCTTCTCCGTGCGTGATCCAGATACCCAGCTTCTGACCGCTCATCGGACCGAACATGACTGAATGATTCTTCGGAATTTCCACAGAGATGAAGTTTGATTCCAACTTGTGAGAATCGTTATGCAACATCTTATGTTTCTTTTCATGTTCCGGATAAACCACTCCCAGCTCTGCCATCAACTGGCAACCGTTACAGATACCCAGACTCAGTGTGTCAGGACGTGCATAGAAGTTATCCAATGCTTTCTTAGCCTTTTCGTTGTACAAGAAACCACCGGCCCATCCTTTGGCAGAACCCAACACGTCAGAGTTGGAGAAACCACCACAGAACACGATCATATTCACATCTTCCAATGTTTCGCGTCCCGAAGCCAGGTCGGTCATGTGAACGTCTTTCACATCGAAACCGGCCAGATACAACGCGTAAGAAGTCTCACGTTCACACTGGCAACCCTTTTCACGGATTACAGCAGCACGGATACCACTCTTACCTTTACGGTCGGGAGTCAGACCGTAATCAGCCAGCTTACCGGTGAAGTTCTTACCGTACTTAAATTCCAGCGGCTGCATCTTATAGTTTTCGAAACGGTTGCCTGCGCATACGCTACCGCTCTGCTTGATATCCAGCTTGTAAGACGATTCGTACCATACGTCACGCATATAGTCGATACCGAAATGATATTGAACACCTTCTTTTTCCACCAGGATATGACGTTCGTCGGTCGGTTTGGCAATAACCGCACAACCAACACCAGCTTCTTCCATCAATTTCTCGAAAACCTTCTTGTCTTTCACCTGAACCAGGATACCCGGATTTTCAGCAAACAGGATCTTCACAATGTCTGTTTCAGACAGCTTATCCAGATTGACTTCCAGACCGCCTTCTACATTTGCGAAACACATTTCAAGCAAGGTTGTGATCATACCACCGGCAGAAATATCGTGTCCGGCAAGGATCAGGCCCTTTTCGATAGCATCCTGAACTGCATTGAAAGCATCAGCGAAATATTCGCTATCCTTTACAGTCGGCACTTCATCACCCAACTTGTTCAAAGTCTGTGCAAAAGCGGAACCGCCCAGCTTCATCGTATCGAACGAGAAGTCTATATAATATATGTAAGAGTTCTTTTCGTGAGCCAATACCGGAGAAACAATCTTACGGATATCGCTTACCTCAGCACCGGCAGAAATAATTACCGTACCCGGAGCAATCACCTTATCGTCGCCATATTTCTGTGTCATCGACAAAGAGTCTTTACCTGTCGGGATATTGATACCCAGTTCGCAAGCAAAATCGGAAGCGGCCTGAACAGCAGTATACAGACGAGCATCTTCCCCTTCGTTACGGCACGGCCACATCCAGTTGGCACTCAAAGAAACACCTGTCAGCTTATCTGCCAACGGAGCAAAGACGATGTTCGTCAACGATTCGGCAATAGCCATAACAGAACCGGCAGCCGGATCAACCATTGCCACCTGCGGAGCATGACCGATAGAGGTCGCGATACCAGCTTTTCCACGGTAATCCAATGCTACGGCACCCAGGTCACTCAACGGCAACTGCAATTCACCCTGACACTGCTGACGGGCGATCTTACCTGTTACGGAACGGTCCACCTTATTGGTCAACCAGTCCTTACATGCCACAGCTTCCAACTGAAGTACGTTTTCCAGATAATGATGCAGTTCCGATTCTTTGTAAACGACCGGAGCATATGTTTCTTCCACCGTATGATCCTTCATGATCGTTCTGGGCGGTTTACCGAACATATATTCCAACTTGATATCGATAGGCTTCACACCGTCAGCCTGCTCGAATACAAATTTCATATCGTTAGTCGTTTCACCAACCACATACATCGGAGAACGTTCACGGTCAGCGATACGTCTTACGCGGGCCACATCTTCTTCTTTCATCAGCAAGCCCATACGTTCCTGGCTTTCGTTACC
>Ga0073908_1003375_pt1 | contig 16644 bp, 17 predicted proteins | sample MucameincwithD2O_FD_65484 | JGI IMG/M metagenome (GOLD analysis project Ga0073908, IMG submission 65484) | Mouse cecum microbial communities from Vienna, Austria - Mucus amended microcosms incubated with D2O | ecosystem: Host-associated > Mammals > Digestive system > Large intestine > Cecum...
ATTGTAGTCTTTCATGGAGACCAAAACAAAAAGAACGCTCGAATAAATCAATCGCTCGCCGCCCAAGATGGCATTTCTTTGCCACGGCGCACTAAGATCGCCTTTTGAAATTGGGTCTGGTTCAAAAATTGAAGGATCTTTTCCGTTTCTTTTTCAGTACAGCCGACAAGAAGTTTGACTTCGCAGTCTTTCTTTAAAATATCCGCCGAAATAGCGATCGCTTTCACATACGATTCATGCAGGGTCCCTTTAAAAACATCGATCGGCGCTTGATCCGATCCAACCGTATCGGATAGAAAGCCATAATCCACAGGATACACTAAGTTGGAATACTTGAAATGCGAAGTACCTTTCGGCCGATCGATCGTGCAGGAACAGGATAAAAGAAGTGTATCCAGCTTTTGCCAAAAATACACATTATTCTCTAATTCTTTCATTCTTCCTCCTTAACAATTCACTCAGTTTCATTATTATACATCTTTTTTGAAAATTTTTCATCCATCTGAAACATTTTATTTCAACTTGAAGAATCATATCCTCTCGCTTTCCAAAACAAAGGCCTTCTCTACTGAAAAGGCCAAAACACATCATTTAACATTCTTATTCGGGATCATTTCGACATCCATCCGCAAAATGTCGATTCCCATTTCTTTAAAAACGGTAAGATCGTCGTAATTGGCTCCGTTCTGCTCAAAAAACATTGTGTTGACATCGCCATCCACAACATAGCCAAGATCATGCGCGATCTTGGTGAGTTCTTGAAAATATTGAATGATTTCTTCTTTTGTTCCATCGACCGAAAAAATCGAGGTAAACAGATAATCGAAGCCATACTTGGCTCCCATTTTTAAATACGCTTCGATCTGTTCTTTGCTTTCTTGTTCCGGATATAAGCTGAGTCCTAATTTCATAAAATTCTCCTCCATTTTTCCATTATAAAGGATGTTCTTTCCAAAAAATGAAGAATGGATTTCCTAGCCGTCTGCTTCATTTTGCTTTTTTTCGATTGAATGGTGGATGGCGAGCGCTTATTTTCTTTTCTTCTTGGTCACAAAAAAAGACGTGGGATTCACGCCTTTTCCGCTTTTCTTTATGGTTGTTTGAATGTTTCGATATATTGGTCCACTTCTTCCATCGTTGGCATCGATTTCAGGGCGCCGATCCGCGTCGTGACGATCGAGGCGGCCGCATTGGCATGAACGAGCATATCAGCCAGCTTCTCTTCATCAAATTCTTGAAATGGAGTATCGCATAAATAAGAGAGGCATACACCACAGAATGTATCGCCCGCTCCTGTCGTATCGCAGGTGTTGCGATTCAAGAACGCATCTTTGTAGACATGATGACCATTGCAATAGACTTGCGCGCCTTTCGGTCCAGAAGTCACCAAGATCATTTTGATCTTATAGTTGTCCTGCAGCTCTTTTACGCCTTCTTCGATCGTTTCTTTTCCGGTCATGAATTTGAGTTCTTCATCTTCGATCTTGAGAAAATCACATAAAGCGCAGCCCGCTTTCATTTGTTCTCTCGCTTCGTTGAGATCGCTCCATAACGGAGGACGCAAGTTTGGATCAAAGGAAATGATCGCTCCATGCTCTTTGGCGCAGGCGATCGCTTTTTTTGTCGCTTCGCGCACGCCTTCATGCGTCATGCTCAATGTTCCAAAGTGGAAGATCTTCGAGTCCTTGATCAAGTCTAGATCGACCTCTTCTTCTTTGAGCATCATATCCGCGCCAGGGTTGCGGTAAAACGAGAAGTCTCGATCTCCGGTTTCATCGAATTTTACGAACGCGAGCGTCGTGCGGACTTCAGGATCCATCACTAAGCCGGATGCGTCGATGCCAATTTCTTCGATCACCGATTTTAACTGATTGCCAAACATATCGTCGCCGACTTTGCCAATAAAGGCCGTCTTCTTTCCCGCTTTATTGAGCATGGCTAGCACATTGCATGGAGCTCCGCCCGGATTTCCTTCGAATGTATTGGTGTCTTTTTGCGCGAAATCAATCAATAATTCACCGAGCGCTGTTACATCTTTCGTTTTCATTTCCCTCTCCTTTTTCTTCTTCTCTTTCGATCGTATAATGATCCATCGTTCGAACTTGGAGTTCCATGGACCGATCTATAGCGATCGAATTCATTTTCATACTATCATAGATTCTTGTCGTTAGCGCATATTCTCCGTTATTTATAAAGATTTCCAGGCTTGATGTATCACTAAATAGATCAATCGTATGAATTTGTTTTATTTCGATATGACGTTGATCTCGGCCATAACCAGAATCTTCTAAGGAAAAGGTAAGCAATCCATCTTGATACTGTAGGCAAGCGTCTTCCCTAAGATCGATGCAAAATGAGTCGGCATCGTTGGATAAGGTCGCATGAAAACAAGGTGTTTTCACATCATACAAATCGTTCGCTTTTAACTCTCCCATATACAGATCCTGTTCTAGAGAAAGGATTTCTTCGATCGGAAATTGATACAAGCGGTTTTGTTCGAACCATAATTTTCTTGGCAAAGTCAATGCGTGCTGCCATCCCTTTTCAACGGTAGGATTGGTATAGTCGACATCGGGCAAGCCCATCCAGCCGATCAAAATCCTTCTGCCTTTCGCGTCTTGATACGTTTGTGGCGCGTAAAAATCAAAACCATGATCCAATTCTGTAAATTCGGAGAGTGTCATTTGATCTTCTAGCTCACCCTGAACGAGAAAGTAGCCATTTTGATACAAATTTTCGTAGCGATAGCCTTCTTGTTCCACACCTTGCGGGCATGTGAGCAGCACTTTTTTTCCATCCAATTCAAAGAGGTCGGGGCATTCCCACATATAGCCAAACGGTTCGTCTTTTTCTAAACGGGCATGGAATGTCCAATCGTTCAAATTTAAAGAGCGATACACTAAGATCAATCCTCGATCTTCTCGCGTTCGAGCGCCAAGCACCATATAATACGTTCCATTTTCTTCATAGATTTTCGGATCTCGAACATGACAACTCATATCTTGTGGATAGTCTTCGTTTTTCATGACATTTCGCTTTTCAGAAAATGTGATTCCATCTTGTGAAGTAAAGGTGTTCACATAGTGGCCGCGCCCTTGATAAATATAATCGTGATCTCCTTCAAATTTGATATTTCCTGTATAAAAGAAGTGGATCGTATCCTCTTTGATCATTGCGCTTCCAGAATAGACGCCATCGCGATCTAGCGCTGTATCTGGCACGAGATCGATCGGATGTGAAACAAAAGTTTTCCAGTCTTTTGTTGAATAGTGACCCCATCCTTTTTGTCCTCCTTTTGGCTCAAGCGGAGAATATTGATAAAAGATATGGGTGATCCCGTCTTTTTCACAAAGACCATTCGGATCGTTGAGCCATCCAACTGGCGGCATTAAATGATACGAAAGCCGCCATGGATCGCTGGCAGCTTCATGCAGCTGCGCTCGTTCATATTGATTCCAAAAATTTTTCATTGTCTTCCTTCCTTAAGCGAGTTTGAGCATTTCTTGTCTTGAGCTCACCGTTCCTTCATGGAGCGCTTCGAATTCTTTTCCGTTCGTGATAAGCACTGGCGTTTCTATGGATAGACCAGCATCTTTGATCATCTGCAGATCGATCTGCATCAAAACTTGTCCAGCGCGCACTTCGTCTCCATCTTTGACACAAACTTCAAATGGCTTTCCTTCTAGACTTACGGTATCCAAGCCTACATGGATCAAGATCTCTTCTCCATTTTCTCCTTGTAGACCAATGGCGTGTTTGGTCGGGAACACCATCATGACTTTTCCGTTGACTGGAGATAGAAGCGTGCCCTCTTCGGGTATGATCACGACGCCATCACCCATCACTTTCGAAGCGAACATCGCATCCGAACATGCGCTGATCGGACGAACCGAACCGCTCATTGGAGCGTATAAAACGTTAGGTTGCGCATCCAAAAGCGTGATTTCATCGTGGGCTTTTACTTTCTTGGATGGTTCTAATTCTTCTTGCGCGAATTTTTTCATCAAGATCACGGTCATAATCGCGCTCGTAAGAATGGAAATTCCTAAGCCGATCGCAAAATTCAGCCAACTTTGTGGCGCGATCGAAATGATGCCTGGCAAACCAGCCGCACCCATCGCCAAAGCGAGTGTTTTTGTTCCCGCGATCCAGGCTGAACCAGCTGCTGAACCGATGATCGCCGCGTAGAATGGATATTTCAGTTTCAAAGTCACACCAAACATAGCTGGTTCTGTAATTCCAAGGAGCGCTGAAATTCCCGAAGCGGTGCATAAAGATTTTAATTTTTCGTTTTTAGTCAAGAAGAGCACGGTAAGTACCGCAGCTCCTTGAGCGACATTGTTCATCGAGGCGATCGGGAAGATAAAAGAGCCGCCCGTCGTTTCGGATGCCGCGATCAGTTGCGTTTCGATCGCCGAGAAGGAGTGATGCATTCCGGTAATGGTTATTGGCGCGTACAACAATCCAAAGATCGCTCCGCCTAAGAAGCCTAGCGTCGAGTATAGCCATGACAATCCAAAGGCCAGCAAATCGCCCGCTTCTCTAAGAAGTGGTCCTACAAACAAGAATGTAAGAGCGGCCGTGATCAATACGGAAAGAAGCGGAGTCGACAAGTTGTCGAGCCAGCTAGGCGTCACTTTGTGGAGTCGTTTTTCAATATTGGCTAAGATCCACGAAACCGCAAGAACGGGCAGCACAGTTCCTTGATAACCGATCGCTTCTACGCTTAAGCCAAACCAATTCCAGGTCGGAATCGTTTCTGCTGAAGCGAGCGAATACGCGTTGAGCAGATCAGGATGGACCATGATCATTCCCATGGCCGCCCCTAGATACGGGTTGCCGCCAAACTTTTTCGTCGCTGAAAACCCGATTAACACAGGTAAGAACGTGAACGGAGCAGCCGCACACATGTTGATGAAGGTGGCGATGCCTGCCATCGCCGGGAACAAGTCGATGATCGATTTTCCTTCAACAAACAAACCTTGGGCGGTCAATACGTTGTTGAGTCCCATCAACAAACCGCCAGCGACGATCGCTGGAATGATCGGAACAAAAATATCCGAAAGCACTTTGACGGTCCGCATGAGCGGATTGCCTTTTTTCTCTTCCGCTTCTTCCACTTTCGTTTCAGAGGCTCCTAATCCGGTTTGGTTCAAGACTTCCGCCGTGACAAGATTCACGGTTCCGGAACCAAAGATGACTTGATATTGATCATTCGCCAAAAATACCCCTTTGACTTGGTCGACGTCGCTGAGCTCGTCTTCGTTGACTAGATCGTAGTTTTTGAGTTTCATCCTAAGTCGAGTCGCGCAATGCATAGCTGAAACGATGTTTTCTTTGCCACCAACATATTGAATGACTTGTGAAGCGATTTTTGATGTTTCCATACCTTTCTTTCTCCTCTTTCTTTTTTTTGGTACCCTTATGGTCTTTATATGGAACCGATTTCATAACTATATGATAGTTTTGTTCCATATATTTGTCAATCATTTTTTTGTAAACGATTTCTAAGCAAAAAAGATCGATTAAACATGGAACAATCCCATATTTATTCACAAATTTTATGGAACAGTTCCATATTTTACTTGAAACTAGTATCGATCAATTCTATAATGTAAGCATGAATCAGAAACGTATCACAATGAAGGAAATCGCCATAGAGGCGGGTGTGGCGAAAAGCACAGTCTCCCGCTATTTCAATGGTGGATATGTGAAAGAAGAGACTAGAGAAAAGATCCGGAAAGTCATTGAAGCGCATCATTACGAGCCTAGCGCGGCCGCTTCGAATTTAAAGGCGAAAGAAACGAAAACGATCGGCGTGATCGCTCCAACGATCGACTCCAACACTTCTTCCCGGTTGCTGACGAGCATGAACGCCTACTTAAAAGAAAAAGGCTACACGGTCATCTTGATCGATACCAATCATGATATAAACGACGAGATCCGATCGATCCAATATTTTGAAAGTCTTCGCGTGGATGGGATCATTCTCGTAGCGACCAACATCAACTTGATCCATCAAAAACTCGTCCATGAATCGCAGATCCCGATCTTGATCGTGGCTCAGCATTTTAAAAACGGGTTTTCGATCATCTACGATGATTATCGAGCTGGCTATACAGCTGGCGAATATGCGGCAAAAATGGGCCATGAAAACATTTTGTATCTCGGTGTCAACCGGGTGGATGAGGCGGTCGGCGTTCAAAGACGAAAAGGAGTGATCGAAGCGCTTGAAGAACATCAAGTGCCCCGCATCCATACGCGAGAGACGGATTTCTCGTTTTCAAAAGCGCGCAAAGTGATCCGCCATTATTTAAAAGATCACCATCCGACTATGATCATTGCGGCCACAGACAATCTAGCGCTCGCTTGTTATAAGGAGATCACAGAAAAAGGCTTGAAGGTGCCCGAAGATATTTCTTTGATCGGTTTTGGAGGCTACGAGGTCAGCGAACTGCTCACGCCTTCCTTATGTACGATCCGCTTTGATTACAAGCTGGCTGGCCAAATGGCTGGTTCTACGATCTTGTCGCTGATCAAAAAAGAGCCGGTCGCCACGACACAAGTAATCGGATTTGAATTGATCCATGGCCAAAGCGTGAAAAATCGACGAAAAAAAAGCCTCTCTTCAACGACAAGTTGATCGAGATGTTTTTATATTGTAGCTTTATTATTTCAATTGGGCATTCGCCGCAAAAGCGTGACCGACAACTCGTCCAACGATCCGATATACCTTGTGGATCGGATCAAAAGAAAGAAGTTCCATTTTTTCAATATCGATTCCATTTTCGTCGATATACGCTTCGTCAACATTGATCTTTTCGATTTTGCCAATGATATTGCCTTCCTCGCTTTGCTTGATCAAAGAACATTCTAGGCAGAGGGGAAGCTCTTGAATAATCGGCGCGTTGACGATTTCGCTTTTTTGGAGCGTGAAGCCTGCTTTTTCGATTTTATCCGGAACATCGTTTCCCGACACGATTCCTACATAGTCGCAAGCATCCAAGTATTTTTTCGTTCCAAAGCTGATCGTGAACGCTTTTTGGGCCAAAATGTTTTTTGTCATCTTATGACTTGCGCACAAGCACAATTCAACTTGATCGGCATCATACAGTCCGCCCATTCGATATTGTCGCCCACATTCACCTCCTTCTCAAATGCACGCTGAACATGAGCTTTCAGCTTTTCGTTCACGTCTTCATAGGAAATTTTCATCACGTCGTTTTGTCTCGTTGTACGACTCTGTTCTCCATAAATCCATTCGAGCTCATAGTTTTCATCGATTTCGACAAGATATCCCTCTTGATCAAAGTGAAATGTGTATTCGCATACTTTCATATTCAGATCCGTCAATCCAGTCAACTCCCGTTGGGCTTCCACAAGGAAGCGCGCATTGAAACCATCCCGTTCTGAAACCTTAAGAACGGCGTGGATCGTATCGTTTTTCAAACTCCATTCAAACTCCGGCTTCAAGCCAATACTACGACCCCGATCGTCCAGCTTCATTGGAAAGCGGATCGCATGATACAATTTCGACAAATATCCATAATAACGCTCGCCTTTTTCGATCGATTGCACTTCCAATACATTGATTCCAATATAGCAGAACAGCTCTTCAAATCTCTGACCATCAAAACGGATCAATTCCATTCGCTTGTCAAAGCCAAACTCATCCAAAATATAAATCGTATCTTCATCTTTCCAATTCATTATGCATTCTTCATTGGCAGGTTCTTCCATAACTGTCTTTTGGATCGTATACGAAGTAGTGTCTTTCGCTTTTGCAAGTCCCATCATCATCCGATCCGAAATTTGAGCCGTTGTATCGGTTTTCGAGCACGACGAAAGCAGTACGGAAAAAATCGAACCCACAATAAACATTGTTTTCATTTTCATTCTCGTTTCTCCAATCTCCAAGTATTCTCTATTTTTTGCAGCCTATATCGTGAATCACTATTGAATGGCACCTCTTGAGTAGACTCTCCATCGATCTTAAACTGGATCGTATACCGTCCTTTCTGAAGATAAACCTGCCAAACGAAACTACCATCCTCATTCACCCAATCTTTTACGTATCCGCTAAATTCCTCGACTGGTTCTCCATTTTCACGAACAACAAACGAGACGATCTGCTCCTTATCTAACCTTACTGGCCGGATCTGAACATCAGAAGTATACTGGTTCCATATTTCTTCTGACTGTTCGAGCCTCTCGACGTTTTGAGTAAAAGCGGACAGAGAGCCATACCCTTCTTTTATTTCAGTTTTTAAAAGAGCGTCCAGACTTTCAACACTCACCGTTTCCTTCTTTCCTTGCGATTTCCATGTGACGGAAGAAGCATTCTCGATCAAAGAAAGGATCAACAGCGATTCCCGATTCACATACACGTCGGCAAGAGGACGCGCTGTCTCTATGATCAGTCTCGTGCCATCGAGCTCGAAGGTATAGCTTCCAACAAAACTGGATACATTCATTTTTTCCAGTAGATGGGAGACTTGAGAAGCATTGCCAATGTATTCTACTTTATATGCATGCAGAAGCCCTAATTCATCGGGGATCTTCGTTCCATCTTCCCATACGATTTGTCCAGCGACTTCGACATTTTCGATCAATTGATCTGTCGTGTACATAAACGTTTTTCTTTCATCGTTTCCTGGCACGGTAAACACGATCGCTTGAACATGGCTTCCATTCTCTTTCCACTCGACGCGGGATACTTTCCGCCCTTGATCGAGACATTCTACTTCCAAACTCACTTGATAAGGAGCTACCGTCGTGTTTATATTGAGCCAAGCAGCAGGTGTTTGCCTGCCGATCCAAAACGTAGATATCGCCAAGAAGCTCACGACAATCGCAAGAACGATACATACGCTCAACCAAATATGACGACGGCTACGCTTCCTCACCAGTTTCAAATAATCGAACTCGATCTTTTCATCTAGATCTAAAATGGATGGGCTCTCTTTCATTCGTTCTAAAGCTTTTTGGCACGAAGAGCATTGGAACAAATGTTCTTCAATGATCTTGTTCGTTTCCGGACTTGTCAATCCATCGATATAATCGGGAAGCAGATCCTTGACTAGTATATGTAGCTTATTCTCTTCCATTCTCTTCCATCTCCTTTCTCAACTTCTCTCTTGCCCGATAATAAGTGACGCGAGCCGTGTTCTCGCTGATTCCTAGTACCTCGCCGATCTGCCGAAAACTCAAATTCCCATATACTCGAAGATACATGATCTCTCGAGAAACACTTGACAATATTTGCATTTTTCTAAGTAAATCTACACGAGAGTTTGGATCACTGATCGAGCCCGCCATAAACGATTCATCAAATGGAACATGTTCTGGATTCTTTCTTCGATATTTCGCATACTGGTTTCGAGCAATCGCGCAAAGCCAAGTCGACAATTTAGATTCGCCTTTGTATGTATGAAGCGAGTGGACCGCTTGATAAAAAGTTTCCTGCATCACTTCTTCCGCCACATCTTCACAGGCTCCTAAAGAAAGAAGATAACGATAGACGAAGCGCGCATATTTTTGATAGATCTCGTCCATATCTTCCTCCTCCTTTGTCTATATGTGTCTAATACGAGCCGATTCGTTACATCTTTTTTATTTTTTTCAAACTCCATTGAAACGATTGTTTTCTAATATAATGATATCATGCCTAGAAAGAAGGTAAAAATATAGTCGCGGATTTAAATTTTTATAAAAAAAGCTCTTCATCCACACCTTTGAGATGCTTTTGAAGAGCTTAGTTGTTGGTATCAAAAATAATCCGCGAACAATACCGGATCCATCACGATCGCTTTTTCGAGCATACCGACCATCCGCGCGTACGTTCCATTCTTGACCTCGATCTTGTTTCTTCCTTCAATGAGAAGAAGCCGACCAAAAAGCAGCTTGACCAGCTCGCCCTCGCTCATTTTCGCGGTGATCAAGTTCGTTTCATGCACACGCTTCACCTTGTTGCCATGGATCTCATAAAGACCCGTGTTCCAAGGGGCGAAACGATCGCTTGTGATCTCGAGCGCGAACTCGATCGACGACTGGAACGGATACATCTTCAAGAACTTTTCCACATTGATGATCCGCGCCATCATTCCTGGCAGCACGCGAACGAGCAAATTCTCTGGCCGATCGTCTAAAAGACGATACAGCTCGCTTTGCCCTTCCGTTTCCAAGAATTTGAATTCCTTATATTCTAGATCTTTAAGAACATCCAACAACGCGAGAAGCACCTCTTCGCCTTTGTTTTTGATCTCAAAAACATCCACGATCCCATCTTTCACTAAATACGCCATATAGCCAACTGGCATCTTGTCTTTAAAACAGATCACGAACGTATAGTCTTTACGCAAATGGAATTTATACTCTTCCCACCAAGGTTCGCGGACGATCTGACCATATTCGATCAACGGATCTTCTCTTGCGATCTTTCGAAGATAGGGACGAGCTTCCTCCCATGTCATTTCCATACAAACTAGATCCTCGCTTTTTTTTGAAGGAAGCGCTTCGATCTTCCCCGAATATTCGATCATATCGAAGATCTTTTCATACCCGAACTTTTGATAAAAGCGATAGGAAAAAGGCGCCAAATACGAAAGGACCATATTCTCCTCATTCATTTTTTCCAACAACAGCTCCATCACATCGTCGATCCGGCCTTGTCTTTGAAATTCTGGCAAAGTCGCCACGAACCCGATCCCCGCCATTGGGATCAGGGCGTTATGAAAATCGATCGTATATGGTGTGGCGATGATCTGCGAAGCTAATTTCTCGTCCTCGAACGAGCCAAACGAATACGAATGCTCGCATAATGAACGCAATCGCGCATCGATGCTCTCCTTTGTGTTCCAAGGAAAACCAACACAAATCACCTTTTTCTGTTCCTCATAGTCCGAACGATCTAGTTCTCTTACATTTTTCATACGATCCCTGCTTTCAATAAATTCTCATTGCCCTCTAACAAATCATCGATCACTTGACCGATACCATTCTCATCGTTGCTGCTCGTCACGACATCCGCCACTTTTTTGACCGAATCCATCCCGTTGCCCATCGCAACGCCGATCCCTGCTTCCTTGATCATTTCGATATCGTTTTCCGCGTCCCCAAAAGCCATGACGTTTTCCATCGAATAGCCAAGCTTTTTAGCGATCTTCTCGATCGCCGAAGCCTTGGAAACTCCCTTTGGCATGATCTCCATCCATCCAGGCCCCACAAGAAGCACGTCAAAATCCTTTAGATCCTCTTTCATCTTCTCGATGTTCTTTTCAAAAAAAGAAGCCGAATGCACAAGACACACTTTATTGATATCTTGCTTTAAAGAAATATCTTTATATGGAAGATCGATAAAATTTCGCAGCTCGCTACCCGCCTTCAGTCCATAATCCGTCGGCTCGCCAAGCACAAGATTTTTCACATTCTTCTTCAAACGGCCAAGCCTAGAAATATAGGAATAAAAATCATACCCACAACAAAAGATCCCCTCCACATTGTATTTTCGACACACCTCTTGGATCTTCAATCCATCTTCCGTGCTCAAGACATCATCTAGATCATATTCCTTATGCGCGAAATCATAAATGATCTGTCCATTAACGAGCGCTAGAAAGTGAGGCCCCTCCTCGAGTTCCAGTGGCTCATACACAAATTTACAACCGTTTTTATCCCGTCCAGAAGCGATCACGATATGCATTCCTTGCGCTTTCGCGCGCTCGATCGCCTCCACCGTTCTTACATCCATGGATTTATCGCTCTTTAAAAGCGTGCCATCCAAATCAAAAGCCAATATCTTAATCATAAGACCTCCAAACTAGTAGGTTTCAAAAATCATCTTCAACTTCTCTAGATCCTGCGTATATACAAGAGCCACCATCAACAAGATCCTCGCCTTATGCGGAGAAAGCTTGAAGGAAGGAATCGTCTTTTGTTCAGGATCAAAGATCTTCGATTCAAAAACCGCCCCCTCCAGCAATCGCGAAGAACGAACGATCCGACACGGTCCATCATACTCTTCGACCACCGTCTTGATCGCATTCGAATAGTTTCCCGCGCCGCTGCCCGCCAAAACGATCCCATCATAATGATCAAGCATATATCGCAGCAGTTGGGGATCCGCACCAGCATGCACATAAAAAATCCCCACTCTAGGAAGCTGAGAATATTCCAGATGCGCGAAAAGACTCTCGCACGTATGTTTGCGATAAGGCATGTTCTCAAAATAAACATGCTCATCCCGCATAAAGCCGAGCGCTCCATATTCGCCCATATCGAAGGCGTTCGTCTTGAGACTATTGGTCTTTACAAGATCGCGAGCCGAATAGATCGTATCCGCAAAAACCGCCAACACGCCCGCCTTGTACGCGTTAGGATGCGAAGCCAAGCTCACCGCTTCATATAAATTCATTGGCCCATCCGCGCTTACCGCGCTAGCAGGACGCATCGCCCCCGTCATGACGACCGGCTTTCGATTCTGCAGCGTCAAATTCAAGAAAAACGCGGTCTCCTCGAACGTGTCCGTCCCATGGGTGATGACGATCCCATCGATCGAAGGATCTTTCTCGAGCTGATGACAAAGATCGCGCAAAGCGAGCCAGTCCTTCTCTGTGATATCGTTAGAATCTTTGGAACAAAGCGGAAAAAGCTTTAAATTCGCCAACGATTTGATTTCAGGGATCGAGTCGATGATCGAGCGGACATCCAAAGTTCCCGCCTCGTATTCCGACATGCGGCCACTGCCCGCAATCGTCCCTCCTGTCGAGATCAGCGCAATATTTTTCATCGTTCCAAATACTTCCAAACATCGACTTCATCCGCCTTGTCCCAATCGATCGACGAGTCCACATTCCATTCGCTCATCGTTTTATTCTCTTCATTGAAACCGATCGCGGCAGATCTTACCACACCATCTTGGATCGTGTAGATCGTAGGCGTATATAAGAAATAAGGAAACTTCTCTAAAAACTTTTGCCCCTCTTCTGTGCCCGATTGCAGCACTTCATCTTCTTGCTTACGCTTTGAAAATTCAAAATCGGTCGTGTCCAACTTGTAGACCGTAAGAGCATGTCCTTGCTTCGTATCCTCGATATATTGATTCAAGGACTCGCAAAACGGACAATTGTCCCGTTCGACAAGGATCTGGAAGCTTTCCTTGTTTTCAAACATCGTTTCCACTTCCTGCATGCTCACTTCCACCTCTTGAAAGTTTGTCTTCGAACAAGCGCTCATAAGAAGCAAGCTTATCCCAAATAAAGCGATCCATCCTTTTTTTATCCACCGCATTTTCTTTCCTCCAATCCACTAATCAGCTTCCCGACCGAAAAAGCGAGAGCCTCCAGCTTTTCTTGTCCGTGTAATAAAGCCGTATTAAAATCCATCGCGCGGTCCGCACTCGAAAAAATGCCGATCACACCTTCATTATATAAGTCTTCATATCCAATGCCTAAAGCTCCGCTCAAACAAATGGTCGGCACATGATGCTTTTTGGCTTCCCTTGCGATCCCATAGCACACTTTGCCATACATCGTCTGCAGATCTGTCTGCCCTTCGCCCGTAATCACTAGATCGGCAGATTTGAGCGCTCGGGCAAAATGAGCATACTGCATCGTCAAATCGATACCAGCGACCATTTTAGCATGAAAGACCCCAAGCATCACGCCGCCGATCCCTCCAGCCGCCCCCGAACCCTCAAAAGCATTCATATCCACATGAAAAGTTTGATCGATCTTTTGGGCATAATGGGCCATCGCCTGATCGAGCCACTTCATCTGCGAAGGATAGATTCCCTTTTGTTTGCCAAACACATAGGTGCACCCATTTTCACCAAGCAGATGATTTTTTACATCACAAGCCACGATAAACTCCACATCCTTAGGAATATGGACAAACCGCTTATCGATAAAAGCGATCTTTTCCAACGAGTACGCATTGTCTTTCAAAAGCTCTCGATCTTTATTATAAAAACGCGCTCCAAACGCTTTTAAGATCCCGGCTCCGCCATCGTTCGTACCGCTTCCTCCTAGACCCAATACGATTTTCTTGCTGCCGCGCTTTAGAGCGTCTTGCATCATCAATCCGACCCCATAGGAAGAAGAAGCCAGCGGATTGCGCCGATCCTTTGGATAGAGATTCAGCCCAATACAGCTCGCCACATCCAAGATCGCGAGTTTTTTTTCTTCATTGTACGCATAGGCGGCCCGGATCCTTCTTCCTTGCAGATCCAAAGTATCGACTTCGATCATTTTCCCATGGATATAATGACATAAAATATCCGCGAAGCCCTCTCCGCCATCGGCCATCGGAAACAGCTGTGTATTCATTGTTCGAGAAGAGCGTTCCAATCCTTTTTTAACGCTTGCGCACGCTTCAAAAGAGCTCATGCAACCTTTAAAAGAATCACACGCGATCAAAACATTCATGAACGATCATCACCCTCCTTGTTATGCATTCCATTTTTATTTTACCACAAAGCTTGGTAGCAAAAATATCCTTCCTGTTCTATAATAGGTAAGACCTAACGGAGGTTCCATTCGATGCAGAAAAAAAACATCTTGATCGCGGTGAGCGGTGGTATCGCCGCCTACAAAGCCTGCGATCTTGTCAGCCGACTCGGCAAAAAAGGATACTCGATCAAAGTGATCATGACCCGATCTGCCACCCAGTTCGTCGCCCCGATCACCTTCGAAGCCTTAAGTCACAATAAATGCGAAAGCCAAGTTTTTGATGAAACCAACGAAGACCCGATCGCCCATATCACTTTGGCGAAATGGGCCGATGTCTTCGTGCTCGTTCCTGCTACCGCCAATATCATCGCCAAGATCGTTCATGGCATCGCCGACGATCTAGTGAGCACGACCGCGCTAGCGTGTTATTGTCCAAAGATCATCTGTCCAGCGATGAATGTCCATATGTATGAAAATACAGTCACGCAAGAAAACATCCTTCGCGCAAAACAGCTAGGCTATACGATCGTCGAACCCGAAACAGGCCTTCTCGCCTGTCAAGATGTTGGAAAAGGCAAACTGGCCAGTCTCGACACGATCCAAGAAGCGATCGAGTCGATCTTTGATGAAAAGCTCCTAGAAGGAAAACGCGTTTTAGTCAATGCTGGGCCTACGATCGAAGCGCTCGATCCGGTCCGTTTCATTTCGAACCACTCTTCTGGAAAACAAGGCTACGCCATCGCCCAAGCGGCAAAAAAGCTAGGCGCCAAAGTGACTCTCATTTCTGGACCTGTCGCTTTAGAGCCGATCCCAGGAATCGAAACGATCTACATTCAAAGCGCCCAAGACATGATGGATGCTGTACAAGCTCGTTTTGAAGACAATGACTATTTTATTTTAGCGGCCGCCATCTCCGATTACCGTCCTAAAGAGACCGCTCCTCAAAAGATGAAAAAACAAGGAGATACGATGGAGATCGAACTCGTTAAAAATCCCGATATCCTCGCTTGGCTAGGCGCCCATAAAAAAGAAGGACAGATCATTTGCGGCTTCGCGATGGAAACAGAAAATCTTGAACACAACGCGCAAGAAAAATGCGTCAAGAAAAACTGCGACCTGCTCATCGGAAACAATCTGTTCACCCAAGGGGCAGGCTTTCAGACACCGACCAATGTTGTGACTCTTTTCACGAAAGACACGATCCAGCCACTCGGAAAAATGAGCAAAGAAGAAGTTGGCGAATTGATTTTAAAAACAATGAAACAAATGGAGGACCATAACACATGCTCGTAGCGATCGATGTAGGAAATACCAATATAACGATTGGCGTCTTTAAACACGAAGATTTGATCGCCAATTATCGTCTGACCACCAAGATCAAACGGACAAGCGACGAATATGGCTCTTCTCTCGTCAACTTTTTGACGGCGGCAGGTATCGATGTAAAAGATGTGAACGATGTGATCGTCTCTAGCGTCGTTCCCAAGATCATGCATTCCTTTCGAAACGGAATCAAAAAATTCTTGAACATCGATCCGATCATCGTTCGTCCAGGCATCAAGACAGGCATCAGCGTCCAGCTCGAAAATCCAAAAAGCGTCGGGTCAGACCGCATTGCCGATTGCGCAGGCGCCTATCACGAATATGGCGGACCTGTGCTTGTCGTTGATTTTGGGACCGCCACCACCTATGACTATGTCACAAAAGAAGGCCACTTCAAGGCGGGAGCGATCGGCGTAGGGATCGAATCTGGCGCCAACGCGCTTTGGGGACAAACCGCTCAGCTGCCAGAAATCGAAATCAAACGCCCAAGCACGATCTTAGCGAAAAACACCCAGACAGAAATGCAAGCCGGAATTTTCTATCAATGTCTTGGCGGCTTTGAAATGACCGTCAAGCAGTTCCGCAAAGAACTCAAAGAAGACTTCAAAGTCATCGCGACAGGCGGGCTTGGCCGCGTGATCTGCGATTATACAGATTTTATCGACGTCTACGATCCCAATTTGATCTTCAAAGGCTTGAAAGTCATCTATGAAAAAAACAAAGACGAAAAAAAGGAAGAGCGCAACGTTCAATAATTGATAAGCTCCCCTAATAGTAGACACGCCAAACAACTAAATTTGGAGGTCCTATTAGGGGGCTTTTTATATGGGAAGAAAATCAAAATACACTATAGATTTTAAATTATCTGTTGTTG
>Ga0073908_1003391_pt1 | contig 16564 bp, 9 predicted proteins | sample MucameincwithD2O_FD_65484 | JGI IMG/M metagenome (GOLD analysis project Ga0073908, IMG submission 65484) | Mouse cecum microbial communities from Vienna, Austria - Mucus amended microcosms incubated with D2O | ecosystem: Host-associated > Mammals > Digestive system > Large intestine > Cecum...
TGTTCAAATGCACATACCCCTTAAAAATACTTTAGGCGGTATGCTCTTGTTTATCAGAACATACCGCCTAAGTGGCTTATTTTAAGTATCTATCTCTTAGTCTTCGATGGCAGCCTGCGCCGCAGCTACGCGGGCGATGGGCACACGGAAGGGGGAGCAGCTTACGTAGTTCATGCCGAGTTTGGCGCAGAACTTAACCGAAGAGGGTTCGCCGCCATGTTCGCCGCAGATACCCACTTTGAGTTCGGGCTTGGTGCCACGGCCTTTGCGCACGCCCATTTCCACGAGCTGACCTACGCCTTCCTGGTCGAGCACTTCGAACGGGTCTGTCTTGATAACGCCATGTTCCTTGTAGAATTTGAGGAATTTGGGGGCATCGTCGCGCGAGAAACCGAAGGTCATCTGAGTAAGGTCATTGGTACCGAACGAGAAGAAATCGGCAACAGTGGCAATCTGGTCAGCGGTGAGGGCTGCACGAGGCACCTCGATCATCGTACCTACGAGGTAGGGAACCGAACGGCCTTGTTCTTCGAACACCTTGGCTGCGGTGATATTGATTACATCTGCCTGGTTCTGGATTTCCTTCAACGAACCGACAAGGGGAATCATGATTTCGGGGTGAACGTCGATACCGCGGGCTTTCACTGCGAGGGCAGCCTCGATGATTGCACGAGTCTGCATCTCGGTTATTTCGGGATATGTGATGCCGAGACGGCAGCCACGGTGACCGAGCATGGGGTTAAATTCCTCAAGGGCGTCGACCTTAGCTTTCACTTCTGCAAGGGTGATTCCCATCTCATCGGCAAGTTCCTTCTGTGTAGCAGTCTGATGAGGCACAAATTCGTGCAACGGGGGATCGAGCAGACGGATGGTCACTCCGTAGCCGTCCATTGCCTCGAAGATACCTTCGAAGTCGCCACGCTGCATGGGAAGCAGTTTGGCAAGCGCGGCCTTGCGGCCTTCAAGGTCGGAGGCAAGAATCATTTCGCGAACGGCCTTGATGCGGTCGCCTTCGAAGAACATGTGTTCTGTGCGGCAAAGACCGATACCCTGCGCACCGAAAGCGCGTGCCTGACGGGCGTCGCGGGGGGTGTCGGCATTGGTACGAACGAGTGTATGTGTATATTTGGCAGCGAGGTTCATGATAGCACCGAAGTCGCCGTCGAGTTCCGGCTGAACAGTGGGAACCTGGCCGTCGTAAACGTCACCGGTCGAGCCGTTTAGCGAAATCCAGTCACCTTCGTTATAGGTTTTGCCACCCATTTCAACGGTGCGTTTTTCGTAATCGACCTTAATTTCGCCTGCACCTGAAACGCAGCATTTACCCATACCACGGGCAACTACTGCCGCATGGCTTGTCATACCGCCACGCATGGTAAGGATGCCCTGTGCAACGGCCATACCGCGAAGGTCTTCGGGAGAGGTCTCGATACGCACGAGAACGACTTTCTTTTTCTTCTCTGCCCATGCTTCCGCATCGTCGGCAAAGAATACGATCTGGCCGGTAGCGGCGCCAGGCGATGCGGGAAGACCCTTGGCCATTACGAGCGCACGCTTAAGGGCGGCCTTGTCGAACACCGGGTGGAGAAGTTCGTCGAGTTTCTGGGGCTCCATACGCAACAGGGTGGTCTTTTCGTCGATTTCACCTGCACGGAGAAGATCCATGGCGATTTTCACCATAGCGGCACCTGTACGCTTGCCGTTACGGGTCTGGAGCATCCAGAGTTTGCCATCCTGGATGGTGAACTCCATGTCCTGCATATCCTTGTAGTGGTCCTCAAGCTTGTGGGCGATGCTGATAAGCTCTGCGGCACATACGGGCATAGCTTCCTCAAGCGAGGGATATTTTGCAGCACGATCCTCTTCCGAGATACCCTGGAGGGCAGCCCAACGGCGAGAACCCTCGATGGTAATCTGCTGGGGTGTACGGATACCGGCAACCACATCCTCGCCCTGGGCGTTGATGAGGTATTCGCCGTTGAATATGTTTTCACCGGTGGCGGCATCACGCGAGAACGCCACGCCGGTAGCGGAGTTGTTACCCATGTTACCGTAAACCATAGCCTGCACGTTGACAGCGGTTCCCCATTCTTCGGGAATCTGGTTCATGCGACGGTAGAGGATTGCACGCTCGTTCATCCAGCTGTCGAACACGGCGCAGATACCACCCCACAGCTGATCCCATGCGCTTTCGGGGAAGTCCTTGCCGGTGTGTTCCTTAACGGCAGCTTTGAAGAGGGTTACAAGGTTCTTGAGGTCTTCGACTTCGAGATCGGTATCGAATTTCACACCCTTTTCCTCCTTCACCTGGTCGATGATGGCTTCGAAGGGGTCGGTCTCGGTTTTCGATTTGGGCTTCATGCCGAGCACCACGTCGCCATACATCTGCACGAAACGGCGGTAGCTGTCCCATGCGAAACGGGGGTTGCCGCTCTTTTCAGCCAAAGCGTTGACAGTGGCATCGTTCATACCGAGGTTGAGCACGGTATCCATCATGCCGGGCATCGAAGCGCGGGCACCTGAACGAACGGAAACGAGAAGGGGGTTCTGGGGGTCGTTGAATTTTGTGCCTGTAAGGCTTTCCACATGGGCGATAGCCTTTTCAACGTCGGCCTTTATGTCTTTGACAACTTCATCCTTGCCATACTGGGTATATTCTGTGCAGACATCGGTAGTGATAGTGAAACCGGGAGGCACAGGCATGCCCAACTTATTCATTTCAGCGAGGTTGGCACCTTTACCGCCGAGGATGTTACGCATCGAAGCATCCCCTTCAGCCTTGCCGTCGCCGAATGTAAAGATTTTTTTCATTTGGGTCTGTAAAGTTTTGATTAAAGTTATGATTTGTATATTTCCTGTTTTATCAAATGTCTATGCGGCGCTTGGTCAGACACCACTGTGTTTTTATGGCTGTTTCATATCTCGAGGCCGCCCCGACGCGTTGCAACGGCGCGAATCCCCGTTTTCTATTCTGCAAAGATACGATTTTGCGCCGAAAAAACATTCATTACAGAGGCAAAAAACAGTTTTTTCAATTAAAATTTTCATTTCTTGTTAAAGTGCGTTATATTTCCCCTTTAAATAACTAACTTTGCGACTGATTACACCAAATCAAACCAACAGCTTCACGGGGCATCCGAAGGTAATTCCGGTTCGTGATAACGCGGTTACACCAACGCATGGATTTTCAGTGCCGTCACAGCCTCAATCGCGGATATAGCAATGTGGGCCCCGGCAACCTGCTGCCTCTCCCCATCCCCGTCAAGAATCAAGGAAACAACATATGTCACGCAAGAAGAAGGAACTCCCGCTTTTGGAGAATATCGAGATAACAGGCGTAGCAGCCGAAGGCAATGCCATAGCACGCGTCAACGACATGGTGGTTTTTATCCCTTATGGCGCGCCTGGCGACATAGCCGACATAAAAATCGACCGTAAAAAACGCTCTTATGCCGAGGGGCATATCGAACGCCTGACAAAACCGTCCGACATACGCATCGAGCCGTTTTGCGAACATTTCGGCACATGCGGCGGGTGCCGCTGGCAACACCTCCCCTACGAATACCAGCTTCAAAACAAGCAGCAGCAGGTTACCGATGCCTTGCAGCGAATAGCGAAAGTGGAATTGCCGGAAATATCCCCGATTCTCGGCTCCGAGACAATCCGCGAATACCGCAACAAGATGGAATACACCTTTTCCAACAAGCGGTGGATCACATGGGAACAATTGCGTTCGGGCGAGGATGTGGGCGACCGTTCAGGTGCAGGATTCCATATTCCCGGAGCATTCGACAAAGTGCTTGACATCAACCGTTGCCACCTCCAGGATTCCATAGGCGACCGCATACGCCTTCACCTCAAGTCATACGGGATTGCCAACAGCATTCCATTCTACGACCTCCGCGCACAACAAGGTTTCTTCCGCACGCTTATGATACGGGTGCTTACCACCGGTGAAATAATGGTTGTAATATCTTTCGGAGAAGACAACCAGGCCCAGATCCAAGCCACCCTCGACAACCTGCGCGAAGCATTCCCAGAGATAACATCGCTGATGTATGTTGTGAACACAAAAGCAAACGACACCATAGGCGACCTCCCGGTAATGCTGCATTCAGGCCGTGAATACATCATCGAGGATATGGAGGGATTGAAATTCCGAATCGGCCCCAAATCATTTTATCAGACCAATTCCCGGCAAGCCTACCGCCTGTATTCGGTTACCCGTGAAATGGCCGGCCTTACCGGCGGGGAGCTAGTATATGACCTTTACACCGGCACAGGCACCATTGCCAACTTCGTGGCACGGAATGCCCGCCACGTAATCGGCATCGAATACGTGGCCGACGCCATCGAAGATGCGAAAATAAATTCAGAGGTAAACGGAATCAGCAACACCGAATTCTATGCCGGCGACATGAAAGATGTGCTCACCGACGAATTCATCGCCATCCACGGCCGCCCGGATGTGATGATTGTCGACCCTCCACGCGCAGGAATGCACGACGATGTAATCAAGGTCATCCTCAACGCCGCCCCCTCGCGCATAGTCTACGTAAGCTGCAATCCGGCAACACAGGCCAGAGACATCGCCATGCTTGACGGTAAATACCGCGTAACGGCAGTGCAACCAGTCGACATGTTCCCCCACACCCATCATGTGGAAAACGTGGTGCGTCTCGAACTACGTGACTGATGTGAAATCTACATATTGGAATTGTAATATGCCGGATTACCTGTAACCTCCTTCCCTACAAAAAGCGGAACCCGGAAAGGAGAATCAGCCGAAGGCAGTTCGATTTCGGCGACAACAAGCCCCTCGTTATGCCCGTGGAACTCATCGACTTCCCATATCCACCCCTCAAAGGGTACGATATAGCGGGTTTTGGTGATAACAGCCCCGTCGGCACACCTTTCCAGCATGTCGCGTGCATCGGCTACAGGGATTTCATATTCCCATTCGTCGCGCACGGCTCCATTGTTGCGCCCCTTAACCGTCAGGAACGCCTTGTCATCCTTTATACGCACCCTGACCGTCGAATCAATCCGGCGGCTCAGATACCCCTGTGTTATTTCATAACTATGTGTGGCCGACACCTTGAAATTGGTATTTTCCACTAAAAATTTGCGTTCTATTTCTTTTGCCATAATACAGAACCTAGATAAGTCGCGTTCATTGCGTAACTTTGCAAAGTTATACAGAAAAATGCGATATCATATATTCCGACATATCAAAATACGCCTGATTACCCTGGCCGTCGTGTACTCAGCAATCCTCCTCACCCCGGTCGGCATATATGCGCAGACCCACATATCGGCCGACCCCGACACATTGCGCGGGGTCACACTCCAGGAAATCACGGTGCGCCGCACAAAGGAACACTACAGCAAACGCAATAACCCGGCGGTAGAGTTCATGAACCGGATCCGCACGGCAAAAGAGGCATCCGACCCGCGCCGAAACGATTTCTACAACTATAGGAAATACGAACGGATGTCGTTCGGCCTTAACAACTTCAAAATGGCCGACTCTCTACCGGCAGGAAAGAAACCTGGCAAATTCGCATTCCTCAAAGAACATGTCGACACATCCGACATATCGGGCGTGCCGGTGCTTCCGTTGTCGGTCAAAGAAAAAGTGACCGACGTGATTTACCGTCGCTCACCGCATTCCGAAAAACAATATGTGCGAGGCCAAAGGTCATCAGGAATCGACGATATTGCCGATTTCCAGAACGTGCAGACCATGATCGAGGATGTGTTCCGCGAGGTCGACCTCTATGACGACGATATAACTATCCTGCGCAACAGGTTTGTCAGCCCCCTTTCACACATCGCCCCCGATTTCTACAAATTCTATCTCACCGACACCGTTACCATCGAGGACGGCACACGATGCATCGTGCTCAGTTTCGCTCCCCGCAACCCGGCCACATTCGGATTCCTAGGGCGGCTATATGTGGCGGAGGGGGACAGCACCATGTTCGTCCGACGCGTGAGCATGGGGGTCTCCCCTACCATCAACCTGAATTTTGTGGACCGCATGCAGATTCTACAGGAATTTGCAAAGGCGCCCGACGGGTCACGGCTGAAACTTACCGACGACCTTAACGTGGAGATGACAGTTCTACCCGGCTCCCCGCCACTCTACGCACGGCGCACCACCGCCTACGACAACCATAACTTTGCCCCATCGCCGCAAGCCGAACTGCTCGACAGGCTCGGCTCTACATTCACCGCCCCTGATGCAGGCACTCTCGACGAAAAATGGTGGGGTGAACACAGGCTCGTAGCAGCAAGCAGCAACGAGACGCGCATCCCACAGCTTCTTAACCGGCTGCGTAACGTTCCCATCTACAAATACGGTGAAAAATTCCTCAAACTTATGGTAGTGGGATATGTGCCTACCGGCAAACCTTCGAAATTCGACATAGGCCCCCTTAACACCTTCATCAGCGGGAACTCAGTGGAAGGTGTAAGGCTTCGTGCCGGAGGCATCACAACCGCCAATCTCAGCAACCGGTGGTTTGCACGCGGTTATATTGCCTACGGCACACGCGACCACAAATGGAAATACAGCGCCGAACTCGAACACTCGTTCAACGAGAAACGCTATCATTCACGCGAATTTCCCATCCATTCCATAAAATTCTGCGAGAAATACGACATCGACCAACTTGGCCAGCACTATCTGTTCACCAACCCCGACAACATGTTCCTCGCCCTTAAACGAGGTTCGAACAAGCTGATAACATATCGCCGCGACACAAGGCTTACATACCAGCTCGAGCTGGCCAACAACTTCTCGGTGGAAGCATCAGCCGGGGTTGAAAGGCAGGAACCAGGGCCGTTCGTCCCGTTCGTATTGACCGACGGCACACACCTTGACCATATCAATGAAGCCACGTTCACAGTGCAACTGCGTTATGCACCGGGTGAGAAATTCTACCAGGGCAAAACATCGCGAATCCCTATAAACCACGACCCGCCAGTTTTTATTCTAAGCCATACTTTTGCCCCAAAAGGCTTTCTCGGCAGCCGTTACACCATCAACAAAACCGAACTCAGCGCACAAAAACGAGTATGGTTCTCGGCATTCGGGTTCGCCGATATAATCTTAAAGGGAGGGCATATATGGAGCCGCTCCCCCTATATGGCACTCGCAACACCTAATGCCAACCTTTCATACACCATACAGGACGAAAGTTTCGCATTGCTTAACCCGATGGAATTCATCGGCGATTCCTATGTCTCATGGGATTTGACCTACTGGGCCAACGGTGCGCTATTTAACTATATCCCCCTGCTTAAGAAACTGAAACTTCGCGAAGTAGTGGCCTTCCGTGGATGGCTCGGGCATCTCAGCGACAAAAACAATCCCCGCTTTGACACCGACCGGCAAAACCCGCTCCTGATGTTTCCTCAGGAAGCAGCCGCCACTCCGATGCACAAACTCCCGTATATGGAAATCAGCGCGGGAATCGACAACTTCCTCAAAGTACTTCGCATAGACTATGTGTGGAGACTGAACTACCGCGACACACCAGGCATCGACCGTTCAGGGCTTCGCATAGCACTGCACGTGACCTTCTGACATCCTTTTGCAATTCAAGCCCTGGAACAGCCCCCTAAATCCTTAATTAACCATAATATATTCCAAACACGGCAGCAAAGGAACTGCTAATCTAGCTAAATTTGCTAATTTAGCGAAATAGCGACATCATTTCAGCTACAACGATTTTCTCAAACCAAAATCTCTGTAGCAGGTAATTTATCATTGCAATGGGACTACGATTATTTATAACAACAGCCGTGGCAACATGTATTGCCATCTCGGCACACAGCCATGTCACCCTTGTAAAGGATGCACGAGCCAAAGGCAGTATTTTCGCTGCCGATTCCACACACCTTGAGGCGGCAAACCTTCTGAGCGAGTTTGCAGAACGTATAAGCGGGGCCAAAATCCCCGTCACATTATCCCCCAAGCCGAAAGCGGATACGCACGACGTTATCATACGAAGTGCGCAAAACCCGTCGGTGAAAGAAGACGGGTTCCACATCACAACTTCCCCCGGCCACCTGCTGATTGAAGGGGGGCCCGACAAAGGCAGTACCTACGGCGTTATAACCTTGCTCGAACGATGGCTGGGATGCAACTACTGGGCTGCCGACGCATTGGATATTACCGAAAGCCCGGATATAATGCTCCCTGAAATAGAACTGACAGAAAACCCGGCTTTCCGCTATCGGCAATCGCAGAACTACGGCATGGCAGCCAACCCGGCCTACCGCCTTTGGCTGCGCCTTGAAGAGCCTGCCGATGAATTTGCCGGAGGCTATTGGGTGCATACATTCAACCGATTGCTGCCTTCGGCGGTTTACGGTGAATCTCATCCGGAATATTATGCCTTTTTCGGAGGCCGACGCCATCCCGGGAAAGCCTCGCAATGGTGTCTTTCCAACCCCGACGTGTTAGAAATCGTAGCCTCCAAAGTCGACTCCATTTTCCGTTCCGACCCGGGCCGTAACATGATTTCGATAAGCCAGAACGATGGCAACCACACATATTGCACATGCCCCGAATGTGCACGCACCGACAGCATCGAGGGTGCACACTCCGGCAGCCTGATTCATTTTCTCAACAAACTGGGTGCCCGTTTCCCCGACAAGCAGTTCTCAACACTGGCCTACCTTTACACCATGCACCCGCCGAAACATGTAAAACCGCTGCCTAATGTAAACATAATGCTATGCAGCATCGACTGTTTCCGTGAGGTTCCGCTCGACGACAATGCCTCAGGGCGCGATTTCCTCAAAGCCCTGCACGGATGGGCGGAAATTACCGACAATATTTTCGTATGGGACTATGGAATCAACTTCGACGGCACATCCACCCCCTTCCCGAACTTCCATATCCTCCAGCCCAACATCCGCACATTCCGCGACAATCATACAACGATGCACCACTCACAGATTGCAGGTTATCGCGGAGGCGACATGTCGGAAATGCGCACCTACCTCGTGTCGAAACTCATGTGGAACCCGGATCTTGATATGGATTCTTTGCAGACGGCATTTATCGACGGTTATTATGGCAAAGCCGCACCCTACATCAGGAAATACATCACCCTGCTCGAAGGCGCCCTGCTGGGAAGCGGCACACCGCTTTGGCTCTATGATTCACCTGTGACACATAGCGACGGGATGCTCAACCCCATACTCCGGCGCGAATACAACCGACTGTTCGACAGGGCGGAAAAAGCTGTCGCCGACAATCCTGAAATGCTCACACGCGTGCAAAGGTCGCGCCTCCCGTTGCAATACAGCGAATTGGAAATAGCCCGCACAAACCCTGACAAGGATGTTGCCGATTTAAAAGCGAAACTCGACACCTTCGAGACACGCAGCCTGCGGCTCGGACTGACAGCCCTTAACGAACGCACCAACTCCCCGGCAGAATACTGCCGCCTATACCGCGACCGCTTCCTGCCAAAAGCAAACACGAACCTTGCCCGCGATGCCAAAGTATCGTTCAGCACCCCGGTACCGGCCCCTTTCGACAGCATTGCTTCCACGGCATTGACCGACGGACTTTTCGGGGGCGCCACTTTCAAAGACAGCTGGATCGGATGGGAAGGTATCGATGCATCGATTGTGCTTGACTTAGGTGAAGAGAAACAATTCACATCTGTCGAAACCGATTTCCTACACCAACTCGGCGCATGGATTCTGCTACCTAAAAACGTTACCTACTCCGCAGGTACCGACGGGAAATCGTTCGCCCTGCTCGGCAGCTACGACGTGCCGGAAGATAACGACGTAAAAGTAAAATTCACAGGCATACGCCATCAGTCGGAAACCCCGGTCAAAGCCCGGTATATAAAGGTCGACATAACCGGGACGAAACAGTGTCCGCACTGGCACTACGGTGTGGGTAACCCATGCTGGTTCTTCCTTGACGAGATAACCGTAAACTGACCGGCCAAACCTGGATAACACAGTCAATTCCAAAATAAACCGCCGTCTCCACATGCCGCACTGGATGCAGGCCACATGGAGACGGCGGTTTATGTTATTTCCACCGGCAACGGTTTAATCAGGCATTCTCATGCGAATCCGTTGAAGCATCCATTTTCAGGTCGTTATCGGTATCGGGATGGATAACCTCCGTGGTAATCTTGTCACCATCCTTCTCATAATCCACCTTGATGGTGTCGCCCGGATTAAGCGCAGAATTGATTATAAGCTCTGCCAGGGGGTCTTCGAGATATTTCTGAATAGAACGCTTCAGCGGGCGGGCCCCATACTGGTGGTCATACCCCTTCTCAGCGATATAGCTCTTGGCCTCGGTGGTGATTTCGAAGCTATAACCCAGCTTCGACATACGCCCCAGGAATCCGCGCAACTCAATTTCAATAATCTTGAATATCGCGTCCTTGTCAAGGGAATCAAACATCACTATATCGTCGATTCTGTTAAGGAATTCAGGAGCGAATGCCTTGTTGAGCGCCTTTTGCAGCACCGATTGCGAATAGTCCTTATCGTCGCTGCGGGTATTGAACCCCACTCCTGCGCCGAAGTCCTTAAGCTGACGTGTCCCGATGTTGGAGGTCATGATAATCAAGGTGTTCTTGAAGTCGATGCGCCGCCCGAGGCTGTCGGTCAGACGCCCCTCGTCCATTACCTGTAACAACAGGTTGAACACATCGGGATGGGCCTTTTCGATTTCGTCGAGCAACACCACCGAATACGGGCGCCGACGCACCTTTTCAGTGAGCTGCCCACCCTCTTCATAACCGACATATCCCGGAGGCGCACCCACAAGGCGGCTTACGGTGAATTTCTCCATAAACTCACTCATATCCACGCGAATCAACGTATCGGCCGAATCAAACATATATTCGGCAAGTTTCTTTGCCAGATGTGTCTTACCTACACCCGTCGGGCCCAGGAACATGAATGTACCTATAGGTTTGTTAGGGTCTTTAAGCCCTACGCGATTACGCTGTATCGCCTTTACGATTTTATCTATAGCCTTATCCTGCCCGATAATGTCGCTTTTAAGTTTCGGGGCCATTTCGCGGAGCCTGCTCCCTTCGGCCTGGGCTATACGCTGCACAGGCACACCGGTCATCATCGCGACAACCTCGGCAACCTTATCCTGATCAACGGTCACACGGTTCTGTTCAAGCATTTTCTGCCACTTCTCATTGGCTTTGGCCAATGTCGCCTTCAGTTCCTGCTCCTTATCGCGGAACGAAGCAGCCTTCTCGAAATCCTGCGACTGGGCTGCAGCCAGTTTGGCAGCCCCGGCCTGTATGATTTCCTCCTCCAGACGCTCTATTTCCTCAGGCACCACGATATTGGTGATATGGGCACGCGAACCTGCCTCGTCCAATGCATCGATAGCTTTGTCAGGGAAATTGCGGTCGCTCAGATAACGTTCTGTCAGGCTCACACATGCCTTAAGGGCATCGTCGGTATATACCACATTGTGATGGTCCTGGTACTTATCCTTGATATTATTTAAAATCTGCAAGGTTTCATCAGGAGTGGTCGGTTCCACCATAACCTTTTGGAAACGGCGTTCAAGGGCACCGTCCTTTTCGATATTTTTACGATATTCGTCAAGGGTGGTGGCTCCGATGCATTGTATCTCACCGCGTGCCAACGCCGGTTTCAAAAGATTTGCGGCATCCATCGTACCTGCGGCATTCCCGGCACCTACAATGGTATGCAGTTCGTCGATAAACAGAATCACATCCGGACTTTTGGCCAATTCGTTCAAAATAGCCTTGATGCGCTCCTCGAACTGTCCGCGATATTTGGTACCGGCCACAATCGAGGCCATGTCGAGCGACACGACCCTTTTGTCAAACAGGATACGCGACACTTTGCGTTGTACAATCCGCAAGGCAAGCCCCTCGACTATCGCTGATTTACCCACACCGGGTTCACCTATCAGCACTGGGTTGTTCTTTTTACGACGGCTCAGAATCTGGGCAAGACGCTCTATTTCACCCTCACGCCCGACAACGGGGTCAAGACGCCCGTCCTCGGCGGCACGGGTTATATCGTTCCCGAACTTGTCGAGCGTCGGGGTGTCATTACTGCTTTTACCACCGCGCGATTGCCGTTTCGACGAACTTTCATCGGCCTGCCCCGACGCAGGGCGGGGCGACGAACCAAGGTCATCGTCGTCATCCTCATCCTCCTCCGTAGCGCCAAGCCCGTTGCGTGGCGAATCCTTCACATTCGAAATCATCTTCAAAACCGCCTGATAATCTATCCCGGCCTGACGGAAAGGCACAATGAACTCCATGTGCTGGATCTCCGGGTTATGAAGCAATGCCAGCAACAGATGTTCGGTATCCACGGTGGAGCTTTTAAGCATCCTTGCCTCAAGCACCGACAACTTTACAAGCCTGTTGCTCAGGTCGCTGGCCACGACTTCGCCGCCAAGCGGGGCTGTAGCGTCATAAAGGGAGTCATCAAGCTGCTGACGCAACTGATAAACCGACGCTCCGCGCGACACACGCTCCAAGAGCGCGAACACACGCGAACCCGTATCGGCAAGCAACGCCAAAAACAGGTGTTCAGGCGTGATTATGCTGTTGTTATGGCGGATAGCTTCCTTCCGGCTATTCTCCAAAACCGCTTTTACTTCATTTGAAAAATTAATTTCCATTCTTCCTTATCCTTTCTTTTAGTGGAAACCTTGAAGCTGTCATGACTTCATCCTTTTGAGGCAGCACAGCATGCCACCCTCACAATAATAACAGAAAATAACATAATTTATGTTCTGACAATCCTGCAAATATTGGCTTCATTATATAACGGCAAACAGTATGCCAAACGTATCGAATCACGGCACTCGTTGTCCTAAAAAAACTTAAATGAAGCATTTATCAAATAAAAGCGGCATAACAGCTTTGCTTCATAAAGGCGCCATGACACGTATGCGGCATTTTTTGCTTCATCAGCACCATTTATTCGCAATGCAAACCGATACCTTTGCAATACCGATGCAGGAACACTCGAATAACCCAATCATATCTGACAACGAATATCATGACAAAAAACAACACAATGAGCCGCGCCAAAAAATTTGGCATAAAGGCATCCCTGGCGGCTGTTGCTCTCACAGCCCCGTCAACCGCATTCGGATGGGATATCGACAGGCTGATTTCCACCGACAACACCTCGCTCCTCCTGTCGGCCGACAAAGGTTCTACCCTGCGGTTCTCATATTACGGCCCGAAAATCGAACAATCCGACATAAACCCGGTTCACGACACATGGGCAGGCGCCAACCGCGCTGCATATCCGGCTTTCGGCGACATAACAAACAGGCTGACATCATTTCAGATGACACATGCCGACGGCAATATAACCACCTTCCTCCAAGTGGATTCCGTATATTCCGAACCCACCGGCAAAGGCGAGGCAACGGTCTTTATCCTGAAAGACAAACACTACCCTGTCACAGTCAGGCTCCACTACCTCCCCGTAAAGGGCTCCGACATAATCGAAATGTGGGCCACCGTTACAAACAACGGGAAAAAGGATGTGACCATACGACGGATAGATTCCGGATTCCTCCCGATAAGGCGCGGCGACGCATGGGTCACCCATCTGCACGGTGCATGGACAGCCGAAACACAGATGGTTAAAATACCCTAAAACGATAACGGCGGGCAAAAGAATGCATATATCGCGAATTTTTCTATTTCTTTGTCTGCTGAGCCTTGAGGCGTTTTTGTGTGCGCTGAAATTCGGCTTTATCTTGCTGATACTCACGCTTCATTTCTGCATATTCTTTTGCGCAGTTCTTCTTGCTCTTCAAGAAGTTCCTCCTGTTCTTTCTCTATTTCAGCCTGCTCTGTTTCAAGCTCCTGCTTTTCAGCGTTTAGATCTGATTCGCTGTTAGAGCAAGCTGTGAATGGTAGCATTGCCAGATAGGTCAATAAAATTCCTATAGTTCTCATATCATCTGTTATATTTAGTTTCACGATATTCCTGTGTACCATCAACCACATTTACATTCACTTGTTTGCCGCCGAAGAAATTCCATACAAGTGAAAATCCAACATATTGGACAGGAGTGGTGTATTTATATGATTAAGCTGTTTTTATCTGCCTCCTGTGGTAGATTGATTGACACTGGCATCGGCATTTATAAGCTTGCTTGCCCCTCGTTTCTGCCGTCCCCATTGCAAATTGTAACTGATGGATATATACGGCATCCGCATATTGAGCCGCATATGCTGCTCATTCGTGTTCCATTTGCTTAATGATCTGGAGCCTTGATCATATTTTCCAAAAGGCATGATTACTCCTGCTCCCAATTCCCATTCTTTCCAATTATAGGATAAATCTATTATAGAGATGTCTTCGCCCCATGAGATTTTTTCACCCCACAAATCTCTCTGCGCCCGGCGGTACTGCACTCCAAGAGTGAAGCCCCAATGAGAAAGCAACGCACTTACATCACCGCTCCAACAATGATTATAGAGTTTGTATCTATTGCCTTTCATGCGTTCCGCAGTATACTGCAATGTCCCTGATAAAGTCATCCATGTCGGAATAACCTCAATCTGCGGAGCTATCCAAAAACTTATGTTGTCCAATCCTTTACTATTTTCGTAAGAAGTTATTAGCCTGTTATTTTCCCAGTAAAGGTAAGGCGTGATTGCATTTGGACTTGAAAAGGCTCTGACACCCAATGAACCTGAGACACGAGGTAGATTGTAACTGTATCTCAATGAGAGCATGTATGAGGATGAGGTTTTCAAATCGGGATTTCCGATTCTCCATTGAAAGCCGTCAAGTTGCTGGGGTGCGATATTGGTTTCGGCAAGAGATGGAGCTGATTGCCACGATGTGAAACTAAAGCGGAACTGATGGTTTTGGTTGGGTGAATAGGTTATGGTAGCCTGTGGCCGGAGGTTCCATGAATGATTGCCTTGATTGGTTTCCTTAAAAAGGAACGAGGTATATTGCGCACCAAGTCCTCCTGTTAAAGAAACTTTGTTGATACGGTGGAAATATTCGGCAAAGAAATATGCCTTGTCCTGACGTTGATGAAATACTTCCCCGTCAAGATTCTTGTATGTTGAGCGATTGCGGTTAGCTGTGTAAGACGCTCCTGCGGTAAGACGAGAGTTTCTCCATTGTTTTATATAGTCAGCCTCGATGCCGTAAGCTTGATTCCAGTCTTTTATATAGGTGTGAATATCATTTATAAGCTGAGAGGTAGCCGGCATATGCTCAATATAATCTGAATATGAGTGCCCGGAATAAAGTGACGCACTGAAGTCCACAACCAACGTCTGTTTATGGCTAAAGTGCTGCTCAAGATACGCTGAGAAAGACGGAGTTGTGCCGATATTGCCGTGAGAATCGGTGAGGTTGATGTCTTTTTCGCCATTACTTAGACTCAATACCCCATTATATAGCCATTTATCCGCAAAATTGCGGTTGGCTTGCAGGGCTACATAAAACACAGTGGTATCCGGTTTTATGTAGTTATATGTCAGCCACATTGCGCCCTGGCTGTTGTCAAGTTCTCCGCCTATGGGTGTTTCAGTCCTTGTCAATGATGTGCCGTCAGGATATGCAAATGTTTCTTCATATTCGCGGTGAGACTTCACATTATCTGTGAGTTTGAAATATGCACCTACTCCCCATTGGGAACGGCCGATATTGAATTTTGTATCAGCCCGGTAATATCCCCATTTCTCATTGACAGCCTGTTTTCCCTCCAGCATTAAAGAGCCTCCGAGCGTGGGATTTGTTACGATAAAATTGAGCACATAGTTGGCTCCGTTATAGCGTAGTCCCGGATTATCAATCCATTCAACGCGCTTTATTGTTTCCGGAAGAAGAGCTTTGACCTGCTCGATGGTCGCAACCCTGCCGTTGATTCGTATCTGCACCGATTGTCCTGCCGCGCTTATCGAACCCAAGGCATCATTTACCGTAAGAGTCGGTATCATCAGATTGCGGAGCAACTGCATACCGTTCTTGGAGTTCTCAACCGCGCTTTTCGAGGGATGATAAACATCCATATCAGACTTGCGGATTACTTTGGGTGCCTTAACAACGATTTCTGTCAGCTCTTGCGAGATGATCGTATCGGTCGTTTTCGTTTGCGCGGATGCCCCCAAGGTACCAAGCAGTGCGGTGATAAATGCTATTATTGTCTTCATATCTGTTATGTTTTTTGATCTCTATTGCAAAATTACCACTGTGTATTTTTCCTTGCCATACCCAAAAGTGTACAAATGCGGGTAGGTCTGAAAACTTACTCTTTTGGGTATGACACAGCTCTGGTGTTAGTCCTAATTCTAATCTTAAAGATGTAATCGGAAAGAATATCCAAAACGAGGATTCAGTTCATGGAAGTTTTGATAAAGGGAAAGATAGGGCCTTACTTAAAAGGATTAACCGACCCATAAATGTTGCCTTTTTTCACTTCTTTGCGATAGGTTAAATAAAACTTCGTGAATATCACGATCGATATTACTATTGGACAAAGTAGGCTCCAATTTGTGCTTTTATA
>Ga0073908_1003409_pt1 | contig 16473 bp, 19 predicted proteins | sample MucameincwithD2O_FD_65484 | JGI IMG/M metagenome (GOLD analysis project Ga0073908, IMG submission 65484) | Mouse cecum microbial communities from Vienna, Austria - Mucus amended microcosms incubated with D2O | ecosystem: Host-associated > Mammals > Digestive system > Large intestine > Cecum...
AAAAAAGCCGTCGTACAGCACAACTTGTCACGCCCGGAAATGACGGCTTTTGAGAAATCGAAAGCCGTCATTTTTATACTCACTGGCGGCATATAGGAGGATGCCGCCATGCGATTAAAGATAGATAGGTACTTGTCAAAAAAAGCCTGCCTCCCACAGCGGCATCCCCTACCCATGTTTGCGAAAATAGTCGTTTTCTGACGGCTCATACTGTTATGTCCCGCGCCCGAACGGTTTTGTACTGTTCGGGCGCTGTTCTATTTCCGGGCCAAGGATACCGGCCCCGCTGCCGCTCTCCGCCCCCTCCGTTCAGACCCCAAAAATCTGAACGGAGGAAAGGACGATGGAAATTACCATCAACTACTATGGGCAGGCTGTGTCCGTTTCGGTGGAAGTCTATGAATTTCTCACCCAGGCCGACCACAAGGCGGAGAACCTTGCCCATGAACAACGGCGGCATTGGGACGGGCGAGAGTTTGACGAGTACATAATCAGCACCGAGGGCCGCTTGCCCTACTGCGCCACCCCGGAGGAATTGGTCTGCCAGCGGGAAACGCTGGATGAAATTCTGGCGGTGCTGGCGCTTTGCACCGATACCCAGCGGGAGCGGTTCTTGCTCTATGCGTTGTACGATTTTAATTGTGCCGAGATTGGGGAAATGTGCGGATGCTCGAAGCAGGCTGTGCAGTTGAGCATTGAAGCCGTCCGCAAAAAGTTTTTCAAAATCTTTCGGTAAACACCTTGTCGGCAGACCCCCTAAGTGGGCTATAAGGTGAGGGGCGTTAGCTCCATCACCGGGAGGGACAAGCAGTTTCGGCTGCTTGTCCCTCCTGTCATTTAGGAGGCTATATGAAAATCATCAATCTGCGGCTCTACTATCCCCATTATGAGCAGGACAAGCTGGTGGAGGTCAGTATCCATAGATTACGCAAAAAATCCAACAGGGATTATTTTATTGGGCTGTCCCTGATCCTTATCATCTGTTTCCCCCATTTTCCTATAAAAAAACGCCTTGACCTTCATCAAAGCGTTTTCCTTCATAATTCTTTTTCTAAATTCCTTTTCTGGTACAGTATCCGGCGCACTTCCATTACATTGCCGACCACAACATAGAATATGATGTAATTTTTGATCCTGATTCCGTAATAGCAATGTTTCCGCTTTTTTGCAGAAGGATAAGGCGCAAATGCTTCCGCAGAATCCAGCCTTTTATAGATCGCCTTTTCGACTTCCTCCACAAAATCCTCCGCTGCCTGCGGGCTTTTCAAATGAAATGCAATATAATCCACGATCCCATTCAAATCCCGCTCGAACATCGGAAGGATGCGGAGTTCATACTTCCTGTGCTCCATGTATCCGTTCCCTCACTCTTGAAAAAACCTCGTCCCCGGTATAGCGGACGTCAGCCATTTCTGCCTCTTTGTCCGCCTCGTCCAGCTTCATTTCTATATCGCCTGTCAGTTCCGCATATTTTTCAAGGCTCATTACGACCATCGAGCCATATCCGTTTTTCGTCAGGTACACAGGCTGTCCCTCCTTTACCACGCGCTCTATTTCGGGGAATTTATTCCGCAAATCTGATACTGGCCTAATCTGGATCAAAGGAATCCCTCCTATCGTTTTATCACTCTCCTATCATTATTTTATCATTATTTCTTCTTAACATCAATCAAAATTTATTTTTCAACCGCCTGCACACACCATCTTTTGGCTGGCTGGTCATTGACACAGGTTATCAGCGTGATCCTGTTATCGCTCGTGCGCTCCAGATTGGAAAAATCTGTTTCTTCTATCTTCGTTACGGAAACGACCTGATATGTCCTTGTCCCCAGCTTCGTCGTATACTTCACCGTATCGCCTTTTTCCAACGTATGGATCTTTCCGAAATGGTTTGTCACGCCCCGGTTATGCCCGCAGATACCGACATTCCCGTCCCAACAGGAGGTAGACTTGAAATGCCCTGCGCCTTTGGCTAGGGATTGCAGGCTTTCCGTTTCATAGACCTTTACGGACAGCTTCAGCGACGGGATTTCCAGCCGCCCGATGCTGTTGTCCGATTCATATAAGCCATCGGGCAGAGTAAACTTGTTTTCCGAATAGCTGAAACTTACATTTGCGCTGGCTGGAGGCGGGAAGGCGGCGCCGCCCGCTCCTCCGCTGGCAGGGATACCGGAAGGGCTTACGCCTGCCGCCGTCCCGCCGCCCGGCACCTGTGCTGCTGTCCCCGGCGCAGTAAATACACCTGAGCCCGTGCCGATCGCCATAGGCGGCACGCCGGAAATGTTGGGTGTCAGGAGTTCCCCCGTCCCCTTGGTATCCGCTGAGTACGAGCCGAAAAGGGGAGGGATGAACGCGCTGTCCTTGCTGCGGTTGATATTCCCCGTTTCCGTTGTTTCGACCACCTGCACCGGCTCGATAGACGTCGGCTTCCCGAAGCCCTCATAGGCCGGATTACTGTATGTATAGTTCCAGTCCGAATCAAGGGCGGATGCCGGGATAGGCGTTATCGTCGCCGCCAGCGCTGCCGCCATCATCAGCATTGCCTTCCGCTTGCTCCATGCCATCATCTTCATGTTTCCTCGCTCCTTTCTGTTTTGCAAACCAAACCGCCGCAAGCACGACGATCACGGCTATCACGCCGCAGAAAAATGGGATCGCCTTCTGCCATCTGTCAGGCGGGGTCCCTACTACAACGGGATCGCCGCTGTGGAACACCGCCGTATACCGTGTAATGTCCATGCTTGTTTTGGATACCGTCCCTTTATATTCCGCAGTCACAATATATCCCTTGCTGTAACTGCGCGTGTCGGTGCCGGAATATGTCACGATTGCCGTAAACCTGTCCGTAACCGCATAATCGTCCACATTGGCAGTATTATCGCTCTGCCATTCCACGGAGGAAAACTGCAAGGTACTGCCGCCCTCCACCGTCGTTTTGGGGATATACTGCAAATCAGCCCCTGCAAGGTTCGGGTATGTCCGTGTGACTGATTTCTGGTAGCTGCTCGTTCCCGTGCCTTTGCTCTCGATCTTCACGGAGGAAATATCCAGTTCCAGCCTGCCGGAAAAGCCGTCCTCCGTCTGGACGTCCTTTTCTGCCGGGATAAGCGGCAATATATCCTCCATCTTGTTGGACTGGCTCTCCAGCGTCACAGGCTCCGTAACCTGTTTTGTTTCATAAGACGGGAGTTCTTCTTTCAAAATATCCTTCAATTCATACCAAACGCCGTTATGCTCGAAATCGTTTTTCGGTATCATCTCAGGCGTTTCCCCGTTTTTCAGTTCATAAACCTTATGGATCTCCGCCTGTTCCCCTTCCTGCACCGTTTCCACGCTTACAGGGTAGACATCCGCCGCAAACGCCGTGCCGCAAAAGGATAAGGCTATCAAGAAACTGCATAAAAATCTTTTCATATCTTCACCGCTCTTTCTCTGTTGTTTTGGGTTTGCTGGCTCTTGCGATTTTCTCCTTTGCCGTTTCAATCGCAGCCATAGCTGTCCTGCTGGTATTGGAGCCATTCCTTTGCCTGCCGGATCTGCCCTCTTGCGGAGCAGTTTTTTTTAATTCCGCCTGCCCCATGCCGGGAATGGGGTAACCGATGCGTTCCATGACACGGTTGATCTTGGACACATCCTCCGCCCTTGCCAGTATGTCGAATGTCGGCGGCTCCGCCTTGTTATCCTTTATCACGGAAAACAAGATGCCGTATTTTCTGGCCTCCGCCGCAAAGTCCTTCAAATACTCCCCTTGTATCGGGAACACCTTCAATTCCCTGCCTTCCCGCAGCATGGCGTTCAGGTTTGTCTTGCCTTTGATTTTTATGTTATCCTTCATCAGCGCCGCCAACAGCACGCCGAGGTTTTTAGCCCCTGCCGCCGTCAGCTTTGCCACGGTTTCTGTAATCCTTAAAGTTTCCCTTGTCATTTGTTCTGCCGCTTCGCTGCCTTGGCTCATGCTTCAACGCCTCCTTTTTGCCGGTTTCTTGGATTTCCTGCAAGCTGTCCCGTATCTTCGGCACTGTTTCCAGAATATCCGCGCATTGACGGGCTTTGTGCCGAAACTCCCTGATTTCCCGACTGTATGATTGATATTCCATATTTTCATTTGCTTTTTCACCTTTTTTCCTCATCTCCTGATAAAGTATCTTCCTTTCAGCGCAAAGGCGGCTGATCTCCCCATCAAAAAAGGACTTCATTTCCATGACGTCCTCTGTTGTGCCTATGCTGTTTTCCGCCAGAAATTTATACTGCCTGACATACCGCTCAAACCGTGCCATATCTTCATACAGATAGGGGCTGATTTTTTTCGATGCAGTCCGCTTTCCGGCTTTGCCCAAAAGATAAAGGTACCGCCAGTATAACGCCCGGATGCCCGTTAATTTGCGGCTGTTTCGATAATCGCCTTTCAGCCTTGCATTTCTGCGGGCCCTGCGCCTTCTTACCGGTAAGGGACGGCCCTGCATATTTTGCTGGCGGAACAGCCTTCCCTTTATGGCTTCTTCCGTATATCCGCCGCCCAGCGTGTCCAGACGGAAAAAGCGCGTGCCGCCCGCCGGCCTCACCGCCGTATGCATGACGTTCGCGCCGTATTTGATGGCATAGCCGCTTTTCCGCATTTCCTCCAAAAAGCTGTGGAAGGTAAACGATTTTGCAATCGCCGCGTCAATATCTTCCCTGATCTGGCTGCGCATGGTCGGCTGTCCGGATTTCTCCGCTTTCCATTCGGCATAATGCCGCCCTTTGCCTTGTGGCTGAATAATGGACAGTCCGTTTTCCCGGCACAGCCTGTCCGATGCGTCCCGGAGTGCATACAAGGTTTTCGGCGTCGAGCGGTACTTCCTCCCGTCCACGAAGGAAACGGAATTGACCACGATGTGGTTATGGAGATGCCCTTTGTCCAAGTGCGTGCCTATGACTGCTTCAAAATCCCCGAAACATTCCCGGCAGAAATCCATGCCGACCTTATGGATCAGCTCCGGCGTCCCTTCCCCCGGGGAAAAGGATTGTATGATGTGGTAGCACAGCACCTTCCCCTCCTTGCCGAACCGCCTTTTCGTATCCCGCATTTCCGCGCCCGCCGTTTCCACGCTCCCGCAGTTTAGGACGCTTGCGTAAAACCGCTTTTCGGTCTTTTCCGTATCCAAGGCATAGCCTGTGATATCCTCCACCGTTTTTTCCTCATTTGCGGCATAGGCGGCGCACCCGTCCAGATCGTACTTTCTGGTTAATATCTTGAGGTATGCCAATCCCTACACCTCAGTCCTCAATCGTAAACGCCGCATATAAGGGAACGCTTTTGATTTTATTTTCAAATCCAAAGTTCTTTGCGGAAATCCGTATTGCATAAGGGATGTCATATTTCCCCATAAATATACCCAAGCTCTTCGCTTTTACATTCCCTGCTGCTTTCACTTCCACAGGGATGATTTGCCCGGCTTTATTTTGAATCACAAAATCCACCTCTGCTTTCCCATTCGATTCCCAATAATAGGGCTGGTAGCCGTTGCATTTCAGGCAAAAGCAAATATAGTTTTCTGTCAGTGCGCCTTTGAAACCGTCAAAAGCAGGAGCTTCGGATAATACTGCATTTGCAGGGACAGCAAATTTGGAGCAGAGCAGCCCTGTATCCGTCAGATAAATTTTGAAGGTTTCATTTTCCGCATAAGCAACCAGCGGTAATTTTCCTTCCCTAACTTTTATGCACCTATTGATTACGCCAGAGGATTGCAGCCATTCAATCGGCGTTTCATACTCATATGCCCTTGCCCCGGATTTGATCACCTTATACTGAAATTTCTTATTTGCCTTTGCAAGCTGTGCCGGAATGCTATTGTAGGCATTCATGATCTTTGTTGTTTCATTGGGCGTGGCATATTTCGCCATATCTGCGATATAGGAATCATTGATGGTTTTCTGCGCCGCATTTACAAAGTTAAAATCTTTCGTTTCCGTATAATCAGCAACAACCTTCGGCATCCCGCCAACCAGCAAATATGCCCGGTAAAAATCCATAGCTGTATCATGTAGGGAAAATGCTCCATTCCTCTCTGCGCATTCCCGTATCAGCCCCGCCAAATCCTCTTTGCCTAGCGCCCATAAAAATTCTTCAAAATCCATAGGATACATTGTCACCATTTCCACCTTGCCTACCGGGAAGGAATATGTTTCCCTGTTCAGCGCAACGCCCAACAAGCTGCCCGCCGCAATGATATGGTATCCCGGCGCATTTTCGCAGAAATATTTCAAGGAGAGCAACGCCCGCTCCGAAGCCTGTATCTCATCGAAAATGACCAATGTATCCCCTTCCAGTATCCGCTCCCCGCATCTGACAGAAAGCTCCCTTATGATCCGTTCCGGATCCAAGTCGCGTTCAAAAATTTCCGTAACCTCCATGGAATCCTCCATATTAAAATAGGCGGTATTTTTGTAAAACCTCTTGCCTGCCATTAAAGCAGTATATGTTTTCCCAACCTGCCGCGCGCCATTAAGAAGTAAAGGCATCCTGTTTTTGCTATTTTTCCATATTTCTATTCTTTTCTCCATTTTTCGCTTCATAAAATGTATTCACCTCGCATTTATTTTAACATAAAAAATTCCGTCCCGCAATACATAGCAAAAATCAACCTTCCCTACACTTCCTTCACCATCTCCCAGACCTCGCGCATGAGCGCAAGCGTTTCCTCCAGTTCCGCGTTGCTGGCATTTTGTGTGATATTGCTGTTATGCGCGATCTGGTTGATATTGTTCCCGATCGCGGAAAGCTGCTGTATCAGGCCGCGCCAATACTCCGGCGGGCGTTCCCGAAGATGGCTCCCGGCAATCAGCCCCCGGATAAAAGGCTCCATGCCCATGCCCGCAAGCCACGCCTGCTTTTCAAGGTGTTCCTTTTCCGAACGTGTCAGGCGGACTGTCACTTTTTCCTTCCTCTGCTTCATGCCTTCCTCCTTCCTCCGGCCTGCCCCGGGGTATTAGGGGTGTCCCCTTCCAAGCGCATTTTGCCGTTTTGACGGCAAAATGCTATGCTTGCCGTGAAAAAAACAAAACCTCGCCCGGCGTCCTGATTTCCGCAATACCCTCCCGAAAAAGAAGCTATCTCTCCGGCTCTGCGGATACTTTCCTGCTATGGCTTCGTCCCGCACTGGCTTGTTTCCTGCGATTTCCGCAAGGCTTATGCCTTCGCTTGTTTGGGTTTTTCAACGGGGGCTGCGCTTTTGGTTTCGGGGCAGTTTCTGCCCCCTCCCGTATGGAGGGCGTCCCCTTGTTCCTTTCAGCCGCCTGCCTTAATTGCTCCACCCGCACTATTGCCTCGTCAATGTTCCTCACCACGCCCTTCAAGGCTGTTTTATGGCGCTTCAGCAACCTTATAAGGGCCGTAACCGTGCCCTTGTACTCCCTATACGGCTCGGGTTCCTTCCTTTCCTTCCCCGCCAGTACCCTCCCTAAATTTCTGCCTTGTTCTTGAAAAGCATGGAGTTCGCTGCCTATGGCATTGATACGGTCAATACGCCCTTGCACAGACAGTATGATGTCCTGCACGCCGCTTTTCATCTCCACCAACGCCTTTTGAATCCCTAACAGCCCTGCCGCCTTGTCTAAGGCTGAAATGCCGTGCCGTTTTATGATGCCAAGGGTTTCCTTTATCTGGCCAGTTACACCTTCCTTCAGCACGGAGAGGGCTTCTTTTTTGTGTGTGGCCTGTGCCTGCATCTGCTCCATCTCTTGTATGGCGGCAGTCCGATATTTCGCACTATCGAGCGCGGCAAGCTGCTCCTGTGCCGTGGAAAGTTCAGACAGCATTTGCGCATATTTCATTTCAGTAGCTGCGAATAGAGAAAGCAATGTGGAAAATTCAAGCGCCTCCTGCGTCCTCCCGTTCTGTATCAGCAGTCCAAGGAGCTCCGCATATATATCCTGCTGTTTTGTGGCTTCTGCGCCCATTCGCTGCACCTCCCTCTATCTCTCCGGCTCCGTCCGTTTCCGGCTCTCCGCCTTTTGTGGTTTCCCGCCGCCTTTCCCTTTAGGGCTGTCCCTGCCGCGCTCCATCTCCATCAGCGTCTGATAAGCGGAATTGATTATGACAGGGTGGACATTGCTATAAAAATCTTCATAGGCAATGTTTGGCATTCCCACAAACGCCGCATTTTCCTTTACTTCCTTGGAGTATCTTTTGTCATACGCAGCTTTCATGATAACTGCCGCCAAGAGGGTCTTGCAGCGTTCAAAGCCAAACTCCTTCACCCAGCCTTGCAGGAATGGCGATAGCCCGCCATTTTCATACCCGCCCCGGATATTTTTATCAAAATAAGCAAGGCATTCCTCATTCCTATTTTTATCCCCGCGCCATAAATGGATCTCCCCGGACTTTTTGGCGTCGATCAGGTTTTTCCGATACAACGGCGCTTGGGGGCTTCTATAATATTCCTCCGCTTCTTTACGGAGGATTTGATACGAGCAGTGCTCTATGCTCTGCTGCAAGAGCTTTTTTTGCTTTTCATCTTCCTCGGACCATTCCTGATATACGGTTTCTAACGGTTTTTCTACATCCCGCAATCCAAGCAGGGCCGTTTCCGCTGCGTTTGCCCGGAACATTTCTAAAATATCCTGCTTCGCCGCTATTTCAAAAGCGCAAACTTCAATTTCCTCAAACGGGCGGTTTTTCAAGCCCTCTATATAGCCATCATATTCCCGCTTTGCCCGTTCATATAGGTTTTTCCTCCAATTTTCCGTACACATATGGAACCTCCTTCCTTCTTCATCTGGCAGGCTCCCCGCATTTCGCCCCGCGCGTTTTTACCATATTTTTCAGCCCCTTCTTTGCCATCAGCAGTTCGTTGTAATCCTTTGCGCCCTTGGGCGGCTGGTTTACGCAGGCAGCCTGCGACCCTTCCAATGCCGCTTGTATCCCCGCTGCCGCCTGCCGCCCAACTGCGTCGCTGTCAAGGCAGAGTAAGAGTGTCTGCGCCTGCGGGTTCCGTTCCAGATATGCCGCCAGCGCAGGGGGCAGGGCGGGCGCCCCATGGCTTTCCTGATATACGCCGCCCAAGGAAAGGTATCTGCACTTTTCCCATGCCATCCCCTCCATCTTCATCAGGGAGGCATAAGAAAGTGCGTCGATCGCGCTTTCAAATACGGCGGCCAGCTTTTCCCCTGAGCCGTCCGGCAGGATAGAAAAAGAGTACCGTTTATCGCTCCCGTCCACTTCGCCCATGAACGTGGAGTTTGCAAAGGTACTCCTTTTGAACGCATATTTCATCTGTCTTTCCGCATCGTATCCGGCAAATACGGCGTTATGGTACTGCCTGTCCTCGTATAAAAGCCCTTTGCCGATGCAGTAGTCTATGATCTCCTTATCAATCCCCCGTTTCATCAGATAGGCTGTCACCTGCCCATTGCTATTGTTTTTTTCGGGTGGTATGAAATCCGCCCTCGGCCTGTCCCTCGGCTTTGGGACAGGGCAGGCCGCCCTTACATTCCCGCTGCACAGTATTTCGACCGCCCTTGTAAACGGCACGTTCCGTACCGAAATAAGGTAGTCCAATGCGGTTTTCCCGCCGATGCCCCTCGACCACCAATACCATTTGCCATTGCTGATCTTCAAACTGTCATGGTCTTTCAAGCAGTAGCCGTTCCTGCCGAACGGCTTCAAGTTTTCCGGCTCATAAAGCCGGAGGTATGTAAGGATGTCCATCGCCCGCGCCGCCTCGATCTGTTCCCTTGTGCAATAACCCAACCTATTCCGCTCCTTTCTTGTAATTCCGCCTTGTTATGTAATACGTCCATCTCAGTTTCTGTTCCTCTGGCACACCCGTATCCCTACATCGCTTGCCCGTCCACCTCGCGCCGCCTGCCAGCCCCTCGCATTGGAAATTGCTTGCCTTCAGGCTTGCACCGTCCTCGCTGGCAAGCGTATATGTGATTACCTTTGTGTAGCCCATCTCTTTTGCAACCCGGCAGCACGCGCCATATAGCATAGAGCAGGCATTTCTTTCCCCCTTCGTGCATAAGCGGTTGATCTCCAGCGTCAGCCCGTCATCCAAGTAACGGCTGACTGGCCTGCCGCAGATCGCAACGCCCATGAGCATATCCCCCTCGAATAACCCGATGGAAAATTTATGCCCTGCTGTCCCCTTATGGTGCCTGTGGAATTGGTTCACAAAGCTATTGGCCTCTTTTAATCCGATTGGACGGATTTGCATTGCTCCACCTCTATCATCTTTCCGGCACAGTATGTGCATTTCTGCCTGCCTTTCCTTTTCTCTGCCCCTTAAACTCCATTGCCGCTTGGCTGAGGTAATGCACTGCGCTTTCTTCCAAAAGGCAACGGTAGTCCCCATCCTTTTTTAGCCAGTCTTGGTAAAGCGTATCCAACGGCATATCCGTATCTTGCAGGCCAATGTAATCTGCGCCGCTATAATCATCCCGAAGGATCTCCAATAATTCCCGCTTGGTCAAAATCTCATACACCCGCGATATTGTTTCTTCAAAGCCCTGCCCTTTCAGCCCTTCCAGAAAATCGGAATACTCCTGTTCTGCCTTTGCCACCACTTCCTCAAATAAATTCTTCGTTCGGCTCATCAACTATCAACTCCTTTTTTTCTAATTCCCCCAGCCTTTCAGCAATCGCCCGCACTACGGGGACGGTAACTCCGTTTCCGGCCTGCTTATAAAGCTGGCTGTTGCTGTTTACCAGTGCCGCGCGCTCAAAGTACACATCCTCCCAGCCCTGCAAGCGGAAACATTCCCTTGGGGTCAGCTTGCGGATGGCAACGAAACATCCATATTTTTCATTCCATACCGCATAAACCACGCTGCCATCCGAAAGCGTGGCCGCGACGCATGGGCTTTGCGCCGTTTCCCTAGCTTCTGCCCCATCAGGGGGGACAGGGACAACGACGCCTTGGCTGCACGAAGTATCCAGTGTATTCGCGATTCCTTTCCCCACCCGTCCCCGCCTTGTTTTGCTCCCCGGCATTGACAGATTGACTGAATCGCCAATCCCTGCATCTGCATAGCCCGCCTTTGTCGCTTCCTTCACTTGGAGCATAACTCCATGCCTATCCTGTCCCGTCAGTGTAAACATAGGCTCACCATCCTCCTTGAACCGCCGCCCATTCTGCCGTTTTTCCGCCCTATTAGGTGTCAAAACAGGGACGGCTATATGCGGTTCCCTCCCGCCGCCCTCCATACGGTTTAGGCATGGCGCAATCCCATCAGGGTCATATATCCTGCCTTGGTTCGGGTTCTTCCTTGTCTTGGTCGGCATAAAGTTCCCTAGCAGTCGCGTCGTTCCCGCTCGCTTTGCTGGCACTTGAAGAATAGGATTTTCTCCATTTGTTCCAGCGATAGGAAATACTTCCCCGGCACATCTTCCTCTAAGATGTCCCACAATGAATATGCGCTCCCTGTTTTGGGGGACGTATATGGAAGAATTGAAAACCTGCCATCCTGCATCGTACCCGCTTTCGTCCAGCGCAATGAGAAGGCGGAGGAAGTCTGTCCCTCCGTTAACGCTAAGCAGGTTTTTAACGTTTTCAATGAATAGATATGTGGGTCTATCTTTTTCTTCGAGTTCGCCAATAAGCCGCACAATTTGGAAAAACAGGCTGCTTCGGTTTCCTCTGAATCCGAGCTGCCGTCCCGCGACGCTGATGTCAACGCAGGGAAATCCAAGGCACCAACAATCCGCTTTTGGGATGTCCCCGGCGGATACTTGCCTGACGTCCTCCGCAAACCATTCCCCATGACGGTACTCCTCCTTTCCCGCCTCTGCCGCCCGTTTCCGTTCCGGCAGGGCAGAAATATACGCCCGTTCCTCAGTATCCATCAAATGCATTGACATGTAGCTGGCTATCGCAAATTTATCAGCCTCGCAAAAGCCTATGCACCGATGCCCCGCCAGTTCCATGCCGCGCCTAAATCCCCCCAGCACTGCGTCGGCGGCTTTGCCGCCAGCAGCGGCTCCTTTGGAGCCGGTTCGCAAAGCGAACTGCAAGCCGGCAAAAAAATCTATGAATGTTATCATCTTCCACTTCCTCCCTTAGCGTTCCATCCAGCAGGCTTCTTTTTCGGGCTGGTGCCCCCTTGCGCCGCACTCCCCCGGCTCTGCTGCCACCTCCGGCATTTTCTCATCCATCTTCAAAAGCGCGTTCAGTTCTATCAGCCGTTCCGTTTTCTCCCGCAGTTCCTCCTCCTTTTCAAAAGGCTTTTGCAGTTCCTCCTTCCCCCGCTCGATCTGGTCAGACAGATCCTGCATCTCCAATTTTTCCATCTCTATCTGCTCTGGGATTTTCAGCAGGGCATTATTCAGCCTTGCAATGTTCCCCAGCGCGTCCCTGCCAACGGACACCTTATATTCCCGTTCACCGCAAAGCCAGATCTGGTATTCTTTCATAATGGCATTGAAGGCCGCTTTCAGCCGGAAACCGCGATATTCCCCGCAATGCTCCGGGGCATCCGTCCCCATGTCTATGGCTGCCACCCTTTCCAAAAGCCTTTCCGCGCCTTCTTTTTTATCTCTGTAAAGCGTCCCGTCAACCTTTATCACAAATTCGTCGTTATCCGCGAACACATTCCCCTCCGCTGTTTCCAAGTCTTTTTCCATCTTGGCAACGCATCCCCCCTTATCACGGATTCTTTGGGGGAAATGCTTATAAACATCGTCCTCAAGGGCATAGCGTTCGCTTTCATAGTTCGCCTTCAGCAGTTTCAAGCGCGAAACCTCAACATCCAAGTCCATTTTTTCCTTTATCCTTGGGTCGCCTGCGGAAAGGGCTTTCAGTTCCGCGAAGGAAAGGGCAGTGCTGTCAATATCGTCACAGCTCCTTTCTACCGTCTGCCCGTTCATGATCTGGCTGATGAACCGCTGTTTCTGCTCCAAAAGCTGGTCGAGTAGGTCAGCGGTATTACTACCGCTTTCCCCTCTAAGAACCGTGCATGAGAGTTTCCCCTCACACGGCTCAAGCACTTATAAGCCCTGTATCACCAGAGCCGGTTCAACAACTTCTTTTGAGTAATGTAGTTTCCTGTGACAGCTTGCGTCTACTAAAATTCTTGTTATCCTATAATCATTCCTCGTGGCTTCATGGATTCTATACCCATTCTCTACAGTAATAGCACCGCCACATATAGGGCAGATTCCTTTCTGTGCTTTGTAGAGGGCATTCAGCTTCTTTCTGCCTTTGATTTCACGAAACATTCTCTCCGTATCTCTCTCTTCAAAATATCCTGTAAACCTGCTGTCAAATGGCGTCGCTTCTGATTTTGTTTTCAGCCACCTTACGATATTGGTATCCGTGGCATATATCAGATTAAGTTCAAACGAATCAGACATTTTAGCGCTGAATGTCCAGCTTCTTGTGCCAACCCGTCTGAAATATTTCTTCGCTATCCATTTATGGCTCTTTTTAGGGTGTCTCCGTTTGCACCACTGCCATAAGCATCTCCACACATCAAAATCAAATCTTTCAAATGCCTGTGACGAAACATTGTATTTGTGGAAATTCACCCACCCACGGATGACCGGATTTAATTTCCGTATCAAATCTTCCTGCTTCATGGACGGATTTTTCTTGATTATCTCCCTTATCTTGCTCACTATGGCTTTATAATTCTTTTTGGACGGTTTAGTCAGGAGTTTGTCTTTGTACCACCTTATATTGCTTCCGAGAAAATCGAAGCCGTCTTCGATATGGGTAATGACTGTTTTTTCTTCCGACAGTTCTAGCCCTCTCTCTGACAGGAATTCCCGAATAATGGGAAGCACACCGTTTTCCAAAATCTCCCTGCTTTCGCCAGTGACAATAAAATCATCAGCGTAACGTAAAAAGTTTACTTTCGGAAAATATGCTTTTCCATTTACTTTCGTTTTGTGGTATTTCTTCTTAATCTGGACTTCCAGACCGTCTAAGACCATGTTACAGATAGTTGGCGAGATAGCCGACCCCTGTGGGCTTCCCAAATCAGTCGGGAATAACTTCCCTGTTTCGATATACCCACTTTTTAACCATTTCCGCAAAATGTCCTTATCCATTGGAATGTGGTTTAAAATCCATTCATGGCTGATATTATCAAAACAGCCTTTAATGTCTCCTTCAAGCACCCATTTGGGTGATTTTCCTTTATTTAGACAGGTGAAACACTGCTCAATAGCGTCCTGCACACACCTTTTTGCCCGGAATCCATAAGAATTCGGGTCTGCTGTGATTTCTGCTATCGGCTCCAACGCAAATTTATACAATGACTGCATTGCCCTGTCCTTCATGCATGGAATGCTTAACGGGCGCATTTTCCCGTTTTTCTTCGGTATATACACCCTTTTTAGCGGCAGTGGCTTATAACCCCTGCGTTTCAAGTTGAGAATTGCTTCATATTTCAATTTGGGGGTAGACCATAAAACTTTGTCTACGCCTGCTGTCTTTTTACCTTTATTACTCGTTACCCTTCTTACGGCTAAAGCACGTCCATAAAAAGAGTGTGTGAGCAGCCACTGCAAGGATTTCACCTTTCCTGTCCTGCCCAGTTGTTGAGCCTTTACGATACGCATTTGCAGTTTTTTAACATATGCTTCGGCTTTATTCCAGTCAATGGAATCCCATGCCTTTACAATGTCAGAAGTCGCACACGTTTTACCGCTCATTTGCTTTACTCCTTTCAAAAATTCTATAAACTCTCTCATAATCAAGCACCCTGCGGAATTCTGCCCCCTTTCGGGTGGGGCAAATCTTGAACCCCTGTCCGTCCTCATTACAAGGTCGGCATTCGCTTCTTCCGCAATCCTATACCCGCATTCCCAACGGCTTCCCTTACGGTCGGCTTGCCCATATGGGCAGGAATACGGGCTTGACACGTTCCACTTAACCAACAATTATTTTGATAGTTTAGGTTCCACCTCTACTCCGGCAGTCATAACGTCCGTGTACTCCCAAGCGTGGAGAGGAGTAACCGACTGCACACCTTTTGGTTCAAGCCTATCAGCTACTTTGGCTTGTTCAGCCTTAACGAAGCTTGCGGTGATTCAGTTAATTAACCATGCTATCAATAAAAGCCTGCACCCTAACCGCCTTGTAGCTAGCAGTTTCATCCGCCCCTCACGGTTTGGATTCCAAGTAGGGTTACGTTTATATCCGCTTCCGAACAGTGCCATTACTGGCAGAGCCGGGGATAACGGCTTCATCCAACGGAATGGATGGTTTGGTCGGCATTGCCGCCAAACAGTTAAATTAAGCGACTTCGTGTCGCACCCACGAATAAGCGTCGAAGGTATTCTCTGTGACATACCGGTAGATGAACACCTTTCCGTTTTCATTCCCCTGCCGGATGATGCGCCCCTCCCTTTGCTCGATGTCAGTCGGTCATTTTTTGCGGACAGATCAATACATGCCATCCGTTTCTGTTCCCTGCTCCTGCGTTTGCTCTCGTTCGACTTCTCCCTCTGCACCTTTTTCGCACATATCGGGCAATATTTTGAGATAGCGGAGCCGGGGATATATTCAACTCCGCACACCATACAATTCTTTGGCGACAACGCTGTCCACCGCTTTGTAGGTGTGATATGTAATTCACCGACAAAGCCGATGAATTTATAATAAATCTTGATTTCCTGTTTCACTGTTCCGTCTGCCGATTTTTCACGCTCCGAAACAAGTATCTTGTCTATCAAGGCGTTTATGATGGTTGCGTCCAGTTCCTTTAAGCCTTGATAATTACGGATAAGGGAGAGGAAGTCACGGATTCCCTGCGATTTCTCGTAGCTTTCGTTGAGCGTTTCCGTTACTTCTTTCAATCTTGCTTCGATTTCAAGCTGTTCTTTCTGGTATTTCCCCGACATCATCTCAAAATTCCGCTCGGTGATACGCTCCATGACCTTATCCTCATAAAGAGAGGAAAACAGCCTGTCAAGCTCCGCAAGGCGTTTGTTCAGCTTCTTTTGTTCTTTCTCCATTGCTTTCGCTTTGCTCTGGTCTGTTTCCGTGAGCCGCTTTTCTATGGCTCTTACCGCCCGTTCGTCATTCACCGCCATATCCGCAAAACGGTTAATGTCGGCAAGCACGGCATTGAATAAATCCCTCGCTTCAATAGCGTGTGCGGTACACATGACGTTGCCATACCTGCCATAATTATTGCAGGTGTATTGTACGCAGTCGATGATGTCGGGGCGTTTTCTTCTGTTGGCACTCATAGCCCGAAGAGCGTAGCCGTAGTCCGCACACTTGATAACGCCTGCAAAAATGTTCTCAAAGCCGCCCTTGTTTTCGGGCAATCGGCGGCTTGTGATAAGCTGCTGTACGGTGTCAAACTCCTCCTGCGTGACTATCCCCTCATGGGTGTCGGGTATCACTTCCCATTCTTCGGGCAGCTTAGGAACTGTCGTGAAATAATTTGTATATTTTTGGAATCTATGTTAATATATGTCATGAACGAGTTTAGTGATTCAGGAGGACATTTTCATGGCACATAATAACGATAAAACATTGA
>Ga0073908_1003424_pt1 | contig 16422 bp, 13 predicted proteins | sample MucameincwithD2O_FD_65484 | JGI IMG/M metagenome (GOLD analysis project Ga0073908, IMG submission 65484) | Mouse cecum microbial communities from Vienna, Austria - Mucus amended microcosms incubated with D2O | ecosystem: Host-associated > Mammals > Digestive system > Large intestine > Cecum...
CGGATGTTCATCAGCTCGGAGGAGGCCCGGTCGGCAATCTCATCCTCGGAGATGATGGCGTCGGTAATGTCCTGCTCCAGATGTCGCAGGGTACAAAGCCCCTGAGCCCTCTGACGAAGAAGGGGCGTGTTGTCTCGCTCGGTCACCAGGGCGTCCCGGGCGGCGCGGGAGGCCCGCAGCAGCTCCGCTACGCTGAGCAGGGCCGCGGGAGACAGCACCGCCCCCTTGTCCGCCAGAACCAGGAAGGGCCGCACATCGGAGAAGGCTACCATGGGATGCCCGCCGATATATCGCAGCACCACCGCTGCCTCCTCGGTCTCCTGCTGCCACAGACGGATCTCCGCCATATCGCAGGAGGGCAGGAGTGCCCGGCAGCGCTCGGCCCCCAGCTCCGTCAGGGCCTTTCCGGCCAGCTGGTCACGGATTTTTGTGAACTCCAGCACCCGGAGGGTTCTCTCTTTCATCATTACGGTTTCCTCAATCATTCAGTCAGTTCATTCTACCGGCCGAAGCCAATGTCCGGCGGTGGCCCTTCGCCCTTCACCCTCGCCCCTGATGGCGCGGACGGCCTCGGTCAGCGTGTCGCCGGTCTCGTCGGTCAGCTCGCATACCGGGGCATAGCCCGCCGCCCTGATCCGGGCGAGGTTGTCCGTGGGCAGCGCGTTCATCAGCCGCACCAGGCAGCCCTCCGGCAGGCGCTGGCGCAGGAGCGGAAAATCGTAGCCCTTGCGGTCGGTGAGGGCCGTCCCCGCCAGGGCCCGGGGATCGCCCAGATCGCACAAGGCGCATCCGGCATGGCCGTGGTCAAAGTTCAGGGCCGTTCTGGCCGGGCAGTGGTGCAGCAGCATCAGCTGCGTCCGCCCCCAGGCCGGAACCGCCATCGGCGGCCCGCCCGCCGTCAGCCGCGCCAGCTCCGCCCCGGAGCATTCAGGGGACGCTGTAACAAAATCGCAGCCCGCCTCCAGCAGGAACCGCATCGCCTGCCGATTCATCACCGGGATGCCCATGCCCGCGCCGTAAGGCAGCGGCCAGGTCAGGCCCAGCTGGCCCACGTTGTTCAGCACCACACCCGCCAGGCGCTCCCGGTGGTGAATCACAAAATCGTGAAGCGCCCATAGCGTGGCCTCCTCGCACACCATAGGCAGCTGGAACCACAATTCCTCCGGCAGCCGGGGCAGCGTGTTTTCGAGGGCTTCCGGGCGGAAATCCTCAGGATACCACACCAGCCGCAGACCCGTCTTCGCGGCAGCGGCGGCCTGCTCCGCCGTGCGGACAATCACCATCCCCGGCGCATCTCCGGCGGTCAGCGGGGTCTCAGGCAGGTCGTATTCCTCCGCGGGGGAATGGGCAAAGGCCGCGATGCGAGCCTCTGCCAGTCGGTCGAGAACCTCCCGGCGCAGGGCGTTAAGCGCGGACACCGGCACGAAAGCCTGATCGGTCACAACGGTAAGCCTGTCCAGCCGGAAGGCCGTGTCAGCGGTTCTGTCCAGACTGCGGCGGGCGTCCTCCTCGGTCATGGCGCGGCTGCGGGCGGGGGAGACAGGCTCCCCGAAAGCCGTGATCGCGCTGGCGCCGTCCGTGGCCGTCAGGGTCAGCGGCTGACTCGGCAGCGCCGTCAGCGTCATGACAATAGGTATGGTCGGCAAGGGCAGCGCTCGGGCCCGATTGAGCTGCGCCGCGTCCGTCAGTCGAAACACCTGGTTCCCGGCCTTCACCCGCATGTCCGGGCGCAGGCGAAGCACCGCCATGCCCCCCGCCGGAACCTCCTTGCCCGCGTACACCATTTCCTGATCCGTGCCGCCGCGGAATTGCAGGCCGTCGCCGTCATGCAGCGGCAGGGAGACCCGCACCCGGGCCAGATTGCCCGCCACGGCCTCCACCGTACCGATGGATACGCCGCCATGGTTCACCCGCTCCCGGCAGATGACCCCCGCGTCCTCCGCACCCATGGCATAGCCTTCCATGAAGCCGCCCCGCTGGAAAATCTGCAAAAGCTCCTGCCGCTCCGCCGCGTCCGCCTTACGGAAGCAGCCATGCTCGACAGCCTCCATGGCGCTTCGGTAGCTGCCCGCCACCGTCGCCACATATTCCGGCCGCTTCAGCCGTCCCTCCAGCTTCACGGACGCCACCCCGGCCAGGGCCAGCGTATCGAGATGATCCCGCAGGCATACGTCCCGGGGAGAAAGCCACGCCGCCGTCTCGCCCCGGTAGACATAGGGCAGGCGGCAGGGCTGGGCACAGCGGCCCCGGTTGCCCGACCGTCCCCCCAGCACGGAGGAAAACAGGCATTGCCCGCTGACGGCCACGCACTGAGCCCCGTGGCCGAACACCTCGATCTCGATGCCCTCCCTTGCGCACAGGCGAATCTCATCCAGGCTGCATTCCCTTGCCAGCACGGCGCGGGTTATGCCCTGCTCCCTGCACCAGCGAACGCCCGTGGCATTGTGGATGGCCATCTGGGTGCTGGCGTGGATGGGCAGCGCGGGAAAGTGCCGCCGGGCCAGGCGCAGCACGCCCAGATCCTGCACCAGCACGCCGTCCACCGGGATGGAGGCCAGCAGCCGCAGCACGTCCAGCACGCCGTCCAGTTCGCTGTCCTTGATGAGGGTGTTTACCGTGACATGCACCCGCACATGATGCAGGTGCGCGAAGGCCACGGCCTCCCGCAGGGCCGCCTCGTCAAAGTTGCCCGCACCCGCCCTGGCCGAGAAGGCCGCGTAGCCCAAATAGACCGCGGTGGCGCCTGCGGCCACGGCACGGTCAAGGGCTTCACGATTACCAGCGGGGGCGAGCGTCTCCATCATACCTGCGGCTCCTTGTCACTGGCCCTTGCGGGCTTCCTCCAGCTCCCGGCGCACGTTCATCAGTTCCCGGCGCAGTCGGCTGTTTTCGTCATGGCTTTTCATCAGTTCATCGGCAATGTTGATGGAGGTCAGCACCGCCGCCTTATCCACGGGCAGGCGGGTCGCCAAGACGGTCTCGCTGATTTTGCGGTCCACATACACCGCCACGCGGTTCATGTACTCCGGCGGCTCCGAGGACACCAGCGTATACTCCTTCCCCGCCACGCGGACGGTTGTCTTCTGCTTGACCAATTCGCTTCCCCTCCTTGAAAAAGCGCAGACGGAGCCCCATCGCCCTGTCTGCGCCGGATAACCATCTTACATCTGCTCGAAGGGATACACCTGACCGAAGGTTTCCACGCGGATGGACTTCATCACCTGGGGGGTCAGCGGCTTATCCCGCATATCCCGCTTGGTGCTGACGATGCTGTCCGCCACGTCCATGCCTTCCAGCACCTTGCCGAAGGCGGCGTACTGGCCGTCCAGGTGCGGGCTGTCGCTGGTCATGATGAAGAACTGACTTCCGGCGGAGTCAGGCATCATGCTGCGGGCCATGCTTAGTACGCCATAGGTGTGCTTCAGGGGATTATTGACGCCGTTCATGGCGAATTCGCCCTTGATGCTGTAACCGGGGCCGCCCACGCCCACGCCCTTGGGATCGCCGCCCTGGATCATGAAACCGGGAATGACCCGGTGGAAAATCAACCCGTCATAGAAGCCGCTGTTGGCCAGGGCGACAAAATTGCCCACGGACTGGGGGGCTGTCTCCGGGTACAATTCGCCCTTCATTTCCCGACCGTCTTCCATGGTGATAACAAAGGTAGGATTCTGCGCCATGTTCTTGCTCCTTTCTTGCTCCGTGCCGCTCGCGGCGCGAAGACCCGACAAACAAAATCATTATACCAGCAAAGGATTCTCCGCGCAAGCCCAGCCTTCCTGCATATCCTATGCAGCAGGCGGCGCTCCCTATGCGGACAGCGTGCCGCGGGGCGCCGCAGAGGCGGCAGCTTTTCTAACCGGACTACACGCCATAGCACGGCGCCATCACCCACTGCCAGCCGTTGCGGACGTTCAGCAGGAACAGTCCAACGGCCAGCGCCGTCGCCATCCCTCCGGCGGCGGGGCTCCATCGGCGGCGCAGCCCGCAGGGCGCCGCCAGGGCCAGGGCCGGGAAAACCAGCACCGGCAGGGTATAGCGGGGCTGCATACCCTGCACTGCGTCCATACCGGGAGGCGTGGTGACTATATACTGGCTGCCGATGAGCGCCAGAACCGGGAAGAAGCCCAAGACCGCCAGGGCAGCCCTGCGGCCGGCTGTCAGGCACAGGCCCCCCTCCGCCTCCCCGGCGGTGCACAGGGTGCTGAGCGCCACCACCGCCAGCAGCAGCGCGGAGACCATGTGATTGGCGCCCATGCCGCACCAGAAATCCGCCGCCTGGCCATACAGGGTGGGAACCTCCCGCAGAATGTAGCGTCCCAGGACGCCAAGGGCCGCGCCGGGATTATTCAGCACATAGGCCAGCTGCCCGGCGGAGTCCGTATCGTCCGTGCGCGGGTCACCGGCCATCAGGTCGTCATAGGCTCCCATGAGCAGGCTCAGCAGGCACATGACCATCGCCAGCACGGCAAAGGCCCTGAAGGCCGCGCTTCGCCTGCCGCTGGCGAACTTTGTCCGCGGAAGCAGCCAGACCATGAGGATCAGCAGACTGTACGCCGGTTTGGCCAGGGTGCCCAGGCATAAAACCGCCATCAGCGTGATCGCCCGGACGCCTGTCAGGCGGCGATTGGGCGCGTCCAGCTCCTCCAGCAGCAGCGCCGCGCCCAGCAGCACATAGCTGACCACCGTGCCATCGTAGGACATGCTGGAAGCCAGCCATACGCAGGTAGGCAGCACCGCCAGGGTTAGGAAGGTCAGCTTGTAGCGGGGCGCGTGCTTGACCGCCAGCGCGCTGACCGCCGCCTGCACAAGCACCGCCAGCATATTCGCCATACGGAAAATCCAGCCGTCCCCCAGGCAGAGGAGCCTGCCGATAACCGTCCCCAGGACATAGGGTACATAGCCGAAGAACCAGGTGGTATAGGTAAACAGATAATCCGCCCAGGTGACGCTTTCCAGTCCGGCCAGCAGCAGAATCTTCTCCCGATGGACGCCCTCATCCCAGGTGGACAGGGGCATCGCCGGACGTGTCAGCACCAGCATCAACCCCGTGGAAAGAAGGATAGCAAAGCATACCCGATGCCAGGCGACCTTTTTCCGCGTCAGCAGCCAGGCAAGCCACACTGCTCCCCAGCCCACGGTGAGTCCGAAAAACAAAAGCGGCAGGTTGAGCGCAGCGCCCACGCGCAGAAGCAGGCAAACGGCGGGTTCGCCGTCCTCCCACGCCACCGCCGCCGCAGGGACACAGAGCGCCGCTATCAGCGCCGCCACCATCACCAGAAGCAGCGCCGTCAGCAGCAGCCATTTCTCATACCGACGCATGGACATCGCGCTCCTTCCCGCTTTCCCCCGCCGGCGTCAGGGCCAGCAGCAGAAGCAGCAGGCCTGAAAAGCCCGAGGCGGCGGTGTACACCGTTTTAACCTGAGAAACCCGAACCCCGGCGGCTTCGCCATCTCCCAGGAAGCTGACCTGCCCCGTACCCTCCACGGACAGCGCGAGCGCGCCCTCCCGAACGGGGATAGGCGTTTCCAGCGTCAGCTTCACACGTCTGTGGCCCTTTGCCTTCTCCAGGGAAAAGGACTGGGCCGCGACAGTTTCCTCGCCCTGCATCAGCGCCATCTGAAGCGTCAGCTCCCTGGCCTCCTTCACATTGGACAGCACCACGCTGACGCCGCTGATCCTGCCGGTCTGCCCCAGGGGAATGACCCAGGTCTCGCCGGGCGTCAGCATGGCCGTAGCCTTGCGTCCCTCATGGATGTCCTCAAGGCTGGTCTCCATCCGTGGGTTGAGCAGCGTCAGGGCCAGGAACAGCAGGCCGACCGCCGTCAGCAGAATCCGCAGCAGCAGGGTTTTCTTCACAGTCCATTCCCCCCTCCTCAAGGAACAGCGTCCGCTTCCGGGCGATCATTTCCGCCACCCGCTCCGTGTACAGCTCGATGTTGCTCACGTTGGGGCTGCGGCCGATGTGGCCCTCATCGGGATAAATTCGCTTGGAAATGCCGCCCGCGCCCAGGGCCAGGATATGGGTATTCTCCTCCATTATGTCCACGTTGTACTGACAGGCGTGGCCCGGCAGCGCGTAGCCCACGTTCTCCTGGTTCCCGGCCATGTACTTCTGCCGATAGAGATAATACGGCTGAAGGCCCAGCCTCCGGGCCGTATCAAGACCCATGCGTACCATGGCCGCGGCGGTCTCGCCGTCGGGCAGCGGCGCGCTTTCCAGGTGCAAACGGCTGGATCGCTTAATGGCCAGGGTGTGGACGGTGAGGCTCTCCGGCTTCAGGCGCAGGGCCGCTTCCATGGTGCGGGCAAAGTCCGCCGTATCCTCGCCGGGAAGGCCCGCGATCACGTCCATGTTGATATGCCCCACGCCCTCCGCCCGAGCCATGGCGTAGGCCTCCTCCACCTGAGCGGCGGTGTGCCCTCGGCCAATGAACCGCAGGGTGCGGTCGTTCATGGTCTGCGGGTTGATGCTGATGCGCCCCACCCCGGCCGCGCGGATGGCCCGCAGCTTCCCCGGCGTGATGGTATCCGGCCGCCCGGCCTCCACCGTATACTCCATGGCGCCGGGGTACAGAAGCATCATTTTGTCCAGCAGCCGGGCAAACTGCGCCTCGTTCAAGGAGGTGGGCGTTCCGCCGCCCACATACACCGCCCGAAGGCGCTTGCCCGTGTCCTTCAGAAGCGCCGCTCCGGCCTCCATCTCCCGGAACAGGGCGGTCAGGTAGGGCTCCACCAGCTTTCCCCGGCCGATCTCCCCGCTGGAGAAGGAGCAGTAGGTGCAGCGGGTAGCGCAGAAGGGGATGCCGATGTACACGTCCATCCAGCCGTCCCCCGGCGGCGGGAGCTGCCGCTGCACATGGACGATTTCCCGAAGCAGCGACGCTTTTTCCGGGGTGATGTCGAACCGGCGGATCAGCGCGTCCGCGGCGGCCTCCGCTGAAAGGCCGTCGGCCATGGCCTCGTAGATCAGGTGAGTGGGACGGATGCCCGTCAGACTGCCCCAGGGCGGGTGAACGCCGGTGGTCTCCCGGCAGAGATCATACAGCGCCTGCTTGCATAACCGCCGCGCGGCCCGCTTGCGGTGGAGCGTTTGAAGCCGCTCATCCGCCTCCTCCGGGGGGATAGGCACAGACAGGCAGCTTTCCCGCGTCCCGGCCCGAACACGGCAGACGTAATTCCCCGCGTCCTCCGCCGCCTGCCAGGTGAAGCGCAGGCTTCGCGTGCTTTCTTCTTGTCCTTCCCCTTCCTGGACATTTTCTTGCCCGCCTTCCGGCCAGCAATCGTCTGAAATGCCGAAAAGCCGGGTGATGTTCATCAGCTCCGGCTGGATATTTTGCAGATAAGCGGTCAGTTCGTTCATGCTACGCCTCATGTCCGGGATAGATGGTCATGGTCTGGGCCAGGGGCCGCACACGCGCCAGGGAGCGCTGCAGCTCGGCCTCGCTGCCTCCGGGCAGGTCGGTTCGGCCCCAGCCGGTGTGGAACATGGTATCCCCCGTGAACAGCCCCGCCTCCGTCTGATAACAGACGCTGCCGGGGGTGTGGCCGGGGGTATGCAGCACCGTGAAGTCGATGCCGGCGCAGGTGAGGCGGTCGCCGTCCCGCACCAGCGTATCCGCCATAGGGGCGGTAACGGCTGCGCGGATCATCCAGCTGGCATTGCGCTGGGGATCGCTGAGCAGCGGTGCGTCCAGACGGTGGACGATGAGCCGCGCCCCCTCCGCCCTCAGCGCCGCCACGCCACCGACATGGTCAAAATGCCCGTGGGTGAGCAGGATGTCCGTGATGCGCCGGCCTTCCGCCGCGTCGCGAATGCGCTCAGGCTCCGCGCCCGGATCGACGACCGCGCAGTCCGCTCGGCCCTCCCGCCACAGCAGGTAGCAGCAGGTGCCCAGCATGCCCACGGGGACGGTCTTGATTCGAATGTCGTCCATAGCGCATCCCTCCTGTCAAAAGGCTTTAGCGGAATCCATCAGGATGGTCACAGGGCCGTCGTTAATCAGGGCTACCTGCATCTCCGCCCGGAACCGCCCCGTCTCCACTCGCAGGCCCTGAGCCCGCCAGGCGGCGATGAGCTGCTCGTAGCGCGCGTTGGCCTCCTCGGGCCTTGCCGCCTGGATGAAGCTGGGTCTCCGGCTGCCCCGGGCATCCCCATAGAGGGTAAACTGGCTCACGGCCAGGATGTCCCCGCCCACATCCTTGAGGGAAAGGTTCATCTTGCCCTGGTCATCCTCGAAGATGCGCAGGTTGGGCACCTTGTCGGCCATGTACTTCACGTCCTGGTCGCCGTCATCCGCGCACACGCCCACCAGCACCATCAAGCCGCGCCCGATGGCGCCCACCGTCTCGCCCTCCACTGTCACGGAGGCGTTTGTTACCCGCTGAATCACACAGCGCACAGGCTCACTCCCTTCCGGGTGTCCGCAAAGCGGGCATGCCGCTCTGCCAATTTATTGGGGTGCAACCGCTTTTCTCCCGGTCGTCCATTCATGTTCAGGCAGCGACTCCTGCCGAAAGCAGGCAAATCGCCGTGCCGGGGCTTCGTTCCGTTTGGCCGCCCGCAAAGGAGGCTCTCCGGTTATTGATTGACAGTCCGCCGTCAGCCCTGGGTACGAAAAACATCAATGACGTCCGTCTTGCGCCGGAGCTGCTTGATCACCTTGTCCATCTGATCGCGGGACTTGACCTCCAGCACCAGCTTGATGGTGGAGGTGCGGGTTTTGTCATCCACCTGGGCGGAGATGGCCTTGATGGGCACGTTCATCTCCCCGATGTAGGTGGCGACCTCGCCCAGCAGACTCACATGGTCGTAGGCCACCACCTTGATGGAGGCCGCGAAGGAGCCCGTGTCCGTATCCGCCCAGGCTACGTTCACCCGGCGTTCTTTTTCTCCGTTGATGGCGTTGACGCACTCCGCCTTGTGGATGGTCACGCCCCGGCCCCGGGTGATGTACCCGACGATTTCATCCCCCGGCACAGGGGAACAGCACTTGGCAAAGCGCACGGGGATGTCCATATCCTCATTACCGGGGAGGATGATGCCGTGGTTGGTCTTAGCCGCGGTGGACGCGCGGCTGTGCTGCTCCACCGTGGGCAGCTCCTCGATCTTCGGGGCCTGAGCCGCCTGCTGCGCGCGCTGCTCGTCCATCAGGCGGGTCACAACGTACATGGCCGCCATTCCGCCATAGCCCACCGCGCCGTAGATATCCTCCATGTACTGGAAGCCGTACTTGCGCAGCATCCCGTCGTAGAACTCCGGCTTCACCACGTCGGACATGGCCACGCCCCGACGCTTGCACTCCCTTTCCACCATGGACTTGCCCAGCTCAATATTCTCTTCCTTCAATTCCTTTTTGAGGAACTGGCGAATCTTTGCTTTGGCCTGGGGAGTTTTGCAGATGCGCAGCCAGTCGCTGGAGGGACCCTTGCAGGAGGCGGAAGTCATGATCTCCACCCTGTCGCCTGTCTCCAATGGCGTATCCAGGGGAACGATTTTGCCGTTGACCTTGGCGCCCACGCATTTGTTGCCCACGGCGCTGTGAATGCGGTAGGCGAAATCCAGGGGCGTGGCACCCTTCACCATGGAAACCACGTCGCCCTTGGGGGTAAAGAGGAAGACCTCCTCGGAGAACAGATCGGTTTTGAGGGTGTCGATAAACTCCTTGCTGTCACGGGTTTCATTCTGCCAGTCAAGAATCTGCCGCACCCAGTAGAGCTTGTTGTCCAGGTCGTTGCCGCCCGCCGCCCCCTCCTTGTAGCGCCAATGGGCCGCGATACCGTATTCTGCCACGCGGTGCATCTCCCAGGTACGGATCTGCACCTCAAAGGGGAAGGGCATCTTCCGTCCGCCCACAACCGTGGTGTGCAGGGACTGGTACATGTTTCCCTTGGGCACGGAGATGTAATCCTTGAACCGACCGGGAATCTGGTTCCAGAGGGTATGGACGATGCCCAGCACCGTGTAGCAGTCCGGGATGGTGTCCACCAGCACACGGATGGCGATGAGATCGTAAATCTGGTCGAAGGGCTTGTTCTGCAAGACCATTTTGCGATAGATGGAGTAAAAATGCTTGGGCCGCCCGTCGATGTCGTAATGGATATGCTGCTCGTCCAGCTTGTCCGAAAGCTCGGAGATGACCATGCGGATGTTCTCCTGGCGCTCAGAGCGCTTCTGGCCCACCTTCTGCACCAGGTTCTGGTAGCCCGCCGGGTCGATATATCGAAGGGAGAGATCCTCCAATTCCTGCTTGATGGCGTACACGCCCAGGCGATGGGCTAGGGGAGCGTAAATTTCCAACGTTTCCCGGGCGATGGCCACCTGACGCTCGGCCCGCTGGAACTTCATGGTGCGCATGTTGTGCAGGCGATCCGCCAGCTTGATAAGCACCACGCGGATGTCCTTGCTCATCGCCAGGATCATCTTGCGCAGGGACTCGGCCTGGGCCTCCTCCTTGTCGGCAAAGTCCAGCCTGTTCAGCTTGGTCACGCCGTCCACCAGGTGGGCGACCTCCTCGCCGAATTCCTGGCGGATGGTATCCAAGGTGATGCCCTCGCAATCCTCCACCGTATCATGCAGAAGGCCGGCGGCAATGGTGGGCGGGTCGATCATCAGCTCCGTCAGAATGCTGGCTACAAAGCAGGGGTGAATAAAATAGGGCTCGCCGCTTTTGCGCTTCTGCCCGGCGTGGGCCTGCTCGGCAAACTTGTACGCCTTTTCGACCAGCCGGCAGCCGTCGCCGGGGGTATATTTCTGCACCCTTGCCAGCATTTGATCCATAGGCATCGCTTCATAAACGGAATACGGCACCGCGGTCTCCTTTCCAGCCGGACGGCATGAGCCTCCGGCCTTGTTCGTTCCATATCAGCCCCGCAGGTAGCGGATCACGGCGCTGTCCGCCATGCTGCACTTCACCGGCGGCAGCAGGCGCAGGGCAAAGGGCTCCAGGGAAAATTCCACCAACTTCACCTGATGGAAGGCGGTCAGCCCCGTGAGCACCTGGGCCTCCGTGAGTCCGGTATCCCGAGCCAGCGCGGCCTGCGCCAGGTTCCCACCCGCCCGAAGGCGGCGGTACAGCCCCCGCAGCGGCTCGTCCGGCAGGGCCAGGGACGCCATCAGCGCTGTCATGGCCGGGTTTTCCCGCAGGCATTTCAGCCGCGCCCTGGGGCACTTCGCCTGAATGGCCGCCGCCTCCCCGGGCAGCACGTCGCCGTCCAGCAGCACAATCTCCTGCCATACATCCCGAAGCCGGGACAGATCCGGCGCGCAGATCACCGTATTGAAAGCGCGCTCATCCCGCACCGCGCCCACCGCCACATCCGCGCCGCCATCCACCAGGAAGGCCGCCGCACGCTCCCGCTCGTGAGCGATGAGCAGCACGCCTCGGCCGGGCTTCATCAGCTTTTTCACTGCGGCGGAGGTCGTTGTCGGCAGGGGCTCGGGAATCTTGATATTATTCGCCGCCAGCGCCGCTATCTCCTGCAAAAGCCCCCGGAAAAGCGCCTCCGGGCTGGGGAGGGCGGCGAAACCCTCCGCTGGGCGCATGGCCTGCACCTGCAACTGCGCCGTCACCCGGCCCATGAATTCGTTGCGCTCGGGGGTAAACACCGCGTCCACCCGCTCCAGCCCCGCCTCCGCCATATCTCCCATGGAAAAAGCGATGCCGTCCCGGACGGAATCGCCGTCCAGCAGGGACAGCTTCAGGTGCTGCCGTTCCCGACCCACCCGGCGCATCAGCTGCACCTGGCCGTCCCGCAGGAGGAACACCGGGGACGGATTGCCGTAGCCCGTGGGCTGAAGCAGCTCCAGGCGGTCGATGAGCTCTAGATTGACCTGGCTCAGGGGCAGGGGCAGGTCATACTCCTTGGCGGGAATATAGCAGGCAGGGTCGCAGTTTTCCCGGATGGCCAGGTTCAGCCGACGACGCAGCTCGGGTACCCATTCCGCCTTCATGGTCAGTCCCGCCGCCTGCTCGTGCCCGCCAAAGCGAAGGAACAGATCCTTGCAGGTGGACAGCATGGCGTGGATGTTGACCCCCGGAATGGAGCGGCAGGAGCCTACCGCCACATCCTCCTGCCGGGACAAAACAATGGTAGGGAAATGATAGCGCTCGCAGATGCGTCCCGCCGCCAGGCCAATAACGCCGCTGTTCCAGCCCTCGCCCTGGACGATGATGATCCGATCCTCAAAGAAGTCCACCGAGGTGCGGATGGCGGCCAGCGCCGCCTGGGTGATCTCCTGCTCCAGTGCCTGACGCTGCTGGTTGTTCTGCTCCAGATGGGCGGCAATGCGCTCGGCCTCCTCGGCGTCCCGGGAGGTCAGCAGGATCACGCCCTGGGCGGCATCCTCCAGACGGCCGCCGGCATTGAGCCGGGGGGCCAGACGGAAGCCCACATGCCCGGCGTTCACCGGCGGGGTAACGCCGCCGAGCAGCATCATGGCCTTCAGCCCGGGGCGGGCGGTCTCGGCCATCATCCGCAGTCCCTCCTTGACGATGACGCGGTTCTCATCAATCAGGGGCACGATGTCCGCCACGGTAGCCAGCGCCGCCAGCTCCAATCGGCGGATAACGGCCTCCATGCCCAGAAGCGCCTGGGTCAGCTTCAGGGCCACCCCCGCGCCGCACAGCCGCCGGAAGGGATAATCCCCCAGAAGGGGATTGAGCACCACGTCGGCAGGGGAGGGGGTATCCGCCAGCTGGTGGTGGTCGGTGACAATCACCGTCATGCCCAGCATCTGCGCCAGCCTGACCTCCTCATGGTTGGTCACGCCGCAGTCCACCGTGATGAGTAGGCGGTGATCCTCCGCCATCCGCCGCACGGCCTCCTGGTTCAGACCGTAGCCCTCCCCGTGGCGGCTGGGAATGCGGAAGTCCGCCTTCACCCCCATGTCCGAAAGGGTTTCCAGAAGGATGGCTGTGGCGCACACGCCGTCCACATCATAGTCGCCGTAAATGATGACCGGCGCGCCTTCCGCCGCCGCCTCACGGATCAGCCGCACCGCCTTGTCCATCCCCGGCATCAGCAGGGGATCGTGCAGCTGACTCAAATCGGGGTGAAGGAAGCGCTCGGCCTTCTCCAAAGTATCCACACCCCGGCTGCGCAGCAGGGCGGACAGCCACAGTGGATGATCCCCAAGGGGCTGGGCATTGTCCGCGCCCCGGCGGATGAATTGCAGCATGAGCTTTCCTCCTCTTTGGTGCTGACGGCGGCATTGTCCGCGAGGTTCCACTGTACGCACAAAGCGGAGGAACTGCCCTCAGGCAGGCTCCTCCGCTCAGGGTGTCGAAAAAGAGGCAAAGCCGCTTTTTTCATGGGGCTTCGCCCTGCTTCCCCGCGCGCGACCTCACCGGTTGTTGGGGGAAGCTTTTTCTGCCGTAAAAGCGCGAAAATCGCCATACAGGGACTGGACCCCGTCTTAACGCCCAGAAGAGGCTGGCTGATTTCGATCAAGCGCCAGAGAACCTGGGGCCCTCTGGCGCCACGCTCCGCTCCTAACGACAATCTGATGGAGACGCGGCTTGGATTACTTGGCCGCCTTTTTCGCCTTGGGGGCGCGCTTCTTTTCCTCCAGTGCCGCCCAGATGTAGCCGTTAATCATGTTGGCGCTGTATACGCCGGACAGGATGCCGACGATGATGGGCAGGGCAAATTCCTTGATGGCGTCCACACCCAGCACATACAGGGCCACAATGGTAATCAGCGTCGTCAGGGTGGTGTTGATGGTACGGCCCAGGCACTCCTTGACGGAACGGTTCACCACGTTTGCGCGAGCATCCGAGGGCATCTTCTTGGCATTCTCGCGAATGCGGTCGAAGATGACGATGGTGTTGTTGATGGAATAGCCCACGATGGTCAACATGGCCGCGATGAAGGAGGAGTTCATCTGGATGACGGAACGAAGCAGAACCATGAAGGACAGCATCATCAGCACGTCATGCAGGAGGCCCGCCACAGCCGCCACGCCGGAGTTGAAGTCAAAACGGATGGCAATGTAGATCAGCATCAGCACGGAAGCCAGCAGCACGGAGACGATGGCGTTCTGCAGCAAGGTCGCGCCGGCCACGGGGCCAACGTAGTTCACCTCGCCTGCGGCAACCATGTTGGGATACTTCTCGATCAGGCCCGCCTGGAAATTCTCCTGTACGCCCTGGACGCCTTCTTCATCCACGCTCTTGACGCGGATGTTCACCTCGTCACGGTTGGCACCCTGCACCGTCAGGGTATAATCGCCCACGCCCATGTCATTGAGCACGGCGCGCAGATCCTCCTGGTCAAATTCGCCACCCATGCTGTACTGCATGGACAGACCGCCCGCAAAGTCGATGCCCAAGTTGATGCCCGCGCCAAAAAGAGACATCACCAGCGCCACCGCCATAATGGCGGCAGAAATCACCAGGCAAATTCTGGAACGATTCTTGATGGCCATTACTGCTCCTCCTTCCGCGCCTGGAGACCGGAGGTGAACAGCTTCGCGTCCATCCGGCCCAGGTTCACAATATTCTTCATCAGGAAGCGCGTCACGACCACAGCGGTGAACATGGAGGTCACCACGCCCAGCAGCAGGGTTTTGGCAAAGCCCTGAATGGAGCCGGTGCCGTAGATCAGCAGCACGATGGCGGCGATCATGGTGGTCACGTTGGCGTCCAGGATGGCGCTCATGGCGTTCTTGAAGCCGGCGCGAACGGAGGCCTTCAGAGGCTTGCCCGCGCGAACCTCCTCATTGAAGCGCTCGAAGATAATCACGTTGGCGTCCACCGCCATGCCGATGCCCAGCACGATACCCGCCAGACCGGGCAGGGTCAGCTGGATGCCGGGAATCACGGCGATGAGGAAGAACAGCACGATGATGTACACGCACAGTGCCCAGGCGGCAACGATGCCGTTGAGGCGGTAGCGCAGAACCATGACCAGCATCACCAGCAGGATGCCGATGAAGGCGGCCAGAACGGACGTGGACAGGGCATCGTCGCCCAGGGTGGCGGACACGGTATCCACCTTCTGCTGGGTCAGTACCAGGGGCAGAGCGCCGGACTGAATCTGCGCCGCCACGGTGCGGGCGCGCTCCTCGCCGCCCATGCCGTTAATCACGCCGCTGCCGCCGGTAATGACGGACTGCACGGTGGCGTCCACCAGCACGGCGTCGTCCAGGTAGATGGTGATGTTCCGGCCCAGGAACTCGGCGGTCTTCTCCGCGAAGATGCGGCCGCCCTCGTCATTGAGCTGGAAGGCCACGACGTACTCGCCGTCCTGATAGGCCACATTGGCGGTCTCCACCATGTCGCCGGTCATGAAGGTCACGCCGTCAGGGCCGCGGAAATCCATCTGGGCCGGGGAGCCGATCAGATCCAGCACGGCGCTGGGATCGGTCACGTCGGGGATCTCCACGCGGATGCCGTCGCCGCCGATTCGCTGCACGGTGCTTTCCGCGTAGCCCTTGTCGGTCAGGCGCTGCTGAATGACGCCGATGGTGCCGCTGATCAGGGAATCAAAGTTGGCCTCGCTGTTTTCGGGCCGGGCGGCGGAATACTCGACGAACACGCCGCCGCGCAGGTCAAGGCCCAGGGGCAGGGACGTGGGCCAGGCAGCCGCGTCCGTGGTGGGGAGCCAGGTCTTGAGCTTGTACAGACCACGGCTGTCAAGGGGCATACCGGTGAAGCCGAGCACGCCGATGACGATGGTCAGCACCAGCATGATGGACAGCGCGATGACAGCCTTGGTTTTGCCATTCATGCGCTTGCGATTGTTGGACTTCATATCGCTTGCTTCCTCTCCATTCAAAATTGGGAAAACCTCATGGACGACCCATCCGGCGCAGCCTATCCGGCCAAAGCCTCCGGGCGGCAGACCGTGTATACCGTGCGTACATAGCTCAAGGCGCGCAAAGGATAGCCGTTGCCATCGCACACCGGGCGGATGACGGGAAGGCCTGCACGCTCCGCCTGTCCCGAGGCCAGCCGGCGATCAGCCCTCCAGCCTCTGGGCACGACCGTCGCCGTCTGCTGAGCCTGGCCTTCCGCCGAGGGCAGGATGGCCGCCGCTGAGATCGGCACGGGCGACGGCGGGACTTCCGCCGCGTCAGGGCCCTCCACCAGCGCGCCTACACCCAGCAAAAGGAGCAGCGCAACGCCTAAGGCCCACAGGCCCCCATGCCGCATTGCCGCTCCCTCCTTTGTCGGACGCGTCGCCGTGCCCGCATACACATATCATATAAGATGATTATAGCGTTTTGGGACTTTTTCGTCAAGAAAAAGTCTATGATACCCCGGGGAACCGGGCGTTTCCCCCAGGCTTCCAGGCCCTGCGCGCCCCGCTGGTTTCCTTTTTCTTTCATATCAGATGAGCATATAGCGCTCTGTTACAGGAATTGCGCATGATTTGCGTGAATTCCGATTCTAACAGCCCTTTTACCACACCGCCGA
>Ga0073908_1003429_pt1 | contig 16415 bp, 19 predicted proteins | sample MucameincwithD2O_FD_65484 | JGI IMG/M metagenome (GOLD analysis project Ga0073908, IMG submission 65484) | Mouse cecum microbial communities from Vienna, Austria - Mucus amended microcosms incubated with D2O | ecosystem: Host-associated > Mammals > Digestive system > Large intestine > Cecum...
AATCTATAGCCTTCCCCTTTAACATTTGATAATAAATTCAATATTCCTATTTCTTTTGCCTTTTTTCTTAAACGATTAATGTTAACTGCTAATATATTGTCATCTAAATAATATTTATCATTCCAAAGTTTATCTAATAATTCTTCTTTTGTTATGACTCTATCTGAATTTATAAAAAAGTAATATAAAATGCGAAATTCGTTTCTTGTAAGTTCTATTTCTTTATCTTGATATTTTAATAATGATAGGTGTAAATCTAAGGTATATCCATTTTTAGTTAGGTCTCTATAATTTACTGGATTGTTGATTTTTAATGCTCTTTTTATTTTTTCTAATAAAATCGTTTTGTCATAAGGCTTGGTAATAAAGTCGAATCCTCCAACTTGAATACTTTTTATTTCATCTTGTGTTGTGTCTCTACTAGTAACAAAAATAATTGGGACTTGCAATTTTTCTTTTACTTTTTGGCATATTTCAAATCCGTCGTTATATGGTAAATTAATGTCTAACAGTATAAGATCTGTTTCTATATTTAATAGTTCTTGAATGATGTTTTTAAACTCTGTAATACTTATTACCTTATATTCATTATCTTCTAAAAGCTTTGATAATTTTTCTCGTAAGATTTTATCATCTTCTACTATTGTAATATTCATATCTTCACCTCAAAATTATATATATTATACTACAAAAAGGTTAGATATATAAATCTAACCTTTTTCAATATTTCTTTTAAATCCGAAGTATGTTGCTAAAAAGTATATTATATAAATTATTAAGAATATTAATATATTAAAGAAGAAATATCCTAAATAAGTATATTCGCTTGTTAATACAATTCTGAAAACTTTGTTCATTGAATAAAGTGTACAGAAGCTAACTATTATTGGATAAATAAGTGGAAATGTAAAAAATGCTACTAGCTGTTTAAATATGATTTTATTAAGCTCGCTTTCTCTAGTTCCTAACTTATTTAAAACACTATAGCGATATTTGTATTGTGCCGAATCACTAAGTGACTGAATTGCAAGTATTGTTCCAACTACTGCTATAAATATTAGTGCTAAATAAAAACATACGAATGCAGTTATTGTTGTATACCCTTTATTAATCGCTTCATTTGCGCCTCTTACTTCAATATTACTCACTTTATATTTAATTTCGTATCCATACTCATTACTTGGAGATTCTTCTGGAAGGTAGAACTCTGTTAGTCTTTCTGTAAATTCTTCAGTTGTTTTTTCTTTGGTATTTATAATTAAATGAGTTTCTATACTTTCTAAATCTTTAACTGCTGAATCTGGTACAACAGTAATATATCCATAACCTGATCCCCACGAAAAAGTATACCCTTTACTTGAATATTCTTTTTGCTTTAATGTAATTCCATTAGATAATGTTATTTCTTTTATATCTGAAATAGATTTTTCAACATCCTCTTTATATTCTTTTGTAACATTTAAATAATATTCATCTTCTTTTAAAGAAATTGGTTTACTACCTTTCATCTCTAGTAGTTTATTATAATCACTTAATTTAACTACTCTATCGTTCTCTCTCCAACCATATCCTAATACATTTTGAATATTATTATTCTTATTTTCATATCCTTTATAAACTAACTTTTCTTCTATCGTATACTCTTTTTCAATAAAATCTACAAATTTATCTACTTCTTCCTCCTCTAATTCTATTGCTATATCATAAGGACATGCTAAGTCAGTTTGATATTCAAACATTCCTTTAAATAAACTAGATACATTTAATATAACAAGTGTTAATGTAATTAGTACTGTTATTGTTCCTAAAGTAAAGCTCATACTTTTTACTTTAGAAGAAAAGGTTCTTGCAATAAATAGGTTATTTCCTTTATATTTTAAGTTTTTTCTTTTTAATATAAAATTTAAAATGAAATCAGATAGTGTAATTGTAACTCCATAAATACTTATTATTATTAATATTGTACTTACAAGTATAATAGCCATTGATGGTTCTTTTTCAGATATCGTAAATTGTTTGCTAAAAATAAGTAATGCCACTATTCCTGTAAATATTGAAATTATAAATGTAATATTTCTATTTGACTTTTTCTTATGAACTTTTTCTTCATTTTTTTTATCTAAATAAAGTAAATCGTATATTTTCATTTTCTTTATTCTTTTTCTAGCAAAAAATAGTACAAAAGTATACATTATTATAAAATATAGTCCTGATAATAATATTGGTGTCTTTCCAAAATCTATTTTAATTAGTTCAGGCAATTCAAAAATATTCATAATAATTGAAGACATTAATATACTAATCATATATCCTATTGGAATAGAAATTAATAATGCGACAAATCCTAATACAATATTTTCTATTGTAAACATTTTGCTAATATCTTTTTTCTTAATTCCTAATAAATGATAAGTTCCAAATTCTTTACTTCTTTTTTGAAACATGAATTTTGTTGTGTAATTAATTAAAAAACAAACAATCAAAATTATAAATGCACTTGCAAAATACATCGCATATTTAAAGTTTTCCATTGTGTGATTAAGCTCTAATACTTGTTTTGAATTACTGATTAAATTAAAGGCAAAAATAAGTGAAAAAGAAAGTGTTACAGTTATTAAATATATTGCATAATCTTTAATACTTCTTTTAGCATTTCTTAGTGCTAATTTACTTAACATCTTCTACACCTCCTCCAAGTAGTGTAAGAACGTCAAGTATTTCATTAAAAAATTCTTTTCTTGTTTTTTCACCTTTTAAAATTTCACTAAATACTTTTCCATCTTTTATAAATATTACTCTTTGACAAAAACTAGCACTAAAAGAATCGTGTGTAACCATTAATATCGTTGCTTTTAAATTCTTATTCATTTCGCTCATAGTTTCAAGTAGCATTCTTGCTGCCTTTGAATCTAACGCTCCAGTTGGTTCATCTGCTAAAATAATTTTAGGTTTATTTATTAAGGCTCTAGCACAGGCGCATCTTTGTTTTTGTCCTCCTGAAACTTCATATGGGAATTTTTTTAAAATATCTTCTATGCCTAATTTAGTTGCAATTTCTTTAACTTTTTTGTCAATATTATTTTGATTTTCATTATTAATTATTAGTGAAAGAGCTATATTTTCTTCTATTGTGAGTGTGTCTAATAAATTAAAATCTTGAAAAACAAATCCTAAATTTTCTTTTCTAAAGTCTGCTAATTTTTCTTCTTTTATTTGTGTTATGTTTTTATCCCCTACAATTATATTTCCGCTTGTAACGTTATCAATTGTTGAAATACAATTTAAAAGTGTAGTTTTTCCGCTTCCAGAAGCTCCCATTATAGCAACAAACTCGCTTTCGTCAACACTAAAACTAACTCCATCAACTGCTTTTGTAATGTTTGTATTTACTCCATAATATTTTTTAACATTCTCTAATTTTAAAACTTGCATATTCCTCCGTCCTTTCTGATAAAATTATAACAAGTTATTCTTTATTATAAAATTACAGTTTTGTAAGTTATAGTTTCGGCTAGTATTACTCCTGTTTTGCTTATTTTAGTTTGTACAAAATAAATAAACTTTAATATTAGCTATATTATAGCATTATTAAAGTTTATAATTTTTTTATTATTGTTCTTTTAAAAAGTTTTTTCTTTCAAATGTATATATTGGTACTAAGCTTCTTTTATGTTTTGAACTTTTATATCTTTTTATTATTTCTTCTTTAGCTTCTTCTTCTGTATTTCCCATTTCTATCATTTCTTCTATTTGACTATATTTTATTCCCATTTTTTCTTCATCTGTCTGTTCTCCTAAACCATCACTCGGTGCTTTTTTTAATATTTTTTCTGGTACTCCTAATATTTTTCCAATTTCTAATACTTCATTTACTGTAAAATTTCCAATTGGGTTAAAATCTGAGCTATTGTCTCCCCATTTGGTTGTATAACCTACCATGGCTTCACAAAGATTTCCTGTTCCGATTACTAAATATCCTAAAGTTTGTGCTATTCCATATAATGTTGTCATTCTTAATCGTGGTTTGATGTTAATTGTAGCTTCTTTTGATAAGTTTTGATTTGTCTTTAAATTTATTTCTTTTTCCATCTCTTCATAGCTCTTGCTTAAGTCTACTTTAATATTTTTTACTCTAAAAGTTTTAGCTACTAGATCTGCATCTTCAAAATCACTATTTCGTGAATTACATGGCATGGATACTGCGAGTACATTTTGACTTCCAATTGCTTTGCTTGCCATAGCAAGGACTGTTGCTGAATCTTTTCCTCCACTATTTCCTATTACAACACCTTTTGCTCCTGAATTTTGTACATATTGTTTTATCCAGTTTATTGCATTATTCATTTCTTGCTCTAGTTTTTCTTTTTCTAACATAGTTTTCTCCTTATTGATATAACTTGTTTTCTTCTATGTATTCTACTACTTCATCTGGTGTTAAGTATTTAATGCTTTTGCCATTTTTTAATTTGTTTCTTACAAATGTTGAGCTTAAATTGCTGGTTATATTATCTTTTGCTTTTATAAAAGCTTGTTTATTTTTATTTAAAAATTCGTTTGATTTTATGATTTCTTCTATATTGTCTTTGTCTCTTTCTAACACATAAATTTTAAAATCTTTTGTAAGTTCATCTGCTTTTTGCCAAGTATTTAATTCTTTTAAGTTATCACTTCCAATAATGAAAGCGATTTCATATTCTGAATATTTTGCTTGAAAAATTCTTAATGTTTCAATTGTATATAGTGGTCTATCACTGTCTATCTCTGTTTTTGATACATCTAGTTTATCATTTTTCTTACAAACTAATTCTAACATTTTGTATCTATGTTCATTATCAATTAAATCAGCTTTTTGATATTTACTATTAACTGGTACAAATACTATTTTTTCTATGTTTTCATATTCATTTATTATTTGCTGTGCTAATGAAAAGTGTGAATTTAATGGCGGATTAAAGCATCCTCCAAATATTACTATTTGTTTTCTTTCCATAACTTATTGCTCCTTGTAGCTTTGCATTTTATTAAGTAAAGTTTAGAAAATTTATAATTTGTTGTCAATACTCTTTTTCAAAAAAAATATAGATTAATTATTAAAATTAATCTATATTTTTTAATTAACTATTTTTCCAATAATTTTTGTATATACAATTCATATGGGTTAGAATTTATATGTGTTGTTATCTGTTCTATTCCCGGCATATCTTGTATACTATCTACTATTTTTTGAATTTCTGCAGTTGTTTTTATCTCAATAGAAGCTGGTATAGGGTTATTCTCATTATTATAATCATTTAATAAATCTTTATCTTCTTTTAAGTTGTTTTTGAATCTTTCTAACGCTTTTTCTTTTGAAACATATTCCATTTCTAAATTTTCACTTTTTTCAATTATTTTATTTTTAATATCTTCAATTTGTTCATCTGTTATCTCATCATTTAAGTATATTTCCATCGTAGAAGCAACTGATTTATAATTTTTATATACTTGGATATTAAATAAAATTATAATTATTAAAATTATAAAAAAGCTTACTATTATCATGTTTTTTTTATTTATTTTCTTATTAATTTTTTTAAATACATCAATATCTTTTGTTGAATCTTTTTCATTATTTTCTTGTTGTATTTCTTCTAAATTTTTTTGACATTTTTCACATCTTTTTAGATGTTCTTCAACTAAATCTTTAGATGAATCGCTTAAAATGTCATCTTTATATCCAAACAATAAATCTGTAATAATATCACATTCATTTTTCATTTTTTAGCTCCTCCTTCAATTTTTGCTTACCTCGAAAAAATACAACTCTTGCCCAATTTGATGTTTTATTTAATATGTCAGCAATTTCAGTATATTCAAAATTACCCAATATTCGTAAATACATTACATTTCTAGTATCTTCATCAAAATTTTGTATCTTTTTAAACAATTGCATCTTTTTTTCTTTATTAAGAAGATTTTCTTCTATTGTTTCTTCTATAAGTAATGTATTTTCTAATTCATCTAAAGATATTTCTTTTTTTAGTTTTTCATTTTTTAATTTCTTATACCATATGTATTTGCTAATTTGACATAGCCATGTTGATACTTTGCATTCACCTCTAAATTTATTTATATCTTTAATAGCTACTAAAAAAGTGTCTTGAACTATTTCTTCAGTTGTATCTTCATTTCCAGTTAAGCAGAATACATATTTATAAACAATTTTGCCATATTTTTCATATATTTGGTCAATATCCTGCATAACATTTTCCCCTTTCACTTATTTAGTGCTTTTAACTTTCTTTTTGTTACAGATTTTTTATAAATATCACATTTCTTATGATTTATTAGTACAATAATCATATATAAAAAATGTCATTTTAGTTTCTTTTCCTTTAATTAAAAAGCTTTGTGATTTTTCATTACGTCTAGTCATTCCTTGGTGCTCATAAAATCCATAATTGCATGTTGTATCTGTAAATAAATAAAAATTATTAACGTCTTTTGATTTCATATAGTCTAGCACATCGCTAAACATTTTTTTACCGATTCCATGACCTCTAGCTTGGCTGGATATTGCAAAAAATGCCAATTCTCCTTCATATTCTTTTTGGCTTTCTTTTAAAAGTTCTTTATCTATTTCGCTTACACTTGAAAAAATCTTTGACGTTTCTCTTCCTTCTTTAGATAAATATAGTGATATAATTGCATTAGCTTGCTTTATTTTATATTTTAGCGGACATTTATGTGATTTACTATCTTTTGCCATTATAACTCCAATTGGTTGGTTATTTAATAAAGCTATTTGTGTATAAGTTTGATTAGTTAAGCAACTACTTAAAAACACCTTTGCCATCTTATGTGCTGTTTTATGGGAACAAAGCTGATTATAATTCCATGCCTCTATTATAATTTCCTATATTATTTTTGAATCTTCTTTTTGGAATTCTCTAAATATTATTTCTTTTTCCATACAATACACTCCTTTTCTGTTTTCCAGTATAAAGTATACAGTAAGTGTAAAGTCAAGTATTGTTTTTAATTTTTATTAAAATTTGTGTAACATATTCATTTTCATTACAAATCGCAAAATCATTTAATCCTATTTCATAAGCATATCCTGTTAGTTGTAATTGATTTTTTTGTGCATATTCTAGCATTTTTTCGTACATTTTAGGCAAATTATCCCATTCACCTTTTATATATCCACATAAATATTTTCCTTTAGCCCTTATTAAAGTATTTTTGTTCTTACTTAAACTTGGAGTAAATAATCCGTCATATTCTTCAAAGTTTTTATTTTTTACTTTTTCTAAAGATATATAGCTTCCTACACCTGCTCTACATTGCTCTATTCCCCACGTTTCTTTCATATATGAAAACAATCTTTGAATATCTTCGTCTTTAAAAGCAAATGGTGCTGTCAGTAGTCCTTCTTGCTCACATTGAACGATTTCAATTGTCATATTCTCTTTTTCGTTACTAAGTAATAATTGTTCTTTTTTATTCTTAAGCAAGTTTTGTATCTTTTTTAATTTTGTAATTTGCTCTTCTATTTCGATATTCTTTTTGTCTACAATTGTAATGAAATCTTTTGCATTTGGTTTTGCTGTATATTTTTTAATTTCTTCTATACTCATATTTAATTCTTTGAACATTCGAATATATTCAAATTCTATGCTTTGTAATGCATCATAATATCTATAATTGTTTTCTCCTTTATTATTTGGAGAAAATAGACCTATTTCATCATAATAATGCAATGTACGTTTATTAATATTATGTAATTTTGCGAATTGTGCTGTTGTTAAATGTAAAAATTTCTTATTCATAATGATTATCTCTCCTATAGAATATTTTTTATTCTAATACTAATGCTTTTTTAGGGCAAAAATTTGAACATTTGCTGCATTTTATACATTTACTGTAATCTATTTTAGGTGCTCCTAAGTCTTTCTGGCTTAATGCCCCAACTGGGCAAACCTTTATAGCAGGACATTTATGATCTTGAGGACACTTTTCTATTATTATTTTTAATTTTCTTTCCATAAATTTATCTCCTTGACAATTTGTAATTTATATATTATTATATTGGTTTCAAATTTTTATTAAGTCTATCCACCATCCAAGCAATTCTATTTTTTCTTCCATCTTCTGTTTTAGCATCAAAGTATGCTTTAGTATAGGTTTTCTTTATCGATGGAGACATTGACTGAAAATTTTTATATGCAAGTTCATATTTTTTTAATATGATTGATAGTTCTTTGATATGTTCTTCTGTAATTTCTAAGGATTTTGGAGCATTCCATTGTCCATTAGATTTTGCTTCTTCTATTTTCTTTCTACCATATTCAGTCATAATTCCTTTTTCTTCAAGAACTTTAGTTAAATTTTTATTTTTTTCAGACCATTTACTTTTATCTCTACGCATAGAAAAATATTTTTTATAGGTTTTATCATCTATGCTCTCTATCTGACCATCAATCCAGCCAAAACATAGGGCTTCTTCAAGTGCTTCACTTGCTTTTATTGTCTTTGGTTCTCCAGATTTTCTAAATAAAAGCCAAACACCATTATTTGATAAACAATTTTCAGATAACCATTTTCTAAATTCTTCTCTATTAGCAAATTCTAATATACTATCCATTGCATATTCTCCTCTACAAATTACTATTTGTCTATGGATATTATATCATAAGTTTTAATTACAAAATATATTTTAAATAATGCTGTTGAAAGTATTTAAAGATATTATTTAATAATTTTGAACAAAAACAAAAAGTACTGAAAACTGCTGTTTTCAGTACTTTTATGGTCGAGGTGACAGGGATCGAACCTGCGACCTCATGGTCCCAAACCACGCGCGCTACCAACTGCGCTACACCTCGAATTTAGATACTTATATATATTAGCACAATATTTTTATAATTTCAAGTTTTTATTTTAATTTCAGTATTTTTTCTTGTTTTACTCATCTCATCCTTTTTTTATTTTAATTTAAACTTGCTTAATCCTCATTATGCTTGCTTTTAGTTGATATTATGGTAAAAATATAGTATAATTTTAATCCGTGCAATAAATTATATAACGAAGTAGGAAATTTCTATTTTGATGAAAGGAGGATAGTGATTTTACAAATTTACAACTGAATATTGATGAATTATCTAAAAGAATGCAGAGAAAATAAGGAGAGAGACTATGGAAAAAGAAATCAATTCATCTAATAGCAGTGAAGATACTGCTGAAAAAGCACTTAATCAGAACGGAACTGCAACTGATAACCACAACAATAGCTCTGTTACCAAAAGAAAATTAGTTTCAACGTTACGTTTTTTGGTGCAGATGGTACTGATTATTATTGTTTTTATAATTGGTACATATGTAGGTCGTAAGTTTTATAACTTTCCCTTTAATAGGCCCTTAAAATTCATGGAGCAGAAAAAAGAACTTACAGTAGAACAGTTTTCTGCGGATCCTATCAGCAGTCGTGACTTTGCATGGGATTCAGAAGATGTACCGAGCTTTATCTCATCAGACTATGATAAAGCATCCTTACTCAACTATGATGGTGTTGAATATTCTTTTGGTGAAAACAAAATATATGTTGATCCGGAGTTTATGCGGGATGAGTTAGAAATTATGGTCAATATGGAGCTTGGTTGGTCGCTAAACAATTTCTCTATATATTCATCAGGAGAAAATATCGTAATATACGGATACTGGAATGATGAATTCAGGCGTATTACTCTCGGAAAGACCGAAGAAAGTATCGTTAAAGAGGTGCTGACGCTTAACCCAGGTGTTCCTTTTTCTGCTGATGGCAAGTATATAAGCGAAGACGCCAAACGAGGCTACATATTTGCTATAAGTGAAGATATGCGAACAGTCTCTGCTTACAAAGATAATGCCATTGTTGGTGAGGCAGTTATTTTGCCTGATGAAATATTAGGATTTTATGATGGAATTATGGTACTTGCAAAATCTGATGACTATATAGATAAGCTGTATATGCCATATGTTGTAGACAATAATGGAAAAGAAGAATTTATTTGCATTGAAGTCGCAACTGTTACTGCAGAAGAAGTTAAAAATGTATCAGATGATGAATATATGGATGTTTTCCAGTCATATAATACCTATTATTTCGCCAAAATGAATTATGCCTGTTGCTATATTTTCGAAAATACTGATGGGATGATGCGCATGATTGTTCCTAATGATATCCGAAAATATTCTGCATATCGAGAAGGTACTGATATCTTAACTTCTGAAGATGATTTAGGCTGGCATTGGGTAACAATACAAGAATAAAAGTAATTTGTAAGAAAACTATTTATGCAAAGCAATTGTTTTAAAAATAGGAGTGGATGCTGAGAAGCATTCACTCCTATTTTTATATTTTATCTTAAACAAAGTGTTGAAAGTTACTATTTTCAACACTTTTTTCATCTTTTATGGTCGAGGTGAACCTCGCAAATATCTTTAAAGTCGCTATATTGCTGGAATTTTAATTTGTAATTCTAACAATAAATCTAACAAAAATTATAATAATGAATAAATTATTATAATGTGAATATACTAAAATACATATTGAACATTTTTGCCACAAATGACAAAAAAGTTTAATGCAGTATTGATTTATAAAATAAAAAGATGTATAATTTCATTGAACAAAAATGCCTAAATTGTCAAAAAAATTCAATAAAACTTTGAAAGGAAATTTTTATGGATATTATACAAAGAAATGATTATTTAGATAAATTAGTTATGCGAAAAGAAAATGGCTTAATAAAAATTTTAACAGGGATTAGACGTTGTGGAAAATCTTTTATGTTAGACCCTATTTTCAAAAATCATTTATTAGAAAATGGTGTAACTGGAGATCACATAATAAAAATAGATTTAGATGATATCGAAAATAGTAAATATTTAAATCCTGAAGAATTAAATTTATTTGTTAAAAGTCAAATTAAAGATGAAAAAATGCACTATGTATTAATAGATGAAATTCAAAAAGTTAATAATTTTGAAGCTGTATTAAATGGATTTTTGCATAAAAGAAATTTAGATGTATATGTTACTGGAAGTAATTCAAAATTTTTATCTAGTGATATTATAACTGAATTTAGAGGTCGTGGAGATGAAATTAGAATTTTCCCATTGTCATTTAAAGAATTTGTAAGTGCATATAAAGGAAATAAATATGAAGCTTGGAATGAATATATTACTTATGGTGGAATGCCATTAATTTTGAATCAAAAGACAGAAGAACAAAAAAGTAACTATTTAGTAAGTTTATTTAATTTAACATATAAAAAAGATATAATTGATAGAAATAATATAAGTAAAGATGATGTATTAGATACTATAATAAACATTTTATCATCTTCAGTTGGTTCTCTTACTAATCCTCAAAAGATATATAATACTTTTATTAGTAGTGGTACTACTGATATATCAAAGAATACCGTTATTTCATATATTGAGTTTTTATTAGATTCATTTTTAATTGAAAGAGTAGAAAGATATGATGTAAAAGGAAAAAAATATATTCAAACACCTCAAAAATATTATTTTGCTGATATTGGATTAAGAAATGCTAGACTAAACTTTAGACAGCAAGAGGAAAATCATTTAATGGAGAATATTATTTATAATGAATTGATAACTAGAGGTTATAATGTTGACGTAGGACTTGTTGAAGTTCGTAAAGGACAAGAACGAAAGCAATTAGAAGTTGATTTTGTATGTAATCAGGGAAGTAAAAGATATTATATACAAGTTGCATTAAATTTAGATACACCAGAAAAAACAAAGCAAGAATGTAACTCCTTAAATCATATAGGAGATAGTTTTAAAAAGATAATAATTGTTAAAGATGATATAAAATTATGGAGAAACGAAGATGGAATTGTAATAATGGGAATACAAGAATTTCTATTAAATCCAAATAGCTTAGATTTGTAACTAATTTAAGTAATTTGGAATAAAAACAAAAAGTACTGAAAACTGCTGTTTTCAGTACTTTTATGGTCGAGGCGAACCTCGCCAAAGTCCGTAAACTATTATTAATACTAGACTCTCTCATATCTCATCTAGGAAAAAATCTAGGAAAAACTATAATGTCAAATAATTATATATAATCATAAATATAAATTGTAATTTGTGTAATAGATATTATTCTGTATATTCAGGATAATTTTTTATAAATTGTTCATTTGCTTTTAACATTTCCTCATAATACTCATTATATAATGGACTTAACTTTCTCATTGCAGGTATAAACTTTTCATAATATCCATTTGTAGCACAAACTTGTTTCATTAGTTCCATTAGTCTATTAGCAGGTGAATTTTTAAATTCTTCTGTTTTCTTATATTCATTATATTTGTCTAGTGATTCCTTATTTTTTCTTACAAATTCATCTATATTTCTTATATTTTTATCCTTTGCTTGAATGATACTATTTATTATTTTTTGACCTTTTTCACTTGAATATTCTTCTAAATACTCATCTAAATATTCTTGTAAGTCTTTCGGTATTTCAATATTAGGTACATTATCAAAAAAATCAATAATTTCTTTAAATGCTTCCATTTGTTCCTTTGTTTCAATTCTTCCTGTAAGATACCTAGAGAAATTCAAACTTATAAATTTTCCATAATAACTAGGAAATAAATCTATCAACTTTTTAATGATAATTGTTTTAGAATTTATATTATTTATTTCTTGTTCTAATTTTTCTAAACTTTCTCCATTGCATAACTTTTGTAAAATATCTTGTTTTGCTTTTTCTTGCTCTAATTCAAGAGTTTTCTTATATAAAATACTTTTTAATTCATCTGGATTAGCAAGAATACTTTTAATTTCAGATATACTTAATCCTAATCTTCTATATAAAGCAATTTGCTTTATAATTTCTACATCTTTCTTTGAAAAATCTCTATATCCATTTTCTAGGATACTAGGACATATTAGTTCTTGTTCTGTATAATATTCAACTGCTTTTTTAGTTAAATTACACAATTTTGCAACTTCATTTATTAACATTATAACCACCTCTGTTATAATTGTAATCTAACCTGTAAGGGCATAGTCAAGTAATTATTTTAAAAAATTGTAATTTGGCAGTTAGATATTATACATAAATCCAACTTCACAATAACTTTTTTCTCCAATTTCAATTTCTCGTTCTTTGATAATTTCTCCACCCATTTTTGTATAAAATTTTTTAGATGGCTCATTATCTTTTAAACACCATAATATCATTGTTGTTTTATTTTTGCTTTTAAACTCATTTGTAACAAATTGAAATAGTTTTGTTCCTATACCATTGTATTTTAAGTTTGGCTTAACATATAGTGCTGTTATCTCACAATCTATATCTTGCATATCTGGTGTAAATTCATTGTTATCAATATATCTACAAAATCCTACTACTTTGTTTTCTAATTCTGCTACTATAAATCCATTTTTCTGATAATTCATTTTAAAACTTTCTATCTTTTCTTCTTTGTTCATAGCATTTAAAATAGCATCATCTATAATTCCTTTATATGCTCTTTTCCATCCATTAACTTGAATATCTGCAACACTCGGAATATCTTTTTCTATAACATTTCTAATTATAATATTTTTCATACTTTATCACTCTTTCAAATTGTAATTTTGTAGTTACTTTGTATTTGCTTTTATTGTATTTTTACTTTTTCTATATAATATAAAGCTAACAACAAAAACTAATAATGGTGGTACTATCAATTTTATAGGACTTCCATTTACTATAAATTTGACGGGGCTATCATCTCCTAAAGCAGTACACATTAAACCTGCTATAAATATAAATGCTGATATATTTGATAGTATTAAAAATATATTCTTTTTCATAGTTTCTTTCCTTAAATTAAACATATTTAATCCCACTCCTAATTTGACTTGTAGTTTGTCTATTTTACTATAAATCTATAAATTGCATAAACTACCCATATAAGCCAAGAATATGCCCAAGCCTTAAATATAATGCTTACTGTTAAATATAAAATAGCAACTATTATTGCTATTATCCAATTCATTATTTTTTTCTTATCCATTATTTTATACCTCCTCGATAGATTGTAATTTATCACTTTATTTATTTTTTTGCACATCATATGTTACTATATAAAAAGTAATATATAAAATTAGTCCTAAAAAAATTGAAGCCCAATTTATATAAGAATATATCATATTAACATATCGATCTAAAGGAGTTAAAATAATTGCCAACACAACTGAAAAAAGCATTCCTATGATAGAACTTATCAATATATCCTTTTTCTTATAGTAAGATAGTATATATTGATAAAATTTTGTAGCATACATCCAAATTGCAAATACTAATATTGAATGAGTTACTCTTTCTAAAAATTTTCCTTTTAATATAAAAGTAAACAAAATTGAAAAAATTACAATTCCTACAATAGGAGATATTTTGATTATAATTGATAAAGGTTTAGTTATTTTATCTGTTCTTTTCTCTGAATTATATTTTTTCAATTTCAAACTTATAGTGCCAAAATACACTACTAATATAAATATAAATATTAACATTATACTTAACATTCTACTTCGCACTCCTAAATTGTAATTTGTAATTATCTATGACTTATATAATCTAATGTTTTAGTTGTTAACGGTTTGAATATTAAATACATAACATATCCAATACTTCCACCTATGACATTAGTTATTAAATCTGTTATATCTGATGATCTAAAACCATTTATTAAAGGCTGTAATAACTCAATTCCTAGACTTAATAAAAAAGTATAAAAAACAACTTTTAATAGTCTAACATTTCCTTTTTTTACTAAAGGCATTAAAAAACCAAAAGGAATTGTCATTATCACATTTAATTCCACTTGTCTAATAAAATCACCTCTACCATTTAAAACATCAATAAATGGAACTAAATTCATTGAATCGTATGGGTGATTAAATATAAATGGTAAAGATGTTATTATAGGCATTAAGGTAAAAAATAATACAAAAGATAAGTATATATACATTAAAGTATTTACAAGCAGTACATCTCTACCTTTTTCTTTCCATTTCTTATAAAATTTCCAAAAATATATTATTATTAAAACTGCAAAATCTACTAACTCTTTCATTTTCTTACCTCCCCTCCAAATTGTACTTTATCTTTCACTAAAAACTTTGTATCTGTTCTATTTCTTTCTTCTAATTCTATTTGTTCATTTTTAGATTTTGTTTCAGCATTATAAAATGATTTGCTTTTCAAGTTTCTATTAGCAATAAGCTCGTTAATTGCTTTAACATATTGTTGTGGATTATTTATGCTAAAATCTCCATGATAATAATTAGGTAATATTTCAATTCTACTTCCATTTATCTTTTGATGAATTATACTCGCTGATTTTTTCATTATTGGTCTTTCTTTATCTCCTACAACTACTAAAACTTTTGCTTTTGTACTTGATAAAGAATCTTTAATTTCATATTTTGAGTTTGCTTCCATAAAAGCAATCATATCTTCCTTACTAATTTTACAAGTATCTCTATAATATTCACTAAATAAATCTTCTCTTATTTTTAAAGACTTAAATTGCATTTGTGAAAACCATTTCTTTGATATTAGCCCATAACTCATAGAAAAAGCTGGTCTAATCATTTTATATGTTGCTTTCATAGGAATTGCTAATGCACTCTCAATAATAGCACAATCACAAATATCATTTTTCCTTGATAAAATTTCTAAAAGAATCTGTCCTCCTAATGATAATCCTCCCATTAAGCGAATATGACCATTATAATTATTAGTTATATAATCTATAATTTCTTGTGCATTATCTTCTATGCTTGTAAAACTTCTATCACTATCTGAATGTCCATCTAATATTGGAATAACAATATGATAACTTTCTTGTAATTTTTCTGCTTCTTCTCTATAATTCCACCAAGAAAGACCACCACCATGTAATAACATTATTGTATCTTTATTATTATCTCCATATTCTTTAAAGTTCATTTATTATTCCCCCATTCCTAGTGATATATTGTAATTTGTAGTTATCTATGACTTATATAATTTAATGTTTTAGTTGTTAACGGTTTGAATATTAAATACATAACATATCCAATACTTCCACCTATGACATTAGTTATTAAATCCGTTATATCTGCTGATCTAAAACCATTTATTAAAGGCTGTAATAACTCAATTCCTAGACTTAATAAGAAGGTATAAAAAACAACTTTTAATAGTCTAGCATTTTCTTTTTTTACTAAAGGCATTAAAAAGCCAAAAGGAATTGTCATTATCACATTTAATCCTACTTGTCTAATAAAATCACCTCTACCATTTAAAACATCAATAAATGGAACTAAATTCATTGAATCGTATGGGTGATTAAATATAAATGGTAAAGATGTTA
>Ga0073908_1003445_pt1 | contig 16333 bp, 18 predicted proteins | sample MucameincwithD2O_FD_65484 | JGI IMG/M metagenome (GOLD analysis project Ga0073908, IMG submission 65484) | Mouse cecum microbial communities from Vienna, Austria - Mucus amended microcosms incubated with D2O | ecosystem: Host-associated > Mammals > Digestive system > Large intestine > Cecum...
TGCAGCCCCTGAACGACGTGGAGCTGTCCATTGTCTTTGACTACCTGACCCAGAACAATCAGATTGACTCCATCGAGTCGGTCTATGCCGACGTGTACCACGAGCCCAAGGCGGAGCCGGAGAAGCCCGCCCCCAAGGGGGGAGGAAAAAAGTCCGCCCCCAAGCAGCAGCCGGATGCGCCCAAAGGGCCCGCCGCTCCCCCCAAGGGCGAAAAGCCCAAGGAGGCCGCCGCCCCCTCCCCCTCCCCCGCCGCCGCGCCGAAATCCCGGGTGCCGGAGAAAAAGGTGGTGGACACCCGGAAGGGCGGCAACGTCAACCTGGACAAATACGACGAGCGGCTGGAGTCCTTCACCGACCAGCGCCAGCAGGACCGGGGCGGCAAGCAGAAGTTCCAGGGCCGCAACGCCCAGCGCCAGCGGGGCCGCCAGGGCGGTCCGGGCAACAAGCGCCGCCAGGAGGAGCAGGACCGCCTGCGCCGCCTCCAGCTGGAGATTGCCAAAAAGGCCCCCCTCAAGGTGCTCATCCCCGACGAGATCGGCGTGGGCGAGCTGGCCAGCCGGATGAAGAAAACCGGAGCCGAGGTGGTCAAAACCCTCATGAAAATGGGCGTCATGGCCTCTTTGGGCGAGATTATCGACTACGACACCGCCGCCCTGGTGGCCATGGAGCTGGGCTGCAAGGTGGAAAAAGAGGTCATTGTCACCATTGAGGAAAAGCTGATCGACGTGTCTGAGGACAAAGAGGAGGATCTGACCCCCCGGGCTCCCGTGGTGGTGGTCATGGGCCACGTGGACCACGGCAAGACCTCCCTGCTGGACTATATCCGCAACGCCAACGTGGTTGACCGCGAGGCCGGCGGCATCACCCAGCATATCGGCGCCTATCAGGTGGACGTGAGCGGCAAGCCCATCACCTTCCTGGATACCCCCGGCCACGAGGCGTTCACCGCCATGCGGGCCCGGGGCGCTATGATTACCGACGTGGCCATCCTGGTGGTGGCCGCCGACGACGGCATCATGCCCCAGACCATCGAGTCCATCAACCACGCCAAGGCGGCGGAGATTCCCATCATCGTGGCCATCAACAAGATGGATAAACCCACCGCCAACCCCGACCGGATCATGCAGCAGCTCACCGAATACGAGCTGGTGCCCGAGGACTGGGGCGGCGAAACCATTATCTGCCCCATCTCCGCCAAAACCGGCCAGGGCATTGACAACCTGCTGGATATGGTGGTCCTCACCGCCGAGATGCGGGAACTGAAGGCCAACCCCAACCGCACCGCCCACGGCGCGGTCATTGAGGCCCGTCTGGACAAGGGCCGCGGTCCCGTGGCCACCCTTCTGGTCCAAAATGGCACGCTGCGCCAGGGCGACGTGATTATCGCCGGCACCGCTGTGGGCCGTGTCCGCGCCATGACCAACGACAAGGGCCAGAAAGTAGATGCCGCCGGTCCCTCCGTCCCGGTGGAGATCATCGGTATGGGCGAGGTCCCCGGAGCAGGCGACGACTTCCACGCTGTAGCCGACGAGCGCATGGCCCGGGAGCTGGTGGAGCAGCGCAAGCACGAGAACAAGATGGCTGTCAGCAGCTCCGTGGGCAAGGTCACTTTGGAGGATCTGTTCAGCCACATCCAGGCCGGCGAGATGAAAAATCTCAACGTCATCGTCAAGGCCGACGTGCAGGGCTCCGCCGAGGCGGTCAAATCTTCTCTGGAAAAACTGTCCAACGAAGAGGTCCGGGTCCGGGTTATCCACTGTGCCGTGGGCGCCATCAGCGAGAGCGACGTGATGCTGGCGAGTACCTCCGGGGCCATCATCGTGGGCTTCAACGTCCGTCCGGACAGCAACGCCAAGGACTCCGCCCCCCGGATGGGCGTGGATATGCGGATGTACCGGGTGATCTACGACGCCATCAACGAGATTGAAACCGCTATGAAGGGTATGCTGGCTCCCAAGTTCCGGGAAGTGGAGCTGGGCCGGGCCGAGGTGCGCAGCGTGTTCAAGATCACCGGCGTGGGCATCGTGGCCGGCTGCTACGTGCTGGAGGGCAAAATGCAGCGCAACGCCCAGATGCGTCTGGTGCGGGACGGCATCATCATTCACGACGGCAATCTGGCGTCCCTTCAGCGTTTTAAAGACAGCGTGAAGGAGGTCGCCTCCGGCTACGAGTGCGGTATCACCATTGAAAAGTTCCAGGATATCAAAGAGGGCGATATTATTGAGGCCTTTATTATGGAGCAAATTGAAGTATAATAGAACCATGGGGGCGGGCGAGTTTCGCCCGCCCCCATACGTTTATGCAAAGGAGAGCTTATATGGCAAGCAATCGAATTGGCCGCATCAATGAGGAAATCCAGCGGGAAATGTCCGCCCTGATCCCCACGGTAAAGGACCCCCGTGTCTCCGGAATGATCTCCGTCACCGCTGTGGAGGCCACCCCGGATCTGAAATACGCGAAAATTTATATCAGTATGCTCAATCCCCGGGACGCGTCTCAGGTGCTCAAGGGCCTTACCTCCGCCTCCGGCTACCTGCGCCGGGAGCTGGGCCGCAACCTCCGGCTGCGCAACACCCCGGAGCTCTCCTTTGTGCTGGACGGCTCCATTGACCAGGGGGCCCGCATTTTGGAAATGCTCCGGGACCCGGAGATCGTCAAGCCCGCAAATCCCGCCAACGCGAACATCAACTTGGAGGAAGACCAGTGAAGGATATGACCTATGAGCAGGCGGCCCAGTGGCTGCTGGAGCGGGACCGGTTCCTGATTTTGACTCACCTGCGCCCGGACGGAGACACCGTCGGCTGCGCCGCCGGGCTGTGCCAAGCCCTTCGGGAGCAGGGCAAAACCGCCTATGTGCTGGAAAATACCGAGGCCATCCCCCAGCTCGCCCCCTGCCTGGAGGGCCTCACCGCCCCCCCGGACTACGCCCCCGACTTCGTGGTGGCGGTGGACCTGGCGGCCCGGAGCCTGTTTCCCAAAAACGCGCAGATTTATCTGGAGCGGGTGGATTTGACCATCGACCACCACCCTTCCCAGGAGTTTTATGCCCAAAACACCTGTCTGGACCCCAAGCGGGCCGCCTGCGGGGAGCTGATTTATGACATTGTCCGGCAGTGGGGGCCGCTGTCCCAGCAGACCGCCCTCCCCCTCTATGTGGCAGTGTCCACCGACTGCGGCTGCTTCGTGTACAGCAATACCACCAGCGCCACCCACCGGGTAGCCGCCGCCCTGATGGAGACCGGCATCGACGTGTACCCCGTCAACCGGAAGCATTTCCGCTCCAAATCCTTCAAGCGCCTGAAGCTGGAGGGCCTGCTCACCGCAGGCGTGGAGCTGAGGGACGGCGGTGAGACCGCCCTGGTCTTTCTCACCCGGGCCATGATTGACGAGGTGGGGGCCGATGAGGGAGATATGGACAACATCTCCGCCTTCGTGGGGCAGATTGAGGGTGTCAAAAATGGCGTCACCCTGAAAGAGACGGTTGACGGACAGATTAAAATTTCCGTGCGCACCGACCCCGGCGACCTGAACGCCAGCAAAATCTGCGCCCTGCTGGGGGGCGGCGGCCACGCGGCGGCGGCGGGAGCCGCCTTCTACGCCACCATGGAGGAGGCCCGCCAGCGGGTTTTGGACGCAATTCAGGCGGTGCGCAATGGCTAACGGGATTTTGATCGTTGATAAGCCCCAGGAGTGGACCAGCATGGACGTGTGCGCCAAGCTGCGAGGCATTTTTCACGAAAAACGGGTGGGCCACGGGGGCACTCTGGACCCCATGGCCACCGGTGTGCTCCCTGTGTTCCTGGGCCGGTCCACCCGGGCGGTGGAATTTGCCGCCCAGGGGGACAAGGAATATATCGCCGGCCTGCGGCTGGGGGTGGTCACCAACACCCAGGATGTCACCGGGGAGATTTTGTCCCAAAATCCGGTTCAAGTCTCCCGGGAGCAGCTGGAGGCAGTCCTCTCCGCTTTTCAGGGGGAGATTTTACAAGTTCCTCCGATGTACTCCGCCATAAAAATTCAGGGAAAAAAGCTCTACGAGCTGGCCCGGAAAGGCCGGGAGGTGGACCGCCCTCCCCGCCCGGTCACCCTCCACAGCTTAACCGTGGAGGACCAGACCGGCCCCAGTGAATTTGTCCTGCGGGTGCACTGCTCCAAGGGCACCTACGTGCGGACCCTGTGCCACGACATCGGCCAAAAGCTTGGCTGCGGCGGGACCATGAGCACTCTGCGCCGTGTCAAGGCATCTGGCTTTACACTACAGCAGGCCGTGACCCTGGAGGAAATCCAGGCCTGCCAGGACCCCGCCGCCCTGCTTCTAGGCGTGGATACCCTGTTCACCCAGCACCCCGCCCTGGACCTGGAGCCCGCCGGGGAGAAAAAAATCCGCAACGGCATGACCCTCCCCCTGCCCGGAACCCCGGAAGGGATTTATCGGGTCTATGGCCAGTCCCGGCAGTTTTTGGCCCTTTGCCAGCTGGAGCAGGGCAAATTAAAGACAATCAAAAGTTTTTTCGAGGTTTAATATGGAACAGACAAAACGCGTGATCGCCCTTGGCTTTTTTGACGGCGTTCACAACGGGCACGGCGCGCTGCTCCGGGCTGTCGCCAACGCCGCCCAGCGGCTGGACGCCGCCGCCTGCGCCTTTACCTTTGACCGCCACCCAGGCGCAGCCATCACCGGCCAGAACGTCCCCCTGCTCAGCAGCGTGGAGGACCGGATCTGGCTCATGCGGCACTACTATGGCATTCAGGAGGTGGTCGTTTCCCCCTTTGACGGCATGATGAGGATGGACTGGCGGGATTTTATCACCGAATATCTGGTCAAGCAGCTCCACGCGGTCCATGTGGTCGCCGGACACGACTTCCACTTCGGCTATATGGGCAAGGGCAACCCTCAGCGGCTTCAGGAGGTATGCGGCCAGCTGGGCGTGGGCTGCGACATCATCGGCAAGGTGGAGCAGGACGGCATTACCGTTTCCTCCACCTACCTGCGCACCCTCATCGCCCAGGGGGAGATGGCCCGGGCCAACCAGTTTTATGGCCACCCCCACACCCTCACCAACCGGGTGGCCCACGGCAAGAACCTGGGGACCAGCGCCATCGGCTTCCCCACGGTCAACCTGCACATTCCCGAGGGCGTGATTATCCCCGCCTTCGGGGTGTACACCACCCAAGTCCACTTCGGCGGGGCCTCCTACGCCGCCGTGACCAACGTGGGGGTCCGGCCCACCGTCCGGGACAACGACGGGCGGGTCACCGTGGAGGGATTTATTTTGGACTTCAACGGGGATCTGTACGGCCAGACCATCCGGATGGAATTTTTCCAGCGGCTCCGGGGGGAGCGGAAATTTGACTCCTTTCAGGCCCTCTCCGCAGAGATCGCCCGGAACGCCCAGCAGACCAGAACCTATTTCCAGGAAAAATTTTAACCCAAAAGGAGGAGCGCCTATGCCCCGTTCCCGCCCCCGCTATGAACAGATGTACCCGGATCTGCTGGCCTTTGCCATTCTCATCCTGCTGGCCGGCTTCTGCCTGGACACTCCGACCCACATTTTTTCCGGCCTGCGCACCATTATTTTGACGGAAGACGCACTGATTACCGACTACGTCCGCATTGCAGGCCCCGGAGCAGCCCTGGTCAACTCCGCCATCGTCACCGCCATCACGGTTTTCATCCTCCACTACTCCGGAGAGCCCTTCAATGGCACCACTCTGGTCGTCGTGGGTCTGATGGCCGGATTTTCCCTGTTTGGAAAGAATTTTGTGAACATCTGGCCCATTCTGGCCGGCACATGGCTGTACTGCAAAACCCGGCGGGTGTCCTTTGGTAAATTCGCCTATATCAGCCTTATGTCAACTGCACTCTCCCCGATCATCAGCTATATCGCCCTGGACAACGGCTGGGGCAGCATCCCTCTGGGTGTACTGGTGGGGGTGGGCATTGGCTTTGTGATGGGCCCCCTCTCGGCCTATACTTATAAGGTCCAAAACGGCATGAACCTTTACAACGTGGGCTTTGCCTGCGGACTGGTGGCCATGATGCTTGTCCCGGTGATGGCCTCTCTGGGGGCCGACCCCACCATCCAGTACAACTGGGCAGTGGGCCTCAACCGGCTGTTTGCGCCCCTGATTGGCGGGCTCTGCCTGCTGCTGATTTTACTGGGCCTGTTCGCTTGCCGCAAGCCGGTCTGGGCCGTCTGGGCGGGCTATCAGCTGCTGCTGAAAACCAGCGGCCGGGCCCCCAGTGACTTTCTGCGGATGTTCGGCCCCGGCCCGGTTCTGGTCAACATGGGGGTCAACGGACTGATCGGTACCACCGTACTTTTGGTCACCGGCGGTGACTTAAATGGCCCCACAATCGGCGGAATCCTCACCATTATGGGCTTTTCTGCTTTCGGAAAGCACGCCCGGAACATTCTCCCCGTGATGGCGGGCGTACTTTTGGGAAGCGTAGTGATGCGCTGGTCGCTGGACGACAGCACCACCCAGCTGGCCGTTCTGTTCTGCACCACGCTGGCTCCCATCTCCGGCTATTTCGGCTGGCCCTATGGCGTTCTGGCGGGCTTTCTCCACTCGGCGGTGGTCCTGTTTACCAGTTCGCCGGTGGCGGGCATGAATTTATACAACAATGGCTTTTCCGGCGGATTGGTAGCCATTGTCCTCTATCCCCTGATTATCGACATTTTCCAGCATCGCAACGCCACCCTGGAGAACAAGGATTTCTTCGACACGGTCACCCACGACGAGCCCCTGCCCCCGGAGGATTCAGAATAACTTCCAAAAATTTTGGGTAAACTGACGGCAGATTCATGCCTCGCGCAGACGCAGAAAAGAGGTCGTTATGTTTACCACATTTTCCCGAACCCTTATCCTCTATCTGATTATCATTACCGGCATCCGCCTGATGGGAAAGCGCCAGGTGGGCGAGCTGGAGCCCTCGGAGCTGGTGCTGTCCCTGCTGATTGCCGACCTGGCCTCCGTCCCCATGCAGGACCAGGGCATCCCTCTGCTTTCCGGCGTGATTCCCATTTTGACGCTGCTCTCCCTGACCATGATCTTCTCCGTAGCCACCATGAAGAGCATCACACTGCGGGCCATCCTGTGCGGACGGCCCAGCGTGGTGATCCGGGCGGGCAAATTTGACCAAGCGGAGATGCGCCGGACCCGGCTTACAGTGGACGAGCTGCTGGAAGAGCTGCGTATTCAGGGCTACACAGACCTGTCCCTAATCAAATATGCCATTTTAGAGACCAACGGCCAGCTTTCGGTCCTCCCCTACGCCAATCAAAGACCCGTTACCGCCCAGCAGCTGGACATTGCCTGCCCGGAAGGCGGGCTGCCGTTGATCCTCATTAGCGACGGCCACCTGCTGGAGCGCAATTTACGGGCGCGGGGCCGCAATCTGGACTGGCTGAACAAACAGCTGGCCCAGAGGGGGTGCTCCTCTCCCCAGTCGGTCTTTCTCATGACGCTGGATGAGGACGACGCCATTTATCTGGCCCGAAAGGGGGACCCCCAGTGAAGCGGCTTTGGATTGCCTGCGCCATTCTGGCGCTGCTGCTGGGAGCCACGCTTTGGCAGGGCCTTTCCGCGATTGACTATTTGGAGGATATGGCCGTCAGCCTGGAGAATGCCCAGGACCTTGTGGAAGAAAAGGAGGACTGGGGCCAAGCCCGGCAGATCTCGGAAGAGGTTTTTTCCACCTGGGAAAACCACAAGTTTCATCTCCATGCCACCATGAACCATCGGGATATCGACCAGGTCCTCTTCTCCATCCAAGCCGTGCGGCAGTATCTTCAGCTGGAGGAAATGGACCAATATGTGGCGGCCAACGCCCAGCTGGCCGCCCAGCTGCGGCTGCTTGTGGAGCTGGAACAGCCCACGTTGGAAAATATTCTCTGATTTTTCCACTTTCATCCTGCAAAAACCGACATTTCGATTCCAAGCAATCCTCTGTTTGGCTCGAATCGTGTCGGTTTTTTGTTTTTTTTGCGAAAAGTTTTTCTTCCCTTTTCCACACAAACACAATATAATGTGTATGAAAAACGGAGATTGAAAGGAGAAGTACAAAATGTCGGAATTGACGATTGCTACACGGAATTTGAAGGATGATGTTGGAAATTCCCGTACGTTTCACTATGCCATTACGGTGGACCTCCTGGACGGAGAGACCATCTCTCTGGAAAACTACGGCGTACATATCTGGGAAGAGGCCGGCCCCTCCGTCCAGGTTCGCCGGATCACCACCAGCGCCAGCCGGATTGACGAGCTTTTAACCCTTCTGGTGGACAACCTGGTGGGGCCCGCCGCTGCGGAGGATGTGATTGCGGACTGGCTGTAAAAAAAATGCAGACCCTTAACATAACGGGTCTGCATTTTTTTCAATCTCACGCACTCGCGGCCACAGCTGCTTCGATGGCCTCCTCCTCCGCCTGCATAGCCTGGAGGGTTTTACTTAACAGGGTGTCCAAATCCCAGCCCAGCAGCTCCGCACCCTGGGCGATGACCTCCCGGGAACAGCCGGCGGCAAATTTTTTATCCTTGAACTTCTTTTTTAAGGACTTCAGCTCCATATCCGCCACGCTCCTGGAGGGCCTCATCAGGGCGGCGGCCCCAATGAGACCGGTGAGCTCGTCGGTGGCAAAGAGCACTTTTTCCATTGTGTGCTCTGGTTTTATGTCAACTCGATGCCCCCAGCCGTGACTGGCGACCGCCCGGATCAGCTGTTCTTCCAGGCCGGCCTGCTGCATCAGCTCCTGGGACTTTTCACAGTGCTGCTCCGGCCACTGTTCAAAATCCAGGTCGTGGAGCAGGCCCACCATGCTCCAAAAATCCTTTTCGGAAGAAAACCCCTCCTCCTGGGCGAACCAACCCAGCACGTGCTCCACCGTAATGGCGTGACGCAGATGGAACGGCTCTTTGTTATACTGGGTCAGCAGGTTCCATGCCTGCTCTCTTGTAGTTGACATAAAAAACGACTCCTCTGTGCTTTTAATAGGCGACGACAATCCCGCCGTCGTAGGCGTAGACAGTAGTAATTCCCCCGGCCTCCGAAATCAAAATGTGGGCAAATTTGCACTTGGCCTCTACCATTGCTTTCACCTGAAACGCCCGCTCCAGGCAGTTGCAGTGGGTAATCACCAGCGTCCGCCCGATGTGGGCCGCATCGGCGGCGATACGCTCCACCATCTTGGTCAAAGCCTGCTTGATGGAAAGGGCCTGCCCCAGCTTACAGATCTCCCCCTCCGGGGTGGCTCCCATGAACAGCTTGATCTTCAGCGCCCCGGTAATCACCGCCTGGAGCTTGGTCAGGCGGCCGTTTTTCCGGAGGTTTTCCAAGCTCTCCAGCACAAACATGGTCTGCATCTGGTAAACAAACTGCTCCACCTCCCGCACCAGCTTCCGGAAGGGGGTCCCAGCCTCCGCCAGCTCCTTGATTTTCAGGGCGATCAGCACCTCGCCGGACACGGCGGAGCAGCTGTTAAACACATGGACGTTGATTTCCGGGTTCTCCTCCTCCAGCAGCAGCTTGGCCTGCTGGGCACTGTTGTGGGAGCCGCTGAGCAGGGCGGACATGGTAACCACGTACACATCATCCGCGCCGCACCGGAAAGCGTCCAGATAGGTCTGGGGAGAGGGGCAGGCGGTGGAGGGGGCCCGCTCGCTCTGCTTCATGGCCCACAGCAGATCCGCCTGGTCGAAGGTCTCGTCATCCACAAAGGTACTGCCCTCCAAATGGATGCTCAGGGGCACTTTTGTAAAGCACGGGTCCTTGGCAAATTGAGGGGGCAGGTCACAGCAGCTGTCTACCACAATTTTGAAACTCATATGCTTCATCTCCAAATATGGTTTTTTAAATTACATTCTTGCATCTAGTGTACCATACCTTTGTATGGATGTAAAGAGAAATGTTTCAATCTCAAAATTGTTTCCGGGGTTTCATCACAACATTATTCAAATATCCGGCAAATTCCTCATACAGCGCACCGGACAGCGCTTCCGGAGCGGACATCACCACCAGCCGGTGCGGAGGACAGCCCGTATGATAGGCGGGATGGTTGTGCGGATAGGGATTTTCCACAAACCGGACGCGCTCATAAAAACCCTTCCGGCGGATGGAAATTTCGTCCACCGGCGGGTCGATCTCCAGAATAACGGGTTTTCCCAACCGCTTCAGCTCTTCCAGCGCCTTCTCCCCATACCGCTTTCCACGCATTTCCGGTACAATGCAGAAATGCTCCACATACAGAAATTTCTCGGTATCCCAATACAGCATCAGGCCAAGAAATTGATCGCCCTCAAAAATCGCGCTGAAATGATACGCATCCCAGCCTAAAATCTCCGCCTGGGAGGCCGCCTCCCGCTGCTCATGATACGGAAAGCTGAGGCGATACAGCTCCATAGCTGCGGGATAGATGGCGGCGTCCGGGGTGGCCAATCGTTCAAATCTCATGGTCCGCCTCCTCCAGCTCCTGCAAAAGCTTCCTGTCCTCCTTGGAGGACAGGTCCAGCTGCGCGTACAGGTCCGGCCGGCGGTCCCGGGTGCGGGCGATGGCCTGTTTGCGCCGCCACTGGTCCACCTTGGCGTGGTTCCCCGACAGCAGGATCGGCGGGACAGCACGGTCGTGCCACACCTCCGGCCGGGAGTATTGGGGGGCCTCCAGCATCCCGTTCCAATGGCTTTCATTCTCGTAGCAGGAGGGGTCGGACAGCACCCCAGGCACCAAGCGGCACACCGCGTCGGCCACCGCCATCGCGGGAATCTCCCCCCCGGTGAGCACAAAGTCCCCCAGGGAAATTTCTTCGTCAACACACTCCTCAATAAATCGCTCGTCAATGCCCTCATAGTGGCCGCAGACCAGGATCAACTGGGAATATTCGTCCCGGAGCCGCCGGGCATCCGCCTGGCGGAAGGTCCTGCCCGCAGGAGACAGATAAATGGTGTGCAGCCGCTCCCCCATCTCCTGACAGATATGGTCCCAGCACCTGTAAAGGGGATCCGCCTGCATCACTGCTCCCCGTCCGCCTCCGTAGGGGTAGTCGTCCACCTGCCGCTGCTTGTTGACGGTAAAATCCCTTATCTGCCAGCAGTCCACCCGGATGTAGCCCCTCTCCTGGGCCCGGCCTAAAATGGATTCGCAGAGCATATCCCCCACCACGTCGGGGAACAGGGTCATAATGTGGATTCGGTACATGAAGTATCCTCCTGCTTTTCCTCCTGAACAGTGCCCCACTGGGAGACCACCAGCCCCGCCAGCGTCAAGGCGATCCCCAGCACGGACATCCAGGTCACGCCCTCACTGAGAACCAAAATGGAGCAGACCACGGTAATCACCGGGCTTAAGTACAGATAGACGGTAGTTTGGACCGTTCCCAAGTGCTGAATGGCGGTGTTCCAGGTCATAAAGCACAGAGCGCTGGCCCCCAGCCCCAGATAGCAGATGCTGCCCAAGTGGGCGAGATTGGTCAGCGGAGCCAAATCCAGCTCAAAGCCGGTCATGGCCCCCATGGGGATCATAGCCAGCAGGGCATAAAAAAACATCCGCCGGGTGCTCTGAATGGTCGGGTAGCCAAAGGTCCCTATTTTTTGCGCGACGACGGAGTATACCGCCCAGACTACCGCTGCCAGCAGGGACAGCAGGTCCCCCCGCCAGTCCAGCTGAAACTCCGACGCGCCAGTGTAGCTGATCAGAGCGATGCCCACCATGGATACCGCAAAGCCCAGGTAAAAACCCCATTTCAGCTTTTCCTTTCCCCGGCTTACCAGCATGGCGGCAATTCCGGTGAACAGGGGTGCAGAGGAGATAATCACACCTACATTGGAGGCGGTGGTCATGGTCAGGGCCACGTTTTCCATCATCTGGTATACGGTGATCCCCGTCACCCCCGCCGCCGCGAACCACAGCTCCTGCCTTGGGCTGGCCAGCTTCAGGGGCTTGGGCGCCAGCAGCCAGAGGGCCAGATAGCCCAGTACAAACCGGTAGACCAAAATCTGGATGGGGCTCATATCCTCCAGCAGCACCTTGGTCGCAACGAAGGTTGTGCCCCATATCAGAATGGTAAACAGGGCGAAGCCGTGGCTGGTCAGCTGTTTTTTCGTCATAGCAGCACATCCCCATTTTTGAGGAAATACTCCACACCGGAGTAAATCGTCGTCAGCACGATCACCGCCAGACAGATCTGGTTAAACAGCGGTTCAATGGGCAGGAACATCAGCACAATGCAGACCATGGTGCTGGCGGTTTTGACCTTGCCGGACCAGCCGGCAGCAATCACCCGGCCCTTGTCCGCCGCGATCATCCGCAGGCCGCTCACCGCGAATTCCCGCACAATGACCACCAGCAGCGCCCAGCCGGGCATTTGGCCGATTTCTACAAACCACAAAAGCGCGGCGACCACCAGCATTTTGTCCGCCAGCGGGTCCATAAACTTGCCGAAATCTGTAATCTGGTTGTAGTGGCGGGCAATGTACCCATCTAACGTGTCCGTCAGGCTGGCTGCAATAAAAATACCCAAAGCCCAGTAGTTGGCGCCGGGGACCTTTAAGTAGAGCACCAGCAAAAATACCGGAATCATTGCAATGCGAAGCAGAGTAAGCTTGTTAGCCGTGTTCATCATATCTCATTTCTCCTAAAAAATACTGCCCTTAGTATACCACAGTCCCGCCGGCCTTTCAACCGGCTGTTTTGGCGGTTTTCACCAAAAACTCCATTGCCCGGTCCGGATACTTCCCTATGGCGGTCTCCCCGGTGAGCATCAGCCCGGAGGCCCCGTCCAGCACACCGTTGAAAATGTCGCACACCTCCGCCCGGGTGGGCACCGGACGGCTTTGCATCGACCACAGCAGCTGGGTTGACAAGCAAAAAGGCTTTACAGCCATTTTACAGGCGGAGGCAATACGCTTTTGAATTCCAGGCAGCTCCCACAGGGGGATGGCGTTGCCCAGGTCCCCCCGGGCGATACAGATTTCATCAGCTGCTTTCAGAATTTCCTCCAGCTTATCCAAACCCTGGCGGTTTTCAATTTTAGCCATAATGCGAATTTGAGAGAGATTTCTGGCGGACAGCGCCTTTCGCACCTCCTGAATATCCTCCCGTCCCCGGACGAAGGGCTGGAGCAGTCCGGTCACGCCAAACTGTGCCGCCTGGTCCAAATTTTGGAGGTCCTCCGGAGTCAGGGCGGGGGCGTTTGTGGATTTTCCCAGGACAGCGAGACTCTTTCGGCTGTAAAGTGTTCCCCCTTGCAAGACTCTGCACTGTCCGGGATGCTCCACCTCCAGCAGCAGAGCGCTGTCGTCCAGGGCGATCTTGTCCCCTGGCGCAAGCAGCTGCAAAACCCGGCGGGAAACCGGAATCTCCTCCCCCAGCCGCACAGTCTGATTTTCCTTCAGCAAAAGCGGCTCTTCCAGCCGGCCCACCCGCTCCTCCGGGCCTTGCAGGTCAATGACCAGCTTGGGGGTCACGCCGGCGGCCCGGGCGGCGGCGTGGAATTCCTCCAGCATGGGGGCGCAGCCGGCCAGCCCCACATGGGACAGATTCAGCCGGGCCCCAGTCATCCCCTGCCGGAACATTTGGAGCAAAACCTCCCGCGTGGCGCAGGAGGGGCCCAAGGTTGCGTAAAAATCCACAAAAATCCTCCCTTTTAAAACCACATCGCTTTTTCATCCCGAAAAACCGGAGCTGGACCGTTCTGATAGGGGTCGTAGCGGTTTTCATTGCAGCCAAATTCTTTCAAAAAGCAAATTTTGTTGTCTGCGGTCCACCCAATGAGTGACATCCCATCAAAGGGCTGCTCCGTTCCGTCGTACATCCGGTTTTTGAACTGCCACTCCACAACGGTTTGACTGCCGCTGTGAAAAAACTGCTTGATCTCCCATTGGAGCACAACCCCCCGGGTGTTCCACTCGTCAAACCACAGCTTGATTTTATGGGCGCCCCGATACTCCGGCCCCCAGCTCTCGATGTACTGCGCATCCGCAGAAAACAGCTCCAATATGCCGGAATCCTTCTGATCCAGCCACATTTGAAACCAGCGCCGAGTGATTTTCTCGCGTTCCTCCATACATACAACACCTTCTTTTATAAAATAGGGATTGCCTGGATTCAGGCAATCCCTCAGGCGGGCAGATTCATCCTTCCAGCATCGGCGCGTAGTTTCGCTTGGCATAAACGACCCGTGCGATGGTGATCGTTTTTTTCTCCTCCTCCACCCAGTAAAACATGAGATAATTCTCTACCACACACCTGCGGTACTCATGCTTCAAGGGCTGGAGGGGTACATACACAGGGGAAGAATAGGGAAATTCCAGAAGCCTCTCCCCCGCTTCGATCAGCCTGTGCGCCAGCTGCTCCGCAGCCGCCGGATTTTGGAGTTTTCTGCTGATATACCCCACGATTTCCACCAAATCTCTTCGGGCGGAGGGCAGATACTCCAGCTTATACACCATCCTCCTCCATCGCCTCCCGCATAGCGGCCAGGACCTCTTTGGAGGAGTAGCGCCTGCTTGTCAGCTCCGCCTCTTTTTCCGCTTCCTGGAGCTTACAATAGACCTCACTGTTAAAATGCAGGGCTTCAAAGGCCTCCATGCTCAAAACAACCATGTCGCCATACCCGTTTTTCGTCAAGAAAACCGGCTGGGCCGTCTCGTGGACAGTCTTGGAAATATCCGCAAAATTGTTCCGCAGGTCGGAAACCGGGCGTATCATTTTCACAAAAATCACCTCTTCTCTATTTTAGCATAATTCCGCTAAAAATACAATATCTGTTGGCGGTGATTTCTCTGGGATTTACATCCCCTTCAACTGCTCCTCCAGCTTAGACACCAGCTCCGTCAGCTTCACCGCCCGCTCCTTCTCGGCGGCTACCACCTGCTCCGGGGCCTTGTTCACAAAGCCGGGGTTGTTCAGCTTGGCATTGAGCTTTTCCAGATCGGCGGACTGTTTTTTCAGTTCCTTTTCCAGGCGGGCCTTCTCCTTCTCCAGGTCCACCAGCTCCGCCAGAGGCATGGAAATCTGAGCCACATGGGTCACCACGGTCACCTGCCCCGCCCCGGCGCTCTGTCCGGCGGGGACAATGGTCACGTCGCTGGCGTAGGCCATCCGCTTCAGGAACGGCACACCCAGAACAAACACCTTCTCCTCCGCCGTGGCCACCGTCAGGTGGGCCTTCTTGGAGGGAGGCACATTCATTTCGCTGCGGCGGGTGCGCACCGCCCGGATGGCGTCCATCACCAGCTCCATGGCCTTCTCCTCCTCCGGGAAAGACAGGGCCGGGTCCGCCTGGGGCCAGTCAGACAGCATCAGGAAATTCCCCTCATGGGGCAGCGCCTGCCAAATTTCCTCGGTAATAAAGGGCATAAAGGGGTGCAGCAGCTTGAGCATCTGGGTCAGCACATAGCACAGCACCTGCTGGGCCCGGACCTTGCTGTCCGCATCCTCCCCCTGGAGGCGGGTCTTGGTCAGCTCGATATACCAGTCGCAGTAGTCGTCCCAGATGAAGTCGTAAATCTTCTGGGCGGCCACCCCCAGCTCGTACTTGTCCATGTTGTCCGTCACGTCGGGAATGAGGCTGTTGAGCTTGGACAAAATCCACTTGTCCTCCAGCTCCAGCTTCTCGGGCAGGACGCACTTGTCGATGGTCAGGTTCATCATCAAAAAGCGGCTGGCGTTCCAAATCTTGTTGGCAAAGTTGCGCATGGCCTCACAGCGCTCGGTGTAGAAGCGCATATCGTTGCCGGGGCTGTTGCCGGTGACCAGATTGAAGCGCAGAGCGTCGGCGCCGTATTTGTCGGCGATTTCCAGGGGGTCGATGCCGTTGCCCAGTGACTTGGACATCTTCCGGCCCTTATCGTCCCGGATCAGGCCGTGGATGAACACGGTATGGAAGGGGGGCCTGCCGGTGTGCTCACAGGCGGAGAAAATCATCCGGGCCACCCAGAAGAAGATGATGTCGTAGCCGGTGACCAGCACGTCGGTGGGATAGAAATACTTGAAATCCTCACTGTTTTCCTCCGGCCAGCCCAGGGTGGAGAAGGGCCACAGGGCGCTGGAGAACCAGGTGTCCAGCACATCGTCCTCCTGCGCAATATTTTTGGAGCGGCAGTGGCAGCATTCTGCGGGGTCGGTCTCAGAGACCGTGAGTTGTCCGCAGTCGGCGCAGGTCCATGCGGGGATGCGGTGTCCCCACCACAGCTGGCGGGAGATGCACCAGTCCCGGACGTTCTCCATCCAGTTGAGATAGGTTTTGGAGAAGCGGTCGGGGACAAACTTGGTTTCCCCCTCCTTTACCACCCGGAGGGCCTCCCGGGCCAGGGGCTCCATCTTGACGAACCACT
>Ga0073908_1003448_pt1 | contig 16297 bp, 15 predicted proteins | sample MucameincwithD2O_FD_65484 | JGI IMG/M metagenome (GOLD analysis project Ga0073908, IMG submission 65484) | Mouse cecum microbial communities from Vienna, Austria - Mucus amended microcosms incubated with D2O | ecosystem: Host-associated > Mammals > Digestive system > Large intestine > Cecum...
TGCCCATGAGCCGGAATTTCTTCAGGCGGCGACGGAGATCCTGACCACCCTGAAGCCCGTCATTGACAAGAATGAGGAAAAGTTTGAGGCTGCCGGTCTGCTGGAGCGGTTCGTGGAGCCTGACCGCATCATTACCTTCCGCGTACCGTGGATTGACGACCAGGGCAAGGTACGGGTGAATCGGGGCTACCGTGTGCAGTTCAACAGCGCCATCGGCCCCTACAAGGGCGGCTTGCGTCTGCATCCCTCCGTAAACCAGAGCATCCTGAAGTTCCTGGGCTTTGAGCAGATTTTGAAGAACAGCCTGACCGGCCTGCCCATCGGCGGCGGCAAAGGCGGATCCGACTTTGACCCCAAGGGCAAGAGCGACAACGAGGTGCAGCGCTTCTGCCAGAGCTTCATGACGGAGCTGTACCGCCATATCGGCGCGGACGTGGACGTTCCCGCCGGCGACATCGGCGTGGGCGCCCGGGAAATCGGTTTCCTGTACGGCCAGTACAAGCGGATCACCGGCCTCTACGAGGGCGTGCTGACTGGCAAGGGCCTCACCTGGGGCGGCTCCCTGGCCCGCAAGGAGGCCACCGGCTATGGTCTGTGCTACCTGACCCAGGCCATGCTGGAGGCCAACGGCAAGGCTGTGGCGGGGAAGATCGTGGTGGTGTCCGGCTCCGGCAACGTGGCTATCTACGCGACCCAAAAGATCACCGAAATGGGCGGCAAGGTGGTGGCCCTGTCCGACTCCAACGGCTACATTTACGATCCTGACGGCGTGAAGCTGGATGTGGTAAAGCAGCTCAAGGAGGTGGAGCGCAAGCGCATCAAGGAGTACGTCAAGGCCGTGCCCAGCGCCACCTATACAGAGGGCTGCTCCGGCATTTGGAGCATACCCTGCCAGATCGCTCTGCCCTGCGCCACGCAGAATGAGATCGACGAGGCTTCCGCCAAGCTGCTGGTGAAGGGTGGCGTCGAGGCTGTGGGCGAGGGCGCGAATATGCCCTCCACCCTGGAGGCCACGGCGGTCTTCCAGCAGGCCGGCGTGCTGTTCGCTCCCGCCAAGGCGGCCAATGCCGGCGGCGTGGCCGTTTCCGCCCTGGAAATGAGCCAGAACTCTATGCGTCTGAGCTGGTCCTTCGATGAGGTGGACGCCAAGCTGAAGGACATCATGGTGGGTATCTTCAACAAGATTGATGAGGCTGCGAAGGAATACGCCACCACCGGCGACTATGTGGCGGGCGCGAATATCGCGGGCTTCCTGAAGGTGGCCGACGCCATGATGGCCCAGGGAGCGGTATAACAAGGGTGTCGCCAAAGTGGCCGCGCCACTTTGGCGAGGGGGACTTCGCCAGGTTTCCTTGTACGCCCTCACCGGTCGAACAGTTCGCTGTTCTCCCGGTCGTGAGGGCGTGTAAAGAAGCGATTTCTGACGAAATCGCGCGAAAATCACCGCGCATGTCGCCGGTTTTCGATCAAGAGTCGAAGGGCCTGCGGGCCCTCCAACGCCTCCCAGAAGTTTTTCAGTGCTCTCAGCCGACAGCGTACTTTCGCTGTCGGCTTTTTCGATGGCTGCACGTTTTTGCACGAAGCTGCATGATTCCACAAAGGAACGCCTCACTTGCCAACATACCGGGCAAGCTGCCCGGAGCGCTTGACAGCGGAAAGTTTCGGTCAGTATAATCAGGGCAAAAGGGATCACAAAGGAGGGCCTTGCCATGCTGAATGCTGACCAACGCCTTAAACTGCTGGAGGCTCCCCGCGCCATGGTCGATCTTGTAATTGACGCGGACGCCTACAATGAGATTGACGATCAATTCGCCATTGCCTATGCGCTGCGCTCGCCGGAGCGGCTGAACGTGCGGGCGATTTATGCCGCGCCGTTTCTTAACGCCCGGGTCACTGCGCCGGGGGAGGGCATGGAGAAAAGCTACCAGGAAATTCTCAGGCTGCTTCGGCTGGCGAAATTGACGCGGCCTGTTTATCGCGGAGCCACGGACTATCTGCTGGATGAGGGAACGCCCTCGCCCTCCGACGCCGCCAGGGATCTTGCTGCCCGGGCCATGGACTATACCCCGGAGCGGCCGCTTTATGTGGTGGCGCTGGGGGCCATTACCAACGTGGCCTCAGCGCTGCTGCTGAACCCTTTGATGGCTGATCGTGTGGTGGTGGTGTGGCTGGGCGGCAACGCGCTGGAATGGCCTCACAACCGGGAATTCAACATCCGCCAGGATGTGGCGGCGGCCCGTGTGGTGCTGGCCAGCGGCGTGCCGCTGGTGCTGCTGCCTTGCTTTGGCGTGGTCAGCGCCTTCACTACCACCGAGCATGAGCTGCGGCACTGGCTCGGCGGGCGCAACGCGCTGTGCGATTATTTGGTGGAAAATACCGTGACCGAGGCCGAGCGCTATGCCAAGGGCCATGTGTGGAGCCGCGTCATCTGGGACGCGACGGCAGTCGGATGGCTGATGAACGAGGATGGCCGCCTGATGCAGGATCGGCTGATGCCCACGCCGGTGCCGGAATATGACCACCGCTGGCGCTGTCCGGCAGACGCGCCGCTGTGCCGCTATGTGTACCAGATTAAGCGTGACGCGCTGTTTGAGGATATGTTTGTCCGGCTTGCCCGGGGTACGGCAGAGTGATTCGCGGCGATTCGTCTGAAAACATCAAGGCGGCTTTGCATGGCGTCTGTTTCCCGCCGCTGGGGAACAGGCGCTATTTTTGTACCCTGATGGTATGGATGCTTTTGCACGATTGTGCGCGATTAATGAATGAAAGTGCGGAATTGTCTACTTTTCCACCGTAATTGACAAATGTTGACCCTGCCTTTACACTGTATCCATACCGAAGCGGTGCTTGAGCCCGGTCAGCCAAGGCTGCGCTGCTATCGGAATACGGCTATTCCACGCGACAGAGAGGATCAAGGCGATGGACAAAGCGTTGCTCAGGAAACGATTGGCGGACGGCGAAACAAGCATCGGCATTATGCTGTCCGAATTGTATGTGCCCAATATCGCGCGGCTGCTGGCGGGCTGCGGCTACGATTACCTGCTGGTGGACTGCGAGCACGGCTATTTCGACATGACGCAGGTGGCGAACCTTATTGCCGTGGCGGAGGGGGCGCAGCTTCCCGTGATCGTCCGCGTGACTCAGCCCAGCCGTACCTGCATCACCAAATATCTGGACATGGGAGCCCAAGGCATCCTCCTGTCCGACGCGGGCGGCAAGGCGGACGCGGAACGTCTTGTAGCCCTGTGCCGATACGCTCCCGAGGGCAACCGCGGCGTTTCCACCTTCCGCGCCCACACGGATTATGCCAGCGGCAACGTCCAGTCCATTATGAACAGCGCCAACGAGCGGGTGATCGTCATCTGCCAGATTGAATCGCCGGAAACGGTGGCGGACATCGACGAGATTACGGGTATAGCCGGTGTGGACGGCGTGCTGGTGGGGCCCAACGATCTCAGTCAGCATATGGGCATCTTTGGTCAGTACGAGCATCCGCGGATGACGGCGGCCATGGCGCGCGTCGCCGCTTCCGCCAAGCGCCATGGCAAATGGTCGGGGATCATTACCGCCAACGCGGGGCTGCTGGAGACCTGCCGGGACCTGGGCATGACCTGCTTCAGCGTGGGCAGCGAGCTGAACGCCATCCACAACGGCGCCATTTGGCAGCTGGACAGCACTCGCGCTCTTTTGAACCGAAGGGAGGCGAAGGCATGAACCGCATCCGACTGGCGCATATGGATACCCTCAGCTGCGAGCCGATTCTGCGCCGTATGCCCAATGGGGAAATGCTGCTTGTCGCCCAATGCGGCGACGTGACCGAGCCTGCCCCGGATAACCGCGTGTACGTCTTCCACAGCGGTGATGAGGGGGAAACCTGGTCCAGACCGGTGATGATTCGCCCGGAGGACGGCAAAGCCGTTTACCTGACGGAGGTATCGTTGGTAGGGAAACGGATCACCGTTTACCTCACCATCCACACGGGGTACTTTGTGGACTGGGTCTGCGACCGCCTGGTCAGCGAGGACAACGGCTATACCTGGACCTCCATCGGCCCCATTCCTGGCTATGAAACCTACGCCTTCCCCCGGGGCATGATCCGCCTGCGGGACGGACGGCTGATGATGGCGATGCAGCGCTATCCCATCGACGAAAGGGAGAACGCCCGCCTGCGGGAGGGCAACCTGCGTCTGTATACCGACGCTATGGCTCCCTATGTGGACAACGAGGTCATCGTCTCCTCGGATGAAGGCGAAACCTGGACGACCCTGGGCGGGGCACGCATCCCCATGGCCTGTGAGCCGGGCCGGCTGTGGATTTGGAGCGAGCCGACGATCCTGGAATTGCAGGATGGGCGGATCGCCATGCTCCTGCGATGGGGCGGCACGGGCAGGCTGTATTACGCCGAGTCCTCGGACGGGGGCAAGACCTTCTGCCCACCCAGGCCCACGGGTATTCCCAATCCCTCCAACAAGCCCAAGCTGCTGCGCCTGGAGGACGGCCGCATCGCGCTGATCCATACGCCCAATGCCCACCAGGGCTTCAAGGGCCGCAATCCCCTGGCTGTCTGGCTGTCGGAGGATGAAATGGTCTCCTTCCCTGACCGGCGGATCATCACTGACTTCCCCGGCGCGTTCTGCTATCCCGACGGCTTCAGCGAGGGCGACCATATTCACTTCGCCATTGAGTACAACCGTCATGACATTCTGTACATCGACGCCGATGTGGCGAAAGGAGGAAGGGCTCCATGAGCGCTGTTCTGAGGAAAAAGCGGCGTTTCAACTTGAAGCGGGAGCTGCCGCTGTGGGGGCTGATCCTGCCGGCGATGATCTATGTACTGCTGTTCCGCTACAAATCCTTCCTGGGCATTCAGATCGCCTTCAAGGACTTCCGAATTGCCCGGAACATGTGGGACTGCGCCTGGGTGGGCTTCAAAAATTTCGACAAGCTGTTCGACAATCCCATGTTCCTGACGGTGCTGGAAAACACGGTCAATATCAGTCTGATGAAGATTCTCTTCGGCTTCCCCGCGCCCATCATCGTGGCGCTGATGCTCAACGAGGTTCGCTCCACCAAGTACAAGCGCACCTTGCAGACGGTCATGTACCTGCCGCATTTTCTGTCCTGGGTGGTGGTCGGGTCGCTGGTGTTTATGTTCTTCGCGCCGGACAGCGGCGTGCTGTCCCAGCTGTGGCGCGGCATGACGGGCGCGCCCATCACCATCATGACCGACCCGGGGCAGTTCCGCTACCTGCTGGTGTTTTCCGACATCTGGAAGGGCGTTGGCTGGGGCACCATCGTGTACATGGCGTCCCTTTCCGGCATCGACGCTCAGCTCTACGAGGCAGCCACCATTGACGGCGCCAACCGCTGGCAGCAGATGTGGTATGTCACCCTGCCCTGCCTGCTGCCCACCATTATGACCATGCTGGTTTTGCGTATGGGCGGCATCCTCAACGCCGGCTTCGACCAGATTTTCGTTTTGCAAAACGACCTGGTGTACCGGGTCAGCGAGGTCATCAACACCTATGTCTACCGTATTTCCTTCAGCCAGAACCAATATGCCGTGGGAACGGCGGCGGATCTGTTCCAGTCGGTCATAGGCCTGATATTCGTGCTGGGCGCCAACAAGCTCTCCGCCCGGTTCGACCAGGAGGTGCTGTGACATGGAGCGTAAATATGACCTGAGCAACCGCATGTCCCCGGGGCGGGCGGTGGTGTACGTCGTCCTGACGCTGCTGGGCCTGGTGATGTTCTACCCCATGTGGTATGTGCTGTGCGTGTCCCTTTCCACCAACACATCCCTGGCGGGCAAGGGCCTGATCCTCTGGCCGGTGGATTTCAACCTGAGCGCGTATGAATATGTGCTCAATACCCCGGACTTGCTCAACATCTATGGCAACACGCTGTTCGTGATGTTCTTCGGCCTGGCGCTGAGCATGCTGCTGACCATCGGCGCGGCTTATGGTCTGGCAAGGAAGCCCAGGGGCTACAAATTCGCCACCTACTTCTTTCTCATTCCGATGCTTTTTTCCGGCGGCACCATCCCCAACTACCTGAACATGCGCTCCTTTGGGCTGCTGAACAACCTGTGGTCGCTTGTTCTGTGCGCGGCCTTCAGCACCTACAACACCTTCATTCTGCGCAACGCCTTTGCCGCCATCCCGGAAAGCCTGATGGAGGCGGCGGAAATCGAGGGCGCGGGCACGCTCAGAACGCTGCTGAAGATCGTTCTGCCTCTATCCCTGGCCAGCATCGCCACCATCGCGCTGTTTTACGGCGTGGCGTACTGGAACATGTACTTCTCCGCGCTGATCTACTGCAACAAGCGCGTCAACTGGGTCTTGCAGGTGTTCCTGAAAGAGGTGCTGGTCTCCTCCCAGCCGGACATTATGGGCGGCGGCACCGACGCGGCTGCGGGGATGAAGACATCCACAAGGACGGTGCAGATGGCGGTGGTGTTCGTCTCCGTGGTGCCGGTGCTGTGCATCTACCCCTTCATCCAGCGGTATTTTGTCAAGGGCGTCATGGTGGGCGCCGTCAAAGGATAAAAGCAGCTGCCAAAGCGGCTCCGCTGCTTCCTGCGAGTCTTCTGTCGTTATTGCTCCTGATTCCGTAGTGAAAATCGGCCCGGCTGCGCGCGAGCCTTGCCGATCACACGATAGTCAAGCTTCCATCAAAGAAAGAGAGGTATCCGCATGAAAAAATTCCTGTCTGTGCTGCTGTGCGTGGCGCTGCTGCTTGCCGTCCTCCCGACGGCGCTGGCGGCCCCGGGCGACGACAACTATGTGCACATCATCGGCCGCAACCTGGGCTACGCTATCGACGGGAACAACGTGATCCTGAAGGAACTGGAAAAACGCACCGGTCTGGACATCGACTGGGAGCTGTGGCCCACCGACGGCTACGCCCAGCAGTGCCAGCTGACCTTTGGCTCCGGCGAGTATCCGGACGCTATGGAGGTCTGGTGGAGCAGCTGGCCCAACCAGTTCATTGAGCTGATCGAGGACGAGGTGGTTCAGCCGCTGGACAGCCTGATTGCCGAGTACGGCCCCAACATCCAGGCTACCCGCAGCGCCAATGACTACTATGACTATGGCGACGGCCAGATTTGGGGCGTGCCCTGCCGTGTGCTGGAGGATGGCAGCACCCACTGTATTGTCATCCGCCAGGATTGGCTGGATAAGCTGGGTCTGCCGGTGCCTGCCTCCTCCGAGGAATATTACAATACGCTCATGGCCTTCAAGGCCAACGCCGAGCTGCTCACGGGCAACGCCGACGCTTTCGCGGCCCATGGCGCCTGCACTACCTACTTCCATAACTGCATGACGGAGTATACTTATTCCGAGAATGGCTTCCAGAAGGCCTGGAATGACGTGGACGGCGAGATGGTGTACTACATCAACATGCCCGGCTACAAAAATGCCATGGCCACCCTGCGCAGGTTCTTTCAGGCCGGTCTGATCGAGCCGGAATACCTGCTGATGAACCGTGACCAATTCGTGGATAAGCTGTACACTAACATTTACGGCGCGTTTGACTACACTACCGATATCCTGGATCCCGTGATTACCTCCTGGACCCGCGGCCTCTACGAAGCCGTGCCGGACGCCAAGCTGACGGTTATCGCGCCCTTTGCCGACGCGGAGGGCAAGACCCATCTGCGCACCGTGAACCAGTCGATCCAGTGCATCGTGTTCAAGGACGCGAAGAACGCGGAGAACGCCATTAAGCTGCTGAACTACCTGGCCACTGAGGAAGGTATGCTGCTGACGCAGTTCGGCATCGAGGGCGAGCACTGGGTCTATGATGAGAACGGTCAGCCCAAGTCGCTGCTGACCACCGATGAGGAACACGCCGCCGTGGGGACCGGCTCTTATGCCTGGATGTACCGGCTGAGCTACTTCAACGCGGCTTTCTCCTCTGAATTTGACGGCGACCGCGCCCTTATCAAGGCCGCCACTGTGCCTACCCCCGTCATGCCCACCACCGCGTCCTATGCGGATAATCAGTCCATCCTGTCCAGCATCGTTTCCACCTACACGGCGGAACTGATCTGCAACCCGGACATCGACTTTGACGCTACCTTTGACAAGTATGTGAAGGAATGGAACGAGCTGGGCGGCGCGGAGTGGACCCGCGAGATCAATGAATACTGGCAGAGCCGTAAGTAAGGCAAAAAAAGGGGAGAGTCCGCGCGGCTCTCCCTTTCCTATATCCCAAAACAAACCAGGATCGCGCCAGCGAAAAAGGGAGTCTGAGGGCCGATGGCCCTCAGGCAGGGGATTGGGGGCAAGGCCCCCAACGTTCCTCATCGCGCAGCGAAAATCCACCGTCAGGGAGCGCAGCGAAACCTGACGGCCGGTTCCTGCCATCGCACAGTAATCCCCGACATGCTCCCTATTCAGACTTGAATGAATGGGCGCGGCATATTACAATATCTTCAGGCCGGCGTTGGCGAAGGGCTCCAGCCATTCCGCCTGGGGCGGCTCGTCGCACACAATGGCGGAGACCTCCCCCAAGCCGCACAGCCGGAAGGCGGCCCGCTGGCCCAGCTTCTTGGTGTTGCACAGGAGCAGCGTCTCGTCGGAAAGCTCCATCATCATCCGGCGGGCGGCCGCTTCCTCCTCGTCGGCGCAGAACACGTTGCCCTTGCTGTCCACGCCCCGGGGGGAAACGAACAGCCGGTTGGCGTATAGGCCCTTGAGCATTTGCAGCGTCAGTGTGCCGCGCATGGACAGCGCACGGGTGTTGAGCAGGCCGCCCAGCACATACACCTTGAAGCGGGGATAATCCGCCAAGGCTGAGGCGATTTGCAGGCCGTTTGTGATGATGGAGAGGTTCGTCAGGCGGCCCAGGAAGGGTACCATGGCCAGCGCCGTGCTGCTGGAATCCAGGAAGATCACCTGGCCGTTGGTCACAAGCTCCGCCGCCTTCCGGGCGATGGTCACCTTGGCCTCATGCTCCACCTGCTGGCGGGCCTCCAGAGAGATAACCTCATTGTCGCCCTGCACCAGCACCGCGCCGCCGTAGGTCTTGTGGATCAGCCCCGCCCGCTCCAGCTTGTGCAGATCGCGCCGGATGGAGGTTTCGGACATGTAGAAGATGCCACTCAGTTCCGACACCTTGGCGCTGTGATGCTGCTGAATATAGTTGAGAATAGCCTGCTGACGCTCATAGGATAACATGCTCATGACTCCTCTGATTATGCACGAAAGGTTGTGCCGCTCATGCGCTATTTGGCCCTTGATCTTGGTTCCACCTATACCAAAGCCGCGCTGATGGCGGATGGCACGGCGCTACGGCAAATTTCCCTGCCAACGCCGGGGCCGGCCCATACCGAGGACGGCCGCTATGAGATCGACGCCGAGGCGTATTGGGCGCAGGTAAAATCCCTGCTGGAGGATCTGCATCGGGACGGCGCGTCCGCGCTGCTGATGTCCACCCAGATGCACGGCTGTGTGCTGACGGACGACGCCTTCCGACCCATGACGCCCTACATTTCCTGGCGGGACGGCCTGGGCGCGGCCAGCCTGCCCGTCATTCGCGATCGCTTGGGGGAGGAGACCGTTCTGCCTTCCGGCTTGAAGCTGAAGGGCAGCCTGGCCCTGTGCGCCCTTTTGGCCCGGGTACTGCGGGGAGAAGCGCTTCCGGCCCGAGCGCGCCTGTGTACGCTGGGGGGGTACATGATCGGCCGAATGACGGGCCGGCATGTATGTCATATGACCAACGCCGCGCCCACGGGTCTGGCGGATGTTCGCGGCGGTTGCTGGAATCTGCCGCTGCTGGAGCGGGCCGGGCTGGATCTCCGGCTGCCCAGGCTGGTTTGCGATGTACAGCCTGTGGGCCAGTGGCGGGGCATGGTCGTTTATCCCGACCTGGGGGATCAGCAGGTCTGTGCTGCCGGGGCCACGCTGACGCCGGAACGCAGCCTGCATGTCAGCGTCGGTACGGCGGGACTGATCGGCGCACTGACGGCACGGTGGGAGAGCGGCCCCTATGAGAACCGGCCTTGGCTCACACCGGAACGCTATCTGCGCACCATCTCCGGCCTTCCGGGCGGGCGGCACATGGCAGGCCTGGCCCATCTGGTAGGGGCGCTGGCGCGGCAGTTCGGCGCTTCGGCGGAGGAAGACGCGGTCTGGGCCTTCCTGACCGCGTGTTCCCCGGAGGAACCGCCAGCTGCCGATCCGTGGCAGCGCCTGACCCTGCCGCCCCGTCAATGGGTCGCGGGGCTGTACGCTGATTTTGCCGAGAATTACCGCATCGCGGCGGAGCAGCTGGCTCTGCCTATCCGTCAGCTTGCCTTTTCGGGCGGGTGCGCTGCCAGGAATCCGGCTCTCCGACAGGCTGTATGCTATGCCTTTGGCTGCGCCGATCCCGGACGGGACAACGACGCCATGTGCGGTTTGGCTGCTGTCGCCGCGGCGCTTCGTGAATGATGATGCATGTTTGAACGATTTTAGTATACCCTGGCGGCGTATGGTTGTCAATGGCCGGGGAAAAAGACGCGGCGGGAGCGATGCGCCCACTGTAAACAGGCCCCGCCGGAATCAGCCGGCGGGGCTTCAAAGCATCAAAGAAGTCATAGTACAGAACGCCTGATTTGCCGTCGGCAGACTGTCAATCGAAAATCGGCGGCGTGTACGGCGATTTTCGCGCTTTTTCGTTAGAAAAAGCTCCGTTACACGAACGAACGGCCGGGAGAACGGCTTTGCCGTTTGACCAGTGAGGGCGTGCAAAACTCAACAAAGTGGTATAAGCCACTTGGTCGACATCCTAAGGCCCCGCCGGAATCATCTTGCGGGGCCTGCTTTGTTTGGTCTGATGATCGGGCGGAGTTACTTGACGGTGATGACCGCCCTCATGTCGCCCACGGTGATGGTGTGCTCACCCGCGCCTTCCAACACGATGTCCAGGGAAACCACGCAGAAGGAGCCGCCTTCGACGCTGACCAGCTTGGTGGCCAGCAGCTTTTCGCCTTCATACACGTTCACCTGCACGTTGCCGTCGGCGCCAGCGTTCTCCTCCAGCCTGTCGATCGTAAAGGGTACGCCGGAGAGCTGCTCCGCGTTCATCACGGCGCCGTCGACCACGTCCTGGGGCACCAGCAGGGTGTTCAGGCTGATATCGGCGGTCTGGCCATAGCGCATACCAAAGCCGTTGGGGAACAGCACATTGCCCAGGTTGTTGGGCAGCACGGCTTCAGGATTCTGACACACGGTGCCGGCCATATACAGGCGGGTGCGGTTATCCACGCCGCGGTCCAGCTGCAGTTCGCCACAGTCCAGCAGGTTGTCTTCGGCGCTGCGGACAATCTCAAACACCAGGCTGCCGGCGGGCTCACGCTCACCGAAGATTATATCCGCCAGGATGCGGGGCAGAGTGGCGCTGAAGATGTTGCCCATGGAGCTGCCGTGATCGGGCGCCGTGCTGTAGATCATCATCAGGATGGCCGCGCTGCCCTAAGCCACGGTGGTGCTGATCTCGTTTTCCTTGTTGCCCACCTGGGCCACCAGAACCACGGGCTTGCCCGCGGACGCGGCATCCTCAATAATCATTTCAGTATTGTCATCCATGGAGGTGACACGGGCGATCACCACGTCCGCCTCGGCCAGGGTATCCACGACCTGGGCGTAGGCGGCGACAGCCTCGCGATCCATCTTGGCGGTCTCTTTGGAACTGCCGGTAACGAAGACCTTCATGTCCTTGGACAGGGGAAGAATGCTGGCGTCGTTCTTCAGCAGCACGGCGGATTCGGTCTGAAGGCGCTCTTCCAGGGCGTTCAGGCTGTCCTTGCGGGCCGCATACACATCGTCGATGGTCTCGCTGGGGAACTGATCGGCCTTGTAGGCGTCGCTGGCGAAAAGCTCCAGCACGTTCTCCGGATGGGGGTAGGGATTCTCAAAGAGGCCCAGCTCAAACTTGTTGCGCAGCACACGGCGGCAAGAGCGCAGAATCAGCTCCATGTCACAGCGGCCGACCTCGACTTCCGCCTTGATGACGTCGGGCCAGTTGGTCAGCACGAAGGTGGGGCCGCCGCCAAAGCTGAAGTTGGCGTTGGTGGCGTCCATGATGGTGGTATCGGTGCCGCCTATGACGATGTAACCGCCGAAGAGGTCGATCCCGGCTTCCGGCATCTGGGTGTACAGCTTGCCGGGGGTCATCTGGGACAGATCCTTGCCGTCCACCGTGATGCCGGTGGCCGTGGGGTAGGTTACGAACAGGGGCCAGCCGGTGACGATGATGCCCTCATAGCCCAGGTCGTTACGGAGGATGCTCAGGGTTTCGCTGTCATAGGGGGGGATGATGCCTGCGGTGCGGCCGCCACCGTTGTGGGCCATGATCCACTGGGTGCCCGCGTCCAGGGAGGCTTTCCAGCCCACCAGCCAGCTGTCGATCAGCTCCGCGGGGCTGCGGGTGCCGCTGTAATTGGTGTTGTGGTTGCCGGTGGAGACAAAGTGCTTGGAGCAGGCCGTCTGTCCGGCGTCGTACTTGGCCTTTACATCAGCGGCGATCATCCTGGACAAATGGTTGACTTCCTCGCCGTAGAAGGCGCCGATTTCCGAACCCTGGGGCTGGAAGGGCACATGATAGCCCATGGCCCGCTTTTCCAGGGCGTACTGATAAGCCGGCTGATAGAGCAGCTCCTCATCATGAGCGGTGCCGAAGGCGTACTTCGCCATATCCACCATGCCTGCGAAGGTCTGGTAGAAGCGGTCGCTGTTGAGCACCACAGGGATGCCCAGGCGCGCGCTTTCGGCGATCAGCTGAATGCTGTTGGTTTCCTTGACCTGATCGGCCGCGGTGCCGTTGCCGTTGAGCAGTTAGGTGGTCACATGATCCTCCACGATGCTGTAATACATGGGGGTATAGCCCATGCCGTCCACCGTGATGCGCTCCTCGTCGCTCCACATCCATTCGTCGGGATAGGGGAACAGCGAGGTGAAGGTGCCGCCGGTGGTGTTGTTCATCAGCGTAGCGATCCGCTCGTCCATGGTCATCAGGCTGATGAGGTTTACCACGCGGGCGTCCACATCCTGCCGCCAATCCTTGTAGATGTCCAACTGACCGTTGCCGTTCAGCTCCTTGAATTGGAGGCCGTCCACCTCAATGATGGGCTTGCAGCGGGCTTCCAGGGCCGCCTGCCCATCCGACGCCTCCACAATAACGGGTGTTTCCGTCAGCATGTGCAGATGGCTTTCTTCCGCGCAGGAAGGAACGGCGACCTTCGAGATCAGCACCATAACGGCCATGAGCAAAGATATTTTTTTATTTTCCTTCTTCCTCCTTATTTGTTGTCTAATGGTAAAAACTGCCCAGCTGCGCTCCTTTATCATGTTTTGCTTGGTTTCTTTATTTTCATTATAAGGACTTTTTTCCATTGCCTCGGAGGTTCGCCGGAAAATGCGCTTAAACTTTGCCATTGACGTTTACGCCCACTTGACGGCGGGGGCATATGCTATCATCAGGATGAATTGCCCGATTCAGCGTTTTTGTGGAGGAAGCCATGCCGTACTCAATCGCCGTCATTGATGACGATGCCAGATGCTGCGTCAAATCAGCGGATAGCTGCAAGAAATTGCCAAAAGGGCCGGAACAGGCTGCGCCGTCCATGCCTTCAGCAGTCCGGTGGATTTGGACGAGCTGGTGTACGACGCCTATTTTCCGGATATTTCCATGCCCCAGATGGACGGTGTTCGGATGGCCCGGAGCATACGCGACCGCGGCAGCATGAGCTGCATCGTGTTCATCTCCAGCATGGAATCGCGCGTGTTTGAGGCCATGCCTACGCAGCCCCTGCGTTTCGTGCGTAAATCACGCCTTCATGAGGAGCTGGGGGAGGCTATGGAGGCGGTGCTTCGCCAGTGGCAGTGCTTTGGCAGCGATACGCTGGTGGTCACCTCGGCTTATCAGACCGCCACCATACCGGTCAACACCATTTTGTATATTGAAAGCTATGACAAGAAGCAACAGATCGTTACCGCGAAGAAAACCTATACGGTCTACAAGTCCATGGCTTGGTTTGAAAAGCAGCTGCATAACAGGGACTTTTTCCGCATTCAACGCAGCTACATGGTCAATATGGGCGCTGTTATCCACATAGAGACTGGGCATGTGGTGCTGTGTGACGGTTCCCGCTTGCCCATCAGCCGCTTCAAAACCGAAGAAGCACGCAAGAAACGGACAAGGAGGCTGTTCAATGCTCCGTATCAGATTGATTGACACAGTGATTTATCTGACAATGTTTCTATGCCTTGCCGCGGCGTATCCTCCCAGGCGGAACAAGGGGCTCTGCTTCCTTGGCATTTTACTCTTTACCGCCGCCAGCATCGGGATGACGGTTTTGAAGGAATTGCTTCCCGCTGGAAACATGCTGGTTTATTTGGCGCTTTTTGTGCTGATGGGTTCGCTTTTCAGAGCGCTGTTTTTATGCGGACGTTTCATTGAGTGGCTGATTCTGCTCCTGATGTTTACCTGTACCTTCGAGTTTTTCAACGGCATCACTCTCTATCTGGATTTACGTCTTTTCGGCTCGAGCACCTACTACTGGCGTCTGTTCGACATTCCTTTTATGATGCTGGGAGGCTACGCGGCTTACCGTTTCGCCCTTCACCCGCGCCGCGGCCTGCCGTGGTTTTGCTGGCTCCCGATCCATTACGGCTCTGCTCAGCATGGCGCAGCATCTTCTGCGCCCAGCCTCCAGGGAGATTCTGCAGTCCGCCGAATGGCTGAACTACCGCGCCCTGTGCTCGCTTTTGCATCTGCTTATTCTGTATCTTTCCTTCTTCATTTGCAGCCGGATGACCAAGTATTATGAAACCTATCTTCAGCTGGCCGTCAACCAGAAAATCATTGATTCGCAAAGCGAGCTCGTGCAGGAATCCATGCGTCCCAACCGGGAACTGCGCAGGCAGCGCCACGAATACAGCCACACGCTGACGGCGGCTCAGACGTTGCTTCGTCAACAGGAATACGATCGCCTGGCCGAGCTGCTGCGGAGTCAGGCGGACGCCGAGGGGGCGTGCGGGGAGGTCATCCATTCGGGCAACCCGGTGGCCGATGCGGTTCTTAACCAAAAGGTCGCCGAGGCCAAACGCCAAGGAGTTCCCTTCAAGGCCGATGTCTGTCTCTCACCCGATCTGCCCCTGAGCGGCGCGGAGCTGGTTTCTCTCCGGGCCAATCTGCTGGATAACGCGCCGGAGGCATCCAAAGCCGTGGACGCCCCTGAGATCGCCGTGCACATCTATCCAACGCGCTGCTATCTCTGCTTCAGCGTGCGCAATCGGGCCGACTGCAGTTATCTGGACGGCGATAATTTGCAGACCACCAAGGCCAACCGGGAAACTCACGGCTTCGGCCTGGATCTGATTCGTGAGATTGCCAGGATGCACCAGGGCATGGCGCAGTTTACCCCCAGCGCGGATGGCGTTTTCGTGGCGGATGTCACGGTTTTTCTGGGGGATGGGACGCCTGGGAAGTGAGACAATGGGCAGCGCGCTATCATACTCGGGTATCAATTTGCCTTGTTGATAAGGGGAAAACCTGCTGACTATTCCAGCGCCGGCTTCATGGCCCGGCTCGAACAGGGTCTCGCCGGCAGCTTCCAGCCTATCAGCATTGACAGAGGGCTGCACATAGCGATGGGACGAGCCGACAGAAGAACCGCTGTCGTGCGTATTAGATGATAGGGTCTGCATCGCTTCCATATGATGTCGAGGAAAGCGCGCCGGAGCCGTTGTGTGGGACGCTTACATCCCGAACCTTCCGCCGATGAAACGCTATGACGGTCAGACTATGCGGCATTACACGCCTCAGAACAACATGGGAGGCCATGGCGAAGAAAACCGGGGCCGAATGAAGGAACGCCAGCCGATGATCGGCTTTGGTGAGTCTCCTGATGAAGACCAAGGCAAGCACCTGACGGAGGAACAGGCAAAGCGCTGGGTGAGTCCATGCGCAAGGAGGACGGCTCCAAGGGGGAGCGCTGGTCGCTGGATGAGATCAAGCAGTATGCTCGGGGGCTTTGGTGTGGAAGGACAGGAGAAGATCGTTGAGTTCTTTGCTGTCATCAATGCCATGTACTCTGACTATTGCAAGGTTGACAAGCAGCACGGCGTAAAAATTTCTACGCCGACATGGCCAAAACGTTTATGGATGACCCCGTCGCCAAGGAGGATAAGGTCAAGATGTACACGCGTACATCGCAAAGAAAGGGTAACAACGTAAGAGAGAGGGCTATTCCCTCTCTTTATTTGTAAGAAGTGGACGCAAATATCCAGAAATAAAAAATGGCACA
>Ga0073908_1003453_pt1 | contig 16284 bp, 11 predicted proteins | sample MucameincwithD2O_FD_65484 | JGI IMG/M metagenome (GOLD analysis project Ga0073908, IMG submission 65484) | Mouse cecum microbial communities from Vienna, Austria - Mucus amended microcosms incubated with D2O | ecosystem: Host-associated > Mammals > Digestive system > Large intestine > Cecum...
TATGACAAATATGTTGCAGAAGATATTCGGACAAATTGAAACAAAAGAACAGTTTGACGCACTGCGCATTACCATCGCATCGCCGGAAGAAATTCTGTCCTGGTCTCATGGCGAGGTAAAAAAGCCGGAAACAATCAATTATCATTCTTTAAAGCCGGAGGCGGAAGGGCTGTTCTGTCAGCAGATTTTCGGACCGGTAAAAGATTATGAGTGTGCCTGTGGTAAGTACAAGCGCATCAAGTTCCGTGGCGTTGTATGCGAACGCTGTGGTGTAGAGGTTGGGGCATCGTCTGTCCGCCGTGAACGCATGGGGCATATCAAGCTGGCGATGCCGGTTGCCCATACATGGTTCCTGCGCGAGGGGAAAATTGCCACACTGTTAAACAATCTGCCACAGAAAAAGCTGGAACAGGTTATTTCATATGATGCCTATATTGTTATTGAACCGGGCCTTACCAACCTGAAACAGTATGATGTCATCAGCGAAGATGAATATCAGGCGGCGGTTGAAGAATTTGGTGCGGATGCATTCCACGTAGGCATTGGTGCCGAAGGCGTGCGCAGCATTATTTCTAATCTGGACATGGGCGACGAACGCACACGCCTGCGTGCGGAACTGCAGGATACCAAGTCTGAGGCAAAGCGCAAGGCGCTGATAAAGCAGCTGAAACTGGTTGAGGCGTTCTTGGAATCCAAGACAGACCCGGCCTGGATGTTGCCGGATATCATCCCTGTTATTCCGCCGGATATGCGTCCATTGGTTACATTGGATGCGGGTCATGTTGCGGCATCTGATTTGAATGATTTGTATCGTCGTGTTATTATCCGTAACAATCGTCTGAAAAGATTTATGGAAATGCATGCGCCTGAAATCATTGTTCGCAATGAAAAGCGTATGTTACAGGAAGCGGTAGATTCCCTGTTCGACAACGGCCACAAGGCACGTCCGATGGTATCCCAGAACCGTCGTCCGTTAAAGTCTTTGTCTGATTCCCTGCGTGGAAAGTCGGGACGTTTCCGTATGAACATGCTGGGTAAGCGTGTGGATTATTCCGGCCGTAGTGTTATCGTGTCGGGACCAAACCTGAAACTGCATCAGGTGGGTCTGCCGAAAACAATGGCGCTGGAACTGTTCAAACCATTTGTTTTTGCGCGCTTGTTGGCGGGTGATTATGCAAATACGCTGAAAACCGCACGTAAAATGGTAGAAAACGGCGAAGACATTGTTTGGGAAATTCTGGAAAAAGTTATTTACCAGCATCCTGTATTGTTAAACCGTGCGCCGTCATTGCACCGTTTGTCGATGCTGGCGTTTGAGCCGGTTCTGATAGAGGGCAAGGCAATACGTCTTCATCCGCTGGTCTGCAAGGGCTTTAATGCTGACTTTGACGGTGACCAGATGTCTGTTCACGTTCCGATTTCGCTGGAGGCCCAGTTAGAGGCACGTACATTGATGCTGTCTTCGAACAACGTTTTGTCCCCGGCCAGTGGCGAACCCATGATTGTTCCGTCCCAGGACATGGTTTTGGGTGTATACTACATTTCGTTGATCAATGGCGAGCATACAGAAAAATCACCGCGCTTTGCGAATATGGACGAAGTACAGTTGGCGCTGGAAAACAAGACCATTGGTCTGCACACGCCGATTGTTGCCCGTATTAACGGCAAGATTTACAAAACAACCGCGGGTCGCATGATTTTGGGCGAATTGTTGCCAAAGAAAGAAAACATGCCGTTTGACCTGGTAAACAAGGTTATGCCGGTAAAAGAAATCAAGGCTCTGTTGGCGACAACATATGAACGCTGTGGCGACAAGGATACAATTCTGTTGGCCGACGCGTTAAAGAACACTGGTTTTGAACAGGCGGCGCGAAGCGGTATTTCCATTGGTTTTGATGATATCGTAATTCCGGCAGAAAAGCAGGAAATGATTGCGAACGCTGAAAAAGCGGCCGAAGAAATCGAACAGCAGTACCAGAACGGTTTGTTGTCTGGCGGCGAACGTCACAACAAGCTGATTGACCTGTGGCAGAAAACAACTGATAAATTGGGTGACCTGGCGTATTCTGCGCTGGGCAAGACATCCGGTGACAAATGGAATTCTATCTTGATGATGGCGTTGTCCGGTGCCCGTGGTTCCAAGACCCAGATTCAGCAGTTGGCGGGTATGCGTGGTATGATGCAGAAACCAGACGGTTCTATTATCGAAGTTCCGATTATCTCGAACTTTAAAGAAGGTCTGACCATGTCTGAATACTTTACATCCACCCACGGTGCGCGTAAGGGTATGTCAGATACGGCGTTGAAAACCGCTGACGCGGGTTACCTGACACGTCGTCTGGTTGGCCTGGTCCAGAACACTACGATTACCGAACATGACTGCGGTACATCTGAATATATTACCGCAAAGCCGATTTATCAGGGATCCAGCCTGTCTGTTGCCCTGGGTGACATTGTTTTGGGACGTACCGCGGCGAACGACATTGTTCACCCGATTTCCAAGGAAGTCATCGTTCCAAAGGGCGAATTGATTACGAAAACCCTGGCAAAGAAAATCAATGAATCCGGCCTGCCCAGCGTTGATGTACGCAGTGTGCTGACATGCTGCAGTGATGGTCTGTGTGCAAAATGCTATGGTATGGACTTGTCGCGTAATGCGCTGGTTCATGTCGGCGAGGCGGTTGGTGTTATCGCAGGCCAGTCAATTGGCGAACCTGGTACCCAGCTGACGTTGCGTACTTTCCACATCGGCGGTATTGCGGCCGGTGGTGCAGAAAGCCACTTTATCGAAGTTCCGGTCGCAGGTAAGATAAAGCTGTCCGGGGTTAACACGATTAAAAACTCGGCCGGTCGCGTTGTTGTACTGTCGCGCAACGGTGAACTGTCGGTTGTTGACGACAAGGGTGCAAAACTGTTCTCGGCCAGCCTGCCGTATGCATCCATGCTGATTGTCAATGATGGCGACACCGTTGAAAAGGGCGCCAAGGTTGCAGAATGGGATCCGTATTCCAATACGATTATTGCCGAAAAAGACGGTATTGTGAACTTTAACGACCTGGTTGAAAATGTATCGTACCAGGAAGAAGTTGATTCCATGACGGGAATTGTTTCGCGTAAGGTTATCAACTGGAAGACAAGTACCAAAAAAGCACTGAAACCGGCGGTAACGTTGGTTGACGAAAAAGGCAATGTACTGTCTCTGGGTGGTAAAAAGATTGCGGAATACCTGTTGCCGATTTACTCGGTACTGAACGTTGCAAACGGCGACAAGGTTGCGGCTGGCGACATTCTGGCGCGCATCCCGGTTCAGACAAAGCGTACCAGCGATATTACCGGTGGTCTGCCGCGTGTTAACGAACTGTTAGAGGTTCGTCGTCCGTCTAACCCGGCACTGTTGGCCGAGATTGATGGTACGATTGATTTGGAGGATGCCAAGTCTAAGATTATCATTCGTATCGAGCCTGATGACGGTACCGCCCCGGTTGAATATGCGGTTCCAAAGGGTACAAACCTGTTGGTTCGCAGTGGCGACACCGTACGCAAGGCCGACAAGTTGGTTGATGGTGATCCGGTTCCGCAGGATATTCTGCGCATACTGGGCCAGAAAGCCCTGGCGACCTTTATGGTTGAACAGATTCAGCAGGTTTATCGTCTGCAGGGCGTGGTAATCAATGACAAGCATATTGAAATCTTGATACGTGAAATGACACGCCGTGTTGAAATCACGAATCCGGGCGATACTGGATTCCTGATGGGCCAGGTTGTAGACCGCGTAGATTTCGAAGAAGAAAACGCCCGCGTCGTTCGCGACGGTGGTAAACCGGCAACCTCATCCCAGGTACTGGTTGGATTGACCCGTGCATCGCTGACATCGCGCTCGTTCATATCCAATGCCTCGTTCCAGCAGACAACAAAAGTATTGGTTGATGCTGCGATAAGTGGTTCTACGGATAAACTGATCGGTATCAATGAAAACCTGATTGTGGGCCGTCTGATTCCGATTGGTACGGGTGCATATGTTCGCCGTGTTCGTGAAATCGCCAAGGAAGAGGAAAAAGCCGAACGCCTCGCGCGTGAGGGCAATGCCCAGCAGCAGTTGCTGAACATCTAAATACGGTTGGCGGGCGCCTGTGTTAACTGGGCGCCCCACCGTAAATTTTCCTTGCAAATGCGGGGGAAATAAATAAAATATACAAAAGTTAAAAATAAAAGGATTTAAAATGGCAACGCCAAAAAGTAAAACCAGCAAAGCACGTAGCGCTCAGCGTCGTTCACATGATGCCTTGTCCGTAATGCCGGCAAGCGTTTGCAAAACATGTGGTGAAAAAAAGCGTCCGCATCATGTTTGCGCGGCATGTGGTGCAAAATAATATTAACAAAGGATATAAAGGCAGATTTGGGCGCGCCATGCACCCTTTCTGCTTTTTTTATGGTCGAACATGTCTTCTGAAAAGAAAATTATTGCGATTGATGCCATGGGCGGGGACAAGGGTCCGGCGGCTGTTTTTGGTGGCATGAATCAGTTTTTATATCAAAACGCCGATGCAAATGTTTTTTTTAGAGTATTTGGCGACGAGAAAAAGTTGCGTAAGCTGGCGGCAAAATATCCTCGCGTTGGGCGCAATTGTGAAATCATTCATGCCCCTAATGCCATTCGTGCCACCGACAAGGTGCGCGATGTAATCCGCCATGCCCAGGATACGTCAATGTATATGGCAATAAAAGACGTTCGTGAGGGGAAAAGTAGCGCTGTAATCAGTGCCGGTAACACGGGTGTTTTGATGTCGTTGGCGAAACTGGCGCTGAAAACGATTGACGGTATTTCGCGTCCGGCGATTACGACCATGTTGCCCTCTGGTGGCGGGGACAGTCGTGTTGTAATGCTGGATTTGGGTGCCAATATTCAGTGTGATGCGATAAACCTGTTTGATTTTGCCGTTCTGGGCAGTGTGTATGCCGAAAAAATAGGCAATATGCCGCGCCCGAAACTGGGGGTATTAAATATTGGTGAAGAAGACACCAAGGGTAATGAAACCCTGCGTCATTTGAATCAGGTGTTAAGTGCGCACAAAGACGTGTTGCCGTATGAATATGTTGGATTTGTAGAAGGTACCGATATCAGCGCCGGCGTTGTCCAGGTTGTTGTTACCGACGGTTTTACCGGCAATGTTGTTTTAAAAACGGTTGAGGGTACGGCCCGCCTGATAAAGCGCGTTCTGATGGATAACTTAAAAAAGTCATGGTTGGCAAAAATCGGTGCGTTTTTCCTGATTCATGTGTTTAAGCGTCTAAAGCACAAGATAGACCCGCGTTCATATGCCGGGGCAATGTTCCTGGGGCTAAAGGGATTTGCCGTTAAAACGCACGGTAACAGTGATGCGTTGGCGTTTGCAAACTCTATTCGTCATGCATGCGGCCTGATAGGTGCAAATTTAAATGACATAATAGCGGCGCGCGCCCAATCGGTTTCCCAAATCCGCGAGGAATTAAAAGTCGAAGAATAAATATAATCCCGGTCCGCCGGGATTTTTATTTGCAATCTGTATCATGTCTGGTATAATTCCCATTGCATCGGGTGATACCCGGTGTGAGGTGTAACAACCTCCAATAGTTTTAAAACTCCACAACCGGTTGGAGGGCTGTGATATATCTAAATAAACAGCACTATACTATTGTAGTTGTTAACCTCCAACCGCCCTTCATCACGGCGGATTTTTGTTTTTCAAAAATACGGAGGATAAAATGAAAACAGAACAGGAATTCGCAATTACCTTGAAAAAAGCGATGCGCTATGCTCGTAAACACAAATGCCCCCAGTATATCGCGCGACATATGGGACTGTGCCCCGGGGTATATTTTGCCTATGAATCAGGCGCTATAAAATTATCTGCATACCAGCTGTATGTGTTTATTCATTTAACCGGCATGGGACCGGATTTTATCACGAGTATTTATAAATAAAAACAGTCCGGCGGCAATTACTTGCCGCCGGCCGCTCCTCTCCTTCCGATTACTCGGAAACTGTTTTGCCCAGAACCGCTTTAACCTTTATGCGGCCATGGCGACGCCGCGTTCGGATGAACCTTCGACATCGATAATCTTTTTAGCCTCTGCGAATACCATTTCTTTTACGCGCAGCGCCAATGTTTTTGTGTCCAGTCCTTCGGCGGCAACATCGAAATTATCTGTGCGAATCTGCAATGATACGTATGCACCCACCAGTGATGCGCGTGGCAGGTCTTCAATAGAGCGTGGGGCGTTGTTCATGCCAATCTGCAGTTCATCCGACAGCGATATAATCTGGCGTGCTTCGTTAACCCATACCGTTGTTGTCAGAACCTTGTTTAAGGCAATCATTATTTCTTTTATATTTTTTGCCATGGCGTATCCCCCCTTTCTTGGATTTTAGGCCGAAAACATAAACTTCTTGTGTATTTACACCAGTATTTACATTTTCTGAATCAAATTGTGTCTCTTTGTTTCGTTTTTTGGCAGAAATCCGCTTTTATACGGTTTTCTGGGCTTTTTTTATCTTTTTCTCTTGTCTATACACGAATCATAGAACAAAAACGAATCGCAGGTCAAGCGGAAAATATGTTGATTAAAATTTTATTTAAAAAAACACTATGTTGTATCAATATGTCATGGTTTCCCATAAAATAATTATAATATGGCATTGACAACCATAAATGGCCGTGCTACATTGTCCACGAAGAACGGAGATGCCGGGCAAGTTCGGAAAACATAAGAACATAAAATGTCATTGTTTCTCTCATCTTATGAAAATCGTTTGGATACAAAGGGGCGAATTTCTGTCCCGGCATCTTTCCGGGCTTCGATTTCATCAGATAAATTTGCCGGTGTTGTGCTGTTTCGCTCTTTTACGCATAATTGCATAGAGGGGGTCACAATGGCCCGCATGGAACAGCTGGCGGTGGCGGCCGATAAAAAGGGTGTTTTTGATTCCGAACTGGATGATTTGTCTGCGATGCTGTTTGCGGATGCGCGGCCATTGGCGTTTGATGTGGCGGGGCGAATTGTGATACCGGCTGATATGCTGGCGCATGCCGGAATATCCGACCGTGCTGTCTTTGTCGGTCGCGGCAACAGTTTTCAAATCTGGGAACCGGATGCGTTTCATATGGCTCAGCACAAATCGTTACAAAAACTGCGTTCCGCGCGGCCGGATTTAAAAGTATTGGATAATTAAAAATCCCGATGTTCCCGGGATTTATTTTACCACAGTTTTATTCTGTCTTCCGGTTTGATGTACATCGGGCATTCGGGCGTTATTTTAAATGCATCATACCATGCGCTGATATGGGGCAGTATTCCGTTAACGCGATTTACGCTAAGCGAGTGTTCGTCTGTTTTTGTCAGGCGCTGTGCCTCTTCGGGTCTGATGTTTTGGCGCCATGCGTCGGCATATGCGATAAAGAAACGCATGTCCGGGGTCAGGCCTGCGGCGTCGTCTGATGGCGTGCCAAATTTTTTATATGCATCAAACGCGATTGTAACACCGCCATAGTCGGCCAGATTTTCGCCCAGTGTAAATTCGCCGTTTGCATTTATTCCCGGTGCCACTTTGATATTGTCAAAGAATTTACGCAGAACCTCTGCACGCTTATCAAACGCTGTGGCGTCTTCGGCTGTCCACCAGTCGTTTAAATTTCCGTTCTTGTCAAATTTGCGGCCGGAATCGTCAAATCCGTGTGTCATTTCGTGGCCTATAATCGCACCGATTGCACCATAGTTGAACGCGTCATCCGCCGTCATATCGAAAAACGGGTACTGCAGTATTCCCGCCGGAAAACAAATTTCATTTGTTGATGGGTCATAGTATGCGTTAATCTCGTGTGCGTTCATGTACCATAGGTTAGGATCATTTTTCTTTTCTATTTTATCCAGCCAGAACTGGTCTTCAAATTCTGCCACGCGCACCATATTGTCCCACAGTGAAATGTCGGGGGATATTTCCAGTTTGCTGTAATCGCGCCATTTGTCTGGGTATCCTATTTTTGCACGGAATGTCCCCAGCTTTTCCAGCGCGCTTGTCTTGGTCTGGTCCGACATCCAGTCCAGGTCTTTTATGCGTCCGGCATATGCCCGTTGCAGGTTTTGCACCAGTTTTTCCATGCGGGCCTTGGCCTCGGGCGGGAAATATTCTTTTACATATATGCGTCCAATTTCTTCGCCCAGCGTTCCGTCCAGCAGTGCGATTGCGCGTTTCCATTTTGGTTTGGGTTCCGGCTGGCCCGCGATTGTGCGATTGTGGAAATCAAATGTTATGTCATAAGATTTGTCGTCTAACAAGGTGTCCGACGCATCAATAATGCGTAATTTCAAATAGTCCTTTATCAGGTTGATGTCTGTATCGTTCATGATTTTTATGGATTCTGCGATTGCGCTGGGCTGGGCGATGTTTATTTTTGTTGCCGCCGCTGCCCCGCGTGCCGCCAGATATTTGTCCCAGTCAAAATCCGGATACTTTTCTTTTATTTCCGCGATGCTCATTTTGTGATAGTTGGCATGCGGGTCGCGCAAAACTTCTTTTGTGTGGAATGCGCGTGCCATGCGCTCTTCCAGGTCGTACAATTTGTCCGCATCTATCTTTATGCCGAAATTGGCTGACTGGCTGGCTATGAATTGTTTGTATTTTTTGCGTATTTCTTGGGATTTTTCATCGTTGTCGAAATAATAATCGCGCGCCAGTCCGATGCCGCCCTGAAAAATGTGATAGATGAAATGCTCGCTGTCTGTGTCGTCCAGTGCGACCGTGTCACTCCAGAACCCGCCGGAAAATTTATGCGCGCGTCCCAGATATTCCGGCAAATCAGCCGCGGACTTTATTTGGTCGACCGCGTCCAAATACGATTGAACGGGCGCTGTTTTTTCACTGTTGCGGCGTTCGTCATCCATTACGATTTTATAAAGCGTTCCGATTTTTCCTGTGTCTGTTTCGGCAATTTTGCGCACCCGTTCCAGATTGGTATTATGAAGAACCTCAAACACGCCATATCGCGAATAATCATTGGGTATTGGATTGGCCCGTCGCCAGCCCAATGTCGCGTAATCATAAAAGTTGTCGCCTGGTTTGACGGTTTGGTCCATGTTTTCTATTTTTATACCCATTGTCATTACTTTTTCCTCCGTATAATTGTGTGCAAAAAGCAGGGCGCCAATCACCCCCAGAATTCCCAATATGTTCAGAATTTTGTTTCTCATTTTTTATTTTATTAATTCTACCAGCATATGTTCTAATGTCAACACTCCATCAGGGGTTGCGCAAAGTCTTTTATCCTGTTCTTTTATTAAATCAGGATTTTGTGACACCCAGTCCCAGTTAATTATTTTTTCTGTGTCCGGGGTAATTTTAACACCGCGAACAGTTCGCATGCCGGTAATGATTTTTTCGGTCGCGCGTGCCTCTGGCGACAGTGGCGAAAACCGTGCGCCGGCCCCCATTTGCTCAAACCAGCCGTCTGTTGTATATATCCGCCCGGCAGCGCCGCGTCCGATGCCGATATAGGGCGCACCATCCCAAATGTTTAAATTGTGCCTGCATTCAAATCCGGGGGCGGCGTAATTTGATATTTCGTACCGTGTCAAATTCAGTGTGTCGCCAATCGCCGTGTACATATCGGCCATTTCATTGTTAGATGGCATTTCCAGACCCATTTTTCCAAACGGCGTGTCTGGCTCAATTGTAAGTTCATACATAGAGCAATGCTGCAGCCCCAGTCTGTTTATGTCGCGGCACATTCCAATAACAGTATCCGCCGTATGTCCCGGCAGGCCGTATATAAAATCGGCGCTAACCCGTATGCCGCGTTTTCCTGCCGCGTCCAACAGGCCCAGTGCGTCGTGCACGGTGTGTCGGCGCCCCATAAATTCTAACTCAGTATCGTTTAAAGATTGGACGCCGACGGACAGCCTGTTGACCCCGCTCTCGATAAATTCTGTCATACGTGCGGCATCCAGTGTTCCGGGATTTGATTCCAGTGTAACCTCGCAGTCTTTGGCGATACGAAAGCAGTGATTGATTTTATTCATTATCTGGGAAAATGTCGAGGTCGGCATCAGGGATGGTGTTCCGCCCCCGAAAAATATTGTAGGAATATCCGCCGGGCCCAGGATTGTCCCCCAGTATTCTAGTTCGCGGCAAATTTCATTGGCATATTTATCCCAATCGGGCCGCACGGCCATTGAATAAAAAGCGCAATACTTGCACTTGGATATGCAAAAAGGGACATGAATATAGATATTATGGCTGGCGGTCATAATGGCATTGTAGCGCGCAATGCACTTCTTGCAAGGTCTAAATTATTATGCTATAATACGGCCATAGCGGATGGATAGGATGAAATCAAGATTTGGTGTATTTTTATCAGGAATGTTGTTGCCTTTTGCGGCCTGGGCCGCGAACGAGGGTGTCCCGTCTTACTATCAAAAATCTTCCGGACCAAACGCCAATCAAATAGGGTATAGCCAGTACAGCAACCAGGGTTATTCCAAATATGTTGGCTCGTCGGGCCAAAAACAGGTTGTCGGTACGCGTTCAACGTCTTATCAGGTGCCGCGTGCAAATACCGCCGTGCCTACAAATTATGGCGTAATGACGACAAATGGTGTGGCTATGCCGCCCGCGGCCGAGCATCGAACCAATATATATGCGGGCTATTCGCGTCGTTTCGCAGATTTTGAATTTAAAACAGGCGTTAATTCCATTCTTGAATGGGATGATATGGTCTTTAATGAAATAAACGTCGGGGCCCAGCATAATTTTTCTCTGCGCGATTTTGACATGTTTGTATACGGCCAGTATGCCTATGGCAGACAAGAGCATGGCGGTTTGTCAATGGACTATGACCTGGAACCGTATGATTCTGCCTATCCGTCAGAGGGTATTTTTACCATATCCATTGGTAACCAGTCCGGAACGTCAAATCATTTTAAGTTTGGTATTGGTGCACGCCATATATGGGATATCGGGGGCTGGAAACTGTCGCCGTCAATCGGATACGAGATATTCAAGCATGACTTGAAAATGTCGGACCATTATTATCCGAACCCGGGCATTTATCTGCCATTGCTGACGACAAAGGGCGACTATGTATTTGGTGATGCGGCCGGAAATTACTATGCATTCCCGCAAGGGGTTGAGGCGCCGGACGACCTGTATCAGGTGTGTATGTCGCCTGAGGATATAAAACTGGTCGATACGTCGGTTGTTGCCCCCGGGACGGGTATAATTTTACCAGAAGGCGGCCTGCACATGACGGATTACAATTCGTCCATGGGTACGACGCCGTGGGGTGTTGGGCCGGGCGACTGTGTTGTTATTGGTGGCGATGGCCCGGTAATAGTAGAGGGCACAACGCATATATATAACACAACATGGAGTGGTTTTTTCGTCGGTCTTGAAATTGAAAAGCAAATGACGCTGGCGGACAAGTTACGTTTTTATGTTCAGTTTGGTCTGCCCAAATATTCGTCTGAGGGAACATGGCCCATGCGCACTGATTGGCAGCAGAACCCCAGTTTCTTGGACGAGGGCAGCAAGGGTGCCTATTCGTACGCAGCAGAGATGGAATACAACCTGCGCCTGTCGGACAGACTGCAGTTGGCGTTAAAGGTTGATACAAACCTGTTCCATGTGGGCAAGATTCCGGGCAAGCTTTATGTTGCAGAATATACGGACGTATCTGTTGACGAAAACGGTAATCCAATATTTGTTGAGGAAATTATAACAGACCCGGCTACTGGTTCCCAGACGACTGTTTTGGTACCCCAGCTGGAAACGATTCCTGCGCATACCGAACACATCAGCAATTCGCTGAAAGAGGCCACGTGGCAGTCGTTCGGCCTGCATCTGGGCGTTAAATACGCATTTTAGTTAACGTTATTAAAAGGGGATTTGATATGAAATCCAGGAATATATTGCGCGTGTGCGCCGTTGTTTTGACGTTGTGTTGTGTTATGCCGGCACGTGGTGACCGCGGTACGTTTGATATGGAGCGTTGGGATGAAATATTGGCCGATGTGCGCAGTCGTGCGGCGGCAAACAATATATCAAATGCCACGATAAAGGCGGCACTTAAAACCCCGGCTTTTATTCCGTCCATTGTCCACAGCGATAAAAATCAGTCAGAGTTTAAGCTGACCCTGGACCAGTATCTGGCCCGTACTGTAAATGCAAAGCGTATTGCCAACGGCCGTCGCATGCGCGGGGTGTATCCCACGATGCTGACGCGTGTGGAAAATAAATACGGTGTTCCGCCGCATGTTATTTTGGCGTTTTGGGGGCTGGAGTCAAATTATGGCGAGTACAAGGCCGCGCACCGTCTGACGGATGCATTTTTAACACTGATGTATGACGGTCGGCGCCAGACTTTTTTTGGAAATCAGTTGTTGGCGCTGATGAAGATTGCGGATGATAACAATCTGGATATAACTCAAATCAGGGGCAGCTGGGCCGGCGCAATGGGGCACTTTCAGTTTATACCGACGACGCTGGCGTCATATGGGGTTGACGGCAACGGCGATGGCAGTATTGATATAATCGGCAGTGTTGGCGACGCAATGTTCAGTGCGGCAAACTATCTGAACAAACTGGGGTGGAACCAGAATGAAAGAATTGTGCGTGCGGTTGTGGTTCCGGCTGGTTTTGATACGGATATGCTGCGCGGTGATGTGAAAAAGAATCTGGCCCAGTGGGCCGAAATGGGGGTCACACTGCCTGATGGCGGGCCACTGCCGGCGGTTGACATGATGGCCGGGTTGGTCGCGGATGTTGCCGCAATAGAGGCGGCGCGTGCCGCTGGCAATGCGGCGGCTGATGCTGATATGGATACAGATGTTGCCCCGCAGCCTGTTATAAAGGCATACCTTACTTATCCTAATTTCTATCGTATAAAGAAATGGAATAATTCCAACTGGTATGCGATTGCGATTGCGTCACTGGCGGACGAGTTAAAGTAAATTCAGCATAAATCGTTAAAAATAATAATAATTGCTAATGGCGGGATTCTTTGATAATCTTCCCAATATAAATATATAAAGGATATATTATGGCAATCAAGGTTCGCGATTATGAAGTTCGCATGGCCCGCAATCGGGAAGAGCGCAAACAGGTTCGTCAATTGCGATATGATGTTTTTGTAGAGGAAGAGGGCGCCGGTGCAACCGAGGAACAGCGCGCCCTGCGTGAAGAATATGATGCATACGACCGCCATGCGGATTATATGGTCGTTCTTCATGCTGGAAAAATAGTGGGCACATACCGCATCATCAGCCGCAATGCGGCCGAAAAAATGGGTGGCTTTTACACGGAAAACGAATTTGATATATCCAAGATCAAAAAGGCCCGTGGCAATATTGCCGAAATGTCGCGTGCATGCGTTGCGCGTGAATATCGCGAAAATGCATTGGTAATGCGCATGCTGTGGGCGGGATTGGGCGAATATGTTGTACGGCATAAAATTGCTATTTTGTTTGGCGTTGCGTCATGGGTTGGAAAAAATCCGGTTGCATCTGCCCAGGCGATATCATATCTGTATTACAACCATTTGTCGCCGACCAATCTGCGGGCAAAGGTTTTGACGGATAATTTCGCCGATGGCGTAAACCCAAAAATGTCTCGCATGAACATATTGCCAGAGGTTTTTGTCGACAAAGACATGGCCACGCATGAAATGACCCCGCTGGTAAAGGGATATCTGCGCCTGGGGGCGTCATTTGGGCGCGGGGTATTTATTGATGCGCCGTTTAATTCCTATGATGTGTTTGTAATGTTACAGACCAAGAACATTGCACCGGCGTATCAAAAGCATTTCTTGGGGCGTGAAAACGCACTGGCCGGTTTGGATGCGGATGCATCGAACGGCACAATGCGCACCATCGGCAAGATTGTTTCTTTCCCGGTTACCGGCCCGTTAAAGGTAATGGGTGCATTTGTTGAATTCTTATTACGCGAGGATGCGGCCGATGCAGAATACCGTGATGATTCCAAAGACCCGGCGGAGGACGAAGACTAATTATGGCGCGCGTCCGCAGACAAAATATTTTTAATACGACCCTGGCGGTGATAAAGTTCACAGTATTCTGGTTGTTGGTGTTTTTACAGATGCCGGTAATCATACTGTTGCCGCGCGGCCGGGCCAGTGTATGGTACATGCGCGTTTTTATGTGGTTTCTGTTGAAAACCGCCGGTATACGCGTACGTGTCCATGGGGGGCTGGTTTCACATCGGCCGCTACTGGTTATAACAAATCATATTTCAATATTTGAAATCGCAACGTTTCCTGTTGCATTCGGGGGCAGTTTTGTCGCCAAGAAAGAGTTGGAATCCTGGCCGGTCGTGGGCTGGGTTGCGAAAAAGTTTGGTGTTATATTTGTTGACCGCCGGCCGTCACATGCACGCGATGCCCTGGCGGTGGTTCAAAAGACAGTCCAGACCGTATCCTATCCCATGTTTCTGTTCCCGGAGGGGACAACAACAAACGGCGCATATGTAAAGGAATTTAAAAGCACATTGTTTAACTTTGTAGAAAATTCCAATGTTACCGTTCAGCCCATGGCGACCGTTTACCGTCATTTGGACGGGGTGCCCATATCTGATGAAGACATGGCGACACATTATGCCTATTTTGACAATTCAAAACAGGATTGCGGCCCGCGTGCGCCGCGTGAACGCAGTGCTTTTTCTCAGCTGTTTCACGTAATGGTTATTGGTGGGTTTCGCGTTGATATTACCGTTCTGCCGCCGGCCGACCTGGCGGGCATGGACAGAAAACAGATAGCGGCCGCACTGCAGAAAACAGTGTCTGAAAAATACATGGAATTAAAAGATAAAGAGATAAAAAAATGAAGACAGCAATAACACCCACGCGTGCTGAAAATTTCAGCGAATGGTATCAGAATCTGATAACAGCGGCCGACCTGGCGGAAAATGCGCCGGTTCGCGGCTGTATGACGATAAAGCCGTACGGCTGGGCGATATGGGAACTGATGCGTGATGAAATGGACCGTCGTATAAAGGCCCAGGGCGTCCTGAATGCAAACTTCCCTCTGCTGATTCCAATCGATTTCTTTAACCGAGAGGCGGAACATGTCGCCGGATTTGCGAAAGAGGCGGCGGTTGTCACACATTACCGCTTGAAAATGATTGAGGGTTCCCTGGCGCCCGACCCGGAATCCAAACTGACCGAGCCATATATAATCCGCCCGACATCCGAAACAATAATAGGCGAGGCGATGTCTCGCTGGGTTCAGTCATACCGTGACCTGCCGATGAAATTGAACCAGTGGGTAAATGTAATGCGCTGGGAAATGCGTCCGCGCATGTTCCTGCGTACATCCGAATTTAACTGGCAAGAAGGCCACAACGTATTCGCCACGCACGAAGAGGCGAACGCCGATGCACGTAAAATGCATAAGCTCTATGGCGACTATATGCGCGATGTTTTGGCGATTCCGGCAATCATGGGTGAAAAAACACCAGAAGAGCGTTTTGCCGGCGCCGACCATACATATACCACCGAACAGATAATGCAGGACGGCAAGGCGCTGCAGGCGGGCACATCCCACGACCTGGGCCAGCATTTCTCAAAATCGTTCGGTATAAAATATTTGGGCACCGACGGCCAGTTGCACCATGCATGGACAACATCATGGGGTACGTCAACGCGTATGATGGGCGGTCTGTTTATGACGCACAGTGACGACGATGGTCTGGTCCTGCCGCCAATGGTCGCCCCGTACCAGGTTGTGATTATACCGTTGGTTCGCGACGGAAATGATGACGCGCTAAATGCGTATGCGGAAAAAATCGGTGATGACCTGCGTGCGCATGGCATTCGCGTTCTGGTCGATACATCCGATATGCGCGGGCCGGATAAAATGTGGAAATGGATTAAGCGCGGCGTGCCACTGCGTGTGGAAATCGGTGCGCGCGAAATGGCGGCGGACCAGATAACCGTCACACGTCGTGACCTGGGCAAGGCGTCAAAGCAGACAATGGCGGCGGCCGAATTTGCATCCGTCGCCGCGGAAATGCTGCACGTGATGCATAAAGACATGTATAACGCCGCCGCCGCGCGCAATGCAACGATGATAAAGAATGTTGAATCGCTGGACGCGCTGGCCGCGGCATTAGGGGCGGGTGAAATCGGGTTCTTCCGCTTAAAGTATGATTTGACATTGGCGCCGGAATTCGATGCGATTATGGATACGTACAAGGTATCGCGTCGCTGTCTGGATGATGCGGACCCGACATACGTGTTT
>Ga0073908_1003478_pt1 | contig 16170 bp, 11 predicted proteins | sample MucameincwithD2O_FD_65484 | JGI IMG/M metagenome (GOLD analysis project Ga0073908, IMG submission 65484) | Mouse cecum microbial communities from Vienna, Austria - Mucus amended microcosms incubated with D2O | ecosystem: Host-associated > Mammals > Digestive system > Large intestine > Cecum...
GGTTTATGTGACTATACATAAAAGTTGACAGACTACCCCCTTGGTGTAGCCTGTCAACTTATCATGGAGCTGCTGGGCGGATTTGAACCGCCGACCTCATCCTTACTAACTGCCATGGCAATATTTTTTTCATATTTTCTACTTGTTTATAGCTGTTTTAGCTCCATTTCATTTGCTTTCCAGCACTCTTTGAAAACAGTGTTTCCATGTATTCCACGTCTGTCTGTGGCTAATTATGTGGTCAGAAACCCTTACGGCACTTGAGTTTCCAGTCCTGAAGCAACATTGTTCCAGGCCAAGAAAGTGGTCAAATTTGAATCAGGCTGTCTTAAACCGATTGTCAACTCTGGGGAGGTATCAAGCGATAATTGCACCTTCGTCTACAATGAGAAGTGACTTTGATCGTAAGTATTGCACGATTCATCAAATTTGTTCGGTAGGTAATAGCTGTGAAAAAGTAATACTTCGGTATAGATTGCTCCCGCAGGTCAGCATATTTAAGTTATCATATCCCAATACCTTTACTAAATTAGAAATTGGGGTTCCATTTACCTGCTTATCATGATAAAAAAATTATTTATCAGGCATAGAGCGCAAGATTTCTTGAATTTCCGCAAGGTGCGTAGCAGTAAAGCGGATGCTTTCCTTCCCGATTGCTACATCAACGCAGCCGCCAACAATCCTCGCCGCCTTGAGAGCCGCAGCAAAGGGATCTTCACAACCGCGTTTACCTTTTGGCGCATTGGCAAATCGTATTGCTTCAAACTTTTTGCTGCATTCAAGACACAACGCAACTCTTGTCTGAGGGAAAAAGTATCGAGGGGCGGCAATGATATTGTTTACTTCCATCCACTCGTAAGGCTTTACCTTGCGGCACATTTGACAAAAGCAGCGCCCATAGACACCGTCAGGGGTGTATTTTTTCAGCGTCTGTTCGCGAACAGCTCTGTCATCAAGTCCAACCTCCCTGCCCGATGAGTCTCTCACCTTAAGGACGGTGCGCTCGACTTTTCGTGCCACGATTTTGATTGGATTTTTCAGCAGGGTCTGAATGTGCTTTCTCAGCCTTTCCATGTTTGCCACCGGATTGTCTGGGAATTCGAGATCATCGTCATCTTGGCTGGATTGCATTGTAATGTATTCAAGGCCATATTCATCAATCAGGTCATCGGACAGTTGACCGTTGCGGTGAAAATTTCTAAGAATTTCTTCGCCGTTTTCAAAGTAATCATCGGTAAAGTCTTCAATATCATCTTCTGTCAAATCCTCAACATACAATATATCCTGATAATGAATCTTCGACAATAGAGGATATTTTAAGTATTCCGCCAATTGCCTGCACTCGTCATGCACGGCGATCGACAGCACAATGTTAGACCGGAAATATCCCATCGGTTCGTTGCAGATAAATACTCCTGTATCGATAATTTTTCCAAGCTGGTTCCTGAGGGGAATAAATTCTCTCATACCCATCAAGATCTCTTGTGATTGATATCGCACAAAAGAACCCTTAAAAAATTCTTCCATCAGGTATTTATAGATTTCAGCAGTATCGCTTCCGCGGATGATATCTCGCAGCCCGTCATTATAGCGGCTGCGTTCCCATTCGGCGTTCATCTCATTGATGTTTACGCCAAATATCTTCTCACAGGTCGATTTAGACAGGATACGCTCATTCAAAACATAGTAATTATGCTCTGACTTTGTGCAGTTTTTCTTGACAAAGATCACATCGTCTTTCCATGGAATGTATTGCGTCTGATCCCCCTGAATGCTGAATACCGGAATGATGGGAGTTTCCTTCAAGGATAGCAGATATTCTTCCGGAACGCTTTGCAAATAGGCATAAAAACTGTCCCGGAAAATATCATTTTCAATATAGCTGCCTGCATATTTCTTCAACAGAGGGATCACCTGCGCGGATGGCGCCTCTGCACAGCCCATTGCATTCAGCGTGGAATCGAAGGATTCGTCTTTTGGAATATCCAATGCTCTCGCGGCGGGGATCGCGCCAAAGCGGCCGGCCTCAAACAAATAATTCGCTGCTTCGGGGAAACGGTACGCAGCGCTGCTCTTGACCGAAACAAATACGCTTCTTTCAAAAGTCGGCAGCAGGTTTGCTGCCCTGATTTCCGATAAAAAGTCGTATTGGTTCAGATACTCACAGTCAGAAAAATCATTCGTATATACCGTTTGTGTCCCCTGGCGGCGAGGAACAAATCTGACCAAGCGCAAAACCTTATGCCGGTCATTGCGCTTTGTTTCATCCATGATGGAACGCAATGATGCGTATACCTCTGCCCTGACACGATCATTCCACAGGCGGCTTCCAATCTCGATTTCTTCTCTTGAGGTGGTCAGCATAAACGGGGCGTCAACCACAAGCGGAATCTTGATCCTGTGCCTTGTAGGCAGACCGCAATACAGAGGATAGTCCTTCGCCGCGCCCTTATCCGGGATATAGCAGACAATGCTTTGGCCGCTGGAAATACTGCGCAATCCATTTTCTCTTTCCCTTAAGGCTTCATCACTCATCGAAAAATGATGAATGAAACGCCTGAAGGTGTGCTGCCGTTTGTTAATGGTAACCGTCCGGATATTGTCGGAATCCTCAATGGTAATGAAGGTATTGTTGATCCTGATTTTACGGAGTTTTCTGAGACACAGGCAGAACTCCAGCATGTCCTTTTCGCTGTAGTTGGACAACCGGATCCCCTGTTTCAAAACAATCTCCATCCGTGTTCCGAGAGTATTATCATGCTGATCCTTTAAGCTTTCCGGGATCGTCGGCGCTTTTGCAAGCAAAGAAAAATGATACATTCCGCTATGAATCCGCACCTCAGAGGCGATCGAAAAAATTGTTTTGAAACCTACACCCTTTTCGCCAATTTTGGCGGCATCCTGATTCATGAGATGGGTTTTTGTAGATTCACCAATCGCGGTGATCGACCGAATATTTCCCCGGGTAAAACCAACCTCATTATACTCTGTGACGATCCTCGATTGGTCCTGGTGTAAGGAAAATTCCGGAACGATGCCCTCTCCATATTCACAATCATCAGCATTTTGGAGCAGTTCTTGAATAAAGCGCACAGGGCTGATGCCTGAGCGCAATATCAGGTCAATATAATTTTGATATTGCTGTTTTCCGATGGCATCTCTGCCAAGCTGGCGGTTATTCCGTAATTCACGAAGATAATCTTCGGCACTGCCTTCGTCGGACTCCGAGAGCCGATTCAAGCGATCGGATATTTCCTTGTGCTTCATTCTGATGGAAAAAGTATCTTTACTATCCACCGCATAGCAAAATGCGGAGAAGGAGGTCAACGGGTTCCTTACAGACAGCACAAGCGCGTTATAACACGGAAAATACTGATCTTCCCCAATATCGATCAGCACACACTTTTCTTGACACCATCTCAAATATCTCTCAACGGCTTTTGGCGTTTCGCTTAGCTTAAAATCCTGATACAAGGCGTCTTGAATCGGCGTTTGCATCGCGGACAGGATCCGATACACAGGCCGCCTTCCCGCTTGCAGACATTTTTTTGCATATTCGCCAAAAAGCTTTGCAATGTCCTCATATCGCATGAAAAGGCCAACCTGCTCCTGGGTCAATTCAAATGTCTCTGACGGGATATTGGACTCCATAGGATGAAACTCAGCCGCATTCAGATATTGCAAGATCCGCCCTGTCTTTGCCGGATCTTTGAGCGCGATCGAAAACAACCGCTGATAAATATTCCGCTCGCTCTGAATTCCAATGTTGGCAAATGATTTCTGTTTCGGAAACGTAAAAAGTTCTTTTGAAAGAGGCAGCAAAAAATATGCCTCCTCGGGCTCGTAGATTTCCTCCGCGCTGTCAAAGCAGAATACTTTATCAATGTCAACAAAGTGTTCGCTGCTGGTAAAGAAAATCGGCAGTTTGGAAAAATGCCCTCCTTTGAACGATTCCTGGGAACTAAGACACTTTTCTTTTCCGTTGTTATCTGCAAACAAGCTTCGGTTCACGCTTGGCAAATATGCTATAATGTCATTCTTAATGATCCTCGCCCAATCCTGATACGCATAGTCCAACAGTTCAGATAAGTATCGGATGGCGTCCCGGAACCAAATGTTATTCTCCTGAGGATCAACAAATTCTCTGGATGCGTCCAGCTTAAATGGAACATGGCAGACCACAGGTACATTGAAACGAAGCTGGGTTGGCAGGAAAGAATACAGCGCTCCATTTCCAACCATGTCCAAATACTCCGGGTAAGGAAATACAACCTGTAAGGTCATTGGTTTGCCGCCGTTACTGCCCACCTTTGTTTTCGCGCCATATCGTGATTTGCAGGCGGCTTCACCAAAGACGACAGAAGATGTATAACGGGTGCAGTAAATTTCTTCTACGACATTTCTCTCTAAGCCCAGTTCATAATCATGGAGATCGACCGAAATATGTACGTCCTCATCCTTATAGAATTTTGATGAGGCGAGGCTGCCCGGCCTGCTGACTCGGAATTCCATTGTTCGGAATTCATCATAGTACATCCTGAGAGAAGTCAGCTTATTGAGAAAGAGAAGGGGATTTCTGCTAAATAAAGCATCCTTATTGCAATATTGCTCCTTTATTTCACTATAAATACTGCGGGCTTTCCCTCCTGGAACAAACAATGTCATCTCCGTTCCAGGACAATACTCGTGCGTTTGGCAGCTTGCAATCGGTATTGTAAAGTTTTCTTTATGTAATTCAAAGGAGAACCAGCCGCTGCGAATCAAAACGGTATTCGTAACGCCAAAAACAGACTTAAAGCCAATGCCCTTTTCACCGATCTCATTTTTCCCGGCAGATACATTCTTCGCAGCCTCGGCGATGCCGGTAATGGCAAATACGTTGAATGGAGTAAAACCTTCCTCGTTGTAGCGAAGCACGATCTTGTTGTGGTTAAAGTCAAAATGAATGTCCAGAGAATGGTCCTCAGTATTAGCAAATTCACAGTCATCTACATTTTGAATTAACTCAAAGATGAAGCGGAGGTTATTCGAATACAGGCCATCCTCCCCGACCGACAGCAAAGAATTGAGCAGTTGAGGATAGTTATCACCGTGGAGCTTGTCCGCTTCCGCAACACCTTCACGGAATTTCCTCAGCAACGACAAGAAATCCTGCGCATTCGTCAGCGAAGCGATTTCCACCGCTTCCACCGACTTTAACCCGTCCCGCAATTCCTCTAATTGCTGTAATGTGATATCTGCCCGCTGCATAGCTCCGAATTTCTGAAAAAGCCGATCCAGTAGGGCCATATATTACATCTCCTCTACAACAATGATGCCGTTCGCCAAGAGGGCAGTATAAATATCGGAACGTGTTTGATCCGCTTGAATACTTGCTGCTCTTTTGTCAAAATCAGCTTGAACTGTCTCCAATTCGCCCATTTTCATTCGCTTTATCTGGTCATCAAAAGCATCGCTAATTTGCTGCTCCAACGCTCTGACTCTGTTTCGATGCGTATTTTCAAGACTTTCGAGCCGAAACATGGCTGTGTTCGCCGCATCAGAAAGATACTTCTCCTTTGCGGCCTTCCACTCCTGCGCATGGAGCAATTCCAGGGCGTCCCAAGACGGGTCGTGCTCCACTTGACCCGTCAGTTCCGCAGGGCTGCTCTCAAGGATGTCGGGCAGCTCACGTGAAATCGTGGCGTTCTCGCATATGGTCACAAGGCGGGAATAAGGATTGGAGCCGGTATATCTCCACGCATAGATGGAGAAGGGATAGACTCCGACAGGAAGCGTATCGGACCGATGCTTAATCTTCAGATATGAAGTATGTTCAGCCGTAAAGTACTTAGCCGCCTGCCTTGCGAACGGATGCAGCGCGGTAATGAACAGACTGTCTCGATTTTTGGATGCGGACTCCGCGTCAAATGTAATGGAAATTGTCGCCTTTTTGCCGCTTAAATAGTTTTCCCATGTCCGTCTTACCGCACTTCTAACTCCTTGCAGATTCCGCAGGTCTGCCAGAATGGCGGCCCTTGCGCCAGCGGATAGGCGCAAGGTTTTATTTGCGCTATCGCCCAGAATATACATTCCGGAGCCGATTTTCTCGTTGAGGTAGTTCGTAACAAGCAGCTGAATCGTTTGCTGCGTCAGCCACGGATTTTCCGCTCTGCGAATCTCCTGTGTGGTTGTAAATTCGGAAAGGTCAAACCCAAACAGTTCTTTTTCTTCATCTTCCAGGCGGTTCATTTCCATGATTTTACGAACCTCGTTGTCGGCCATCTGTTCAAGTTTTTTCTTGCGCTCACTGTCGGAAAGCCTGGAGTCAAGGACAATCCTTTCGATTTGTGCGGCGATGCCGCCAAGGATTTCTTCGCACTCGCCAATGCTGCTCTCGAAAACACCGATACGCATCAAACAGCGTTCATAAATATCAGCATCTACCGTTCCTTTGGTAATGACATTATAGATGCTTACGGCTTCACTTCTTTGGCCTCTGCGATCAATTCGGCCGATACGCTGCTCGATACGCATTGGATTCCAGGGCAGGTCGTAGTTGATCATGGTGTCGCAGAATTGATAGTCAAGGCCTTCTGAGCCGACCTCTGTAAACAGAAGAATATCAATAGCGTCCGGATTTTCTCTTTCCAGCTCAAAGCGGCGCTTCAGCTCGTAGCGCTGTTCATCCTTCACGCTTCCATCCACCTGCTCAACGCGCTGCCCTTTGGATTGAAGTTTCTTTTTGAGATAGGCCAACGTATGCCGGAATGTGCTGAACAGCATGATTTTGTTGTTGCCGTCAGCTTGCTTCTGCTGAATGATCTCGTACACTTTTTCAATCTTCGGATCGCGATCCGGCAGGGCTTCTGCCAGCGAAAGCACATTCTTTGCCAAGCGAACCAGCGTCTCGGAACTATCGGAATCCAAGTCGTAATCCTCAAAATCAAGTTCCGGATCATCGTTCATGCTCTGAAAGCGATGCTCAATCATATCGCGAATATGGGGAGCAAGTCCAAAAATACAACTCGCCGCCTGCCGCCGAATCGTACTGATCATGAATGGAACAGCCCTTGCGCCATGCAGCGCCGCCAGTGAGCTGGCCTCAAACCGCAGCAATTCATCATGAAGCTGCCTCTGCTCAGGCGTAAATTCCGTTTCAATCGTTATGCTGCGTCTGACGCAAAAATCTTGAATATCACGTCTGCGGGTTCGGTTAATCATGGTGCTGAAACTGTGCAATGACTCGACATCTGAAATTAAGCGAACACGGTCCTCACGTGATATGTCCTCTCGCTCAAGCCGCGTCAGGATGTCGTCATACAGCGGGTTGCCTGCAATAACGCTGTCCCCCCACTGCGTTTTTCTGACCTGAAGCAGCTCTTGCGCCGCCCTGGTTTGCCAGCTCCCGTCCGCACTTCGGATTGTGCGAACGCACTTTGAAATGTATTCGTTGGGCTTGGACATCATATGGAATGTTTTCTGGTCTATGACAATATCCGGGCGCAATATATTAAGCAACGTGAATAGATCATCATCGCCGGTCTGAAGCGGGGTCGCCGTTAGCATAACAACCGCGTCAGCATGATCGCAGAAAAATTTTGTACATTTATAGGCGAACGCCTTTTCCTTGTCCATACTGCCGTTTCGAATATGATGTGCCTCATCAACGATAACAAGATCAAAATGTGGAGCTGGTTCAAGGTCTGACAGGCCAAAATTTTTCGCTCTATTGGAACTTTCACCGCTGTATGCACGACCATCCAAAATAGAGTACGGAATAATCGCTTTATGATACCGCTGCGGCCATTCACCGTCACGATCTGTATCCGAGATTGCCTGCCGCAGGGTTGCCCCGTCCAGCGGAATAAAGTCCTCATCAAAGCGTTTCATTTCCAATTCCCACTTGCGTTCAGCCACGAGGGGGCGAGGGCAGATAATCAGGATTTTCTCCAACTCCTGCCGGGCGGCTAATTCTTTAATAATCAGTCCGGCTTCAATCGTTTTTCCGACGCCTACGCTGTCTGCAATCAAAATCCTTGGCTCATCGGCATGAATGATTTTGAGTGCGGGCCTGAATTGATAGGGAACAAAGTCAATGCGGGCAGAATTTAAGGAATACAAATTTTGCCCCGACGGATTGTTGATTTGATAAGCGGTCATCAAGTTGCGGAACCGGTTCACATCAATCCATTGATAATCCGCCGTTTCTGCAACGGGAGCGATCTGTCCGGTATAGTAAGTGTGAATTGCGTTATCAATAAAAACACTGTACTTTGTTGTTCCGCCAAGCTCGGCAATGCCAACGACAAAGCCGCGCTTCTGGGGATCGCTGACAAGACAGACCATGGAGTTCTGCGTGATTGCGCTGCTCCCGGCGGGTAAGGCCGCTGTGGGTTTTGATAAATCCTCCGCTCTTTGCGGCGTAAAGGCAATGCTGCCTGGCTTCTCGATAAAGGCAGTCAATTCGCTGATCTTTGAGTATACCACATGCTCGCAGTTGACCTGCTGCGCAAATTTGAGGATGATTTTCAAATCGCGCAATATCGTATCCTTATCGGGGAGTTCCGCGCTGCAATGCGCCCAGTTGTTGCGGACGCTTATCATATTGCGGACGCACTCCCGTTCGCTCGTTGGTAAATACGCAACAGTACGCATATCGTACCAGGATTTATTTGCAATGCGAAGCAGGGCCGCCAGGTCGAAATCTGACAGCTTGGAGAAATTTCTATTTTCAGCAACCTCCCGCTGCGAATAACTGAGACTGGACAGAACACAATCCTCCCACCAGGAATCCGTCACTCTGGGTAAAATCTCGTCCAGCCAATTCGCAAGATAGCCAGCTGTGATATGTAACAAAGCATTGATATCGCTGACAATAGTTGTACGATCCATACTCTATCTCCCTACTGCCTATTTCGACAATATTATATTCTATTTGCGAAATAATATCAATACCTGTCTCCCATAAAACGCGAAAACAGCATCTCCCGCCGCCTCCGGCAAAGCTGCCGCAAAGCGAAGGAAGCGGCGTTGGCCAGACCATCCGCAAACACCTTGCCTTGATGCTGACGGGACCTTTACAGCGGCTGAAATTTGATGTTGTTCGCCTGCGCGTACCGCTCCGCGAAGCTCCCGGCGGGGGCGTGGATGGTGAGGCCCTCTATGATAAGCATGTCAATCTGAGGACCATGCGTGAAAGCGCTTCGATTGATTTCCCTGACGCTGGCCGGGATGGTCACATCGGTCAGATTGACGCAGCCGTAGAACGCTTGATATCCGATGCTGGCGACGCCCTCCGGGATGGTGACGCTCCGGAGGTTCTCGCAGCCGTCAAAGACGCCATAGCAGATTTCTTTGATACCTCCCGGGATCGTTACGCTCTGCAAGCTTTTACAGCCATGAAAAGCGGACCCACCCAACCGAGTGACATTCTCTGGAATGGTAATGGATCGAAGGTTTTCACATTTGGAAAAAGCCCAGTTCCCGATTTTGATGACGCTGTCTGGAATCGTTACGCTTTGGATGCCGGCGCAGTCCTGAAAGGTGTTGTCTCCGATCTCCTCCAGGCCCTCCGGAAGGATCACGTCCTTTTCCTCCCCCAGATAGTTCAGCAGGCAGTGATTGATTACGACCAGCGCACCCAGGCTCTCGCGCCACGGAGTGTCTTTAAAGGCGTCGCTGCCGATTTTTTTGACACTCTTCGGGATAGTCACGCTTTGAAGCTTGCCGCATCCCTGGAAGGCACGGCCGCCAATTTCCGTGACGCTTTCCGGGATGGTCACGCTTTGCAGGCTTTCACAGTACGCAAAAACCTGCCATCCGATTTCTTTGACGCGCTTCGGAATGGTCACGCTTTGGAGGTTTACGCAGAAAGAAAAGGCTTGTTGGCCGATCTCTGTGACGCTTTTCGGGATGGTCACCTCCCGCAGCATTCTGCAGTCCCCAAAGGCATTCTGCCCAATCTCGGTGACGCCTTCCGGGATAGTCAGACTTTCAATATTACACTCAGAAAAGGCTAGCTCGTCAATGGCCTTCACGCCCTTTTCGATGGTGACGCTGGTCAGGCTCGAACAGCGGAAAAAGCATTGGGACGGGATATATTTCAAGCTGCCCGGGATGGTCACGCTCTCCAGCCGCTCGCAGCCCGCAAAGGCGCACAGGCCCATTTCCCGCAGGCTCTTCGGGAGCGTCACGCTCTGGAGATTGGAGCACACGCTAAAAGCGTACTGGTCAATTGTCTTTACGCCCTCCGGGATGGTCACGCTTCGGATATTTTCATTGCCGCTGAAGGCGCCTTTGTTGATCCCCGTCACCGGGGACTTGCCGATGATCCGGGGGATCACCACATCGGCGTCCGGGCTTGTATAGTCTTTATACCTGGTGATGATGACACTGCCTTTTTCCCGTTTGAGGGTATACAGCTTTTCCGCCTCCGCCAGCGTCATCACGCCGGTGGCCTCAAATTTCTCCATGCTCTTCGCGGACTTCTCCGCGGCCTTCTTTTTTTGCTCCGCCTCCTTTACGGGGTCCGCCGGCCCCAGATAGCGGTCCCGGTACTCCTGGATCAAAGCCTCCGTGTCCTTGCGGAAGTACGCCTTATACCACATCAGGTCCTCAATGTCCTTCGGCTGAATCAGTTTGGCCGCGAAAAGGAGGTGAAGCAGCGCGCCATCCCCAATGGCGTCAATGTAAAGATTCTTTCTCTGGCTCTTGATGTACCGGAGATAGCCCGCGTTGATCTCCTCGTCCGGCGCCGCGTTTTCCAGATACGCCCTGGCAAAGCCGCAGCAGGCTTTGAGCTTGTCATCCTTTTCAATGTCCGAAATAGGAAAATACGGTGCAATCAGCGCCATGCGCCGATGGCAGCCGCTGAAAGCTTTTTTTTCGATTTTCTTCACGGACCTCGGGATGGTCACGCTTTGCAGGCTCCTGCAGTCGCAAAACGCGTATTTGCCGATCGCCTGCACGCTCTCCGGGATGGTCACGCTCTGCAATTTCGCGCAGCCGCGAAACAGAAAGCCGGAAATTTCTTTCACGCCCTCCGGAATGACCGCGCTTTGAAGCTCTGTACAGCCGTAAAAGGCCCTCTCGCCGATGGACGTTACGCCATCTGGGATCGTCACGCCGGTCAGGGCCGCGCAGCCTTTGAACGCACCGTCCCCGATTTTCTTCACGCCCGCCGGGATGACCACATCCCCGCCGGGACCGTTGTACTTGGTCAAAACACCCTTTGCAATGACAAAATCCTGCTTGCTTTCCACCATAAATCACTCCTTAAAATTTTTTCAGCCCAAAGCGGTTACTTCAAAAAATAGGCGGTATATTCCCGCTCCACTTTCTCGCCCCTGCGGTTGGCCACCATACGCCAAACCTTGCATGATTCAGCCCCAGGGATGTACTTCACCGCGTTGGCCACCTGCAGCGCCTCGTAGTCCGTGCCCAGCGCGGCGTTGATCTCCCGCACTGTCATGGGTTCCGTTCCCAGAACCTTCGCGATGGCCTGGACCCGCGCCTGCTTCTCCGCTGCCTGGAGCGGTTTTTTCTCCCGCTTTGCCCCGGTGGAAGGCCGGGTCACTGCCCCTGTCCCGCATAGGGTATAGACTGCGTACTCCTTTTCCCGCCGCAGCCCGTTCGCGCCCACAGTCATGCGAACCTCCCGCCCGGCGGACGCGCCGGAGATGCGCTGTATTGCGTTTGAGATCTGCAGAGGCGTATAGTCCGTCCCCAGAGCGGCGTTGATCTCAGCCGCAGTCATGGGGGCGGCGCTCAGTACACCGGCAATGTCCTTGGCCAGATCGCTATAATCGATTTGCGAAATCGGGGCAGCCGCAGTCTCTTTCCTGTTGTCCATATGGCAGTTCTCCTTTTCCTGGTTTTCCCTATATCTTTCATCAATAATTTTTTCGCTGCAATTCAGATTTCCTCATGCGTCCGCTGGCATGAGGGATTTTATTGTAAGTAAAATACAGCATATCACCTTTACAAATCCCGTATAAATCCCGTGCAAGCTCCTCCAGCTCCTCCGCCCCGGCGTTCCGCTCCGCACAACTGTCCGCCGGGGCACGGATGACGGTTTCCCCCCTGGGAACCGCCTTCAAACATACCTTGCATAATTTTTTTCCTCCTGTCGTTTTGCTGCCTGCTTACCGGCACAATAAGAATAAACTTATTTTATCACAAAAATTTTTTTGCGTAAATGCAACTGCCCATTTGGTTCGGAGCTCACATATGAACAGATAAATTACACAAACCACGCTGGGTATTTTTTACGCTGACCTCAAACGGGCTCCGAGCGCAGCCTTTGTCCCTTGGAAATTTTTGAGTTTGCGCTGCTTTACAACCTGCAAATAAGAGGCAAGCCCCAAACATTTCTGCATCAGCAATTCCCTGTACAGACAAAGGACAAGCACCCTCTTGCCACATCGGCCAATCGGTACACCCGCTCCACTGACGTGGGAGGCCTGTCCATCATCCGATAACGAGGGAAGAACCGGGACAGGTGCAGCGGGATATCCCGGTCCACCGACGCCAGCCAACGGGTCAAGCTCCTGATCTCCTCCTCGCTGTCATTCTCACCGGGAATCAGGAGGGTAGTCACCTCCACATGACACTGCTCCGCCGCCCGGTCACAGAGGGCCGGGTCCATGGTCAAAAAGTGTAGGAAGTCCCCCTCTGCCATAGCCTCGGTGATCTGCCGGTCGAACTCCGGCCCCTCCGGGGCGAAGCCGTAGGGGCCGTCGTCCCTCAGCTTGTGGGGCAGGTCGCCACTGGCGACGAACACTGCCCGACGGCCCAGGTTCTTCACAGCCCGAGCGATGCACTGTCCCAGCTGGTAGTGGTCCAGGGGAGAAAACCCGGATAGGCCGATGCGGAGGATGGGGCAGTCCACTCCGGCCTATCGCAAAAAGTACAGATGTGGAAGTAATCGGCGTACATCACCTGGTGGGGTGAGGTAATGATCAGCACTTCCGGTTTCCAGTCGGCCACCTGCTTTGCGGCAGTCCGGTATGCATCGATGGTAGACTGGACTTCCTGCTCCCGCCCGCGTCCTACTGTGGGAATAATCAGCGGCGGGTGAGGGACGATCACTGCGCCAAGAATAGACATATCGCTTCCTCCTTGTCCAAATAAGCTGCACCAGTGTCTCCAAAGATAGGGCCGCGCTCATTGGCGGTTCAGTTCCTCACGCAGCCGTTCCGCAATAGCGGCCTTCTCGTCCTCTGTTTTTGCTCGGTTATACTCTGACAGCGCCTCGTCCCGGAGCCGCTCGGACTCCATCTCCCATGTCAAAAAGTCTGGCTTGGTCATGGTACCCTTTTTCGTCCGGGCAAAGTATTTTTTATAGGCCCGCTGGTGGATAGCCCAAATCTCATTGTTGAGCACCTTGGCCCGGAAGCTCTTGCTGGAGCCCACCTCCCGGCAGGTCTTGCCCTCCTCGCTGTTGGGCGCGGGCTGATCGCAGTAGTTGTAGCTGGCCCCCGGCGTCTGCAAAAACCACCTGCCGCAGTTGGCGCACCGCTTGGGGACAAAACCTCGCTGCAGGCCTCGCATCAACTCCACATAGACGAAATCTTCCAGCCGGTCGAAGTACAGCTTCTCCACCAGCTCATGGTGCTCCTCGTTGATCTCTAACACGGCGTACTGAATGTTCACCTGGGGCGCGTCCACATCCGGCGACTTTCCCAAGCTCACACCGCTTACAAAAGCGTCCAAACAGTTTTCATAGATCTGCTGGGCCAGAGGAACCTTCCTCTGGCCCTTCTTTTTTTCAAAGGCCCTCCGCTGGAATGCTTCCGTTAAAAACCAGGAGTACCTCTCCCGGATGAAGCAGATGGCGCTGACCTGCTCCCGCATATAGGCAGCATCCTTTTCTCCGCCATCGTTGAGCTGGCGCAGATCAGACAGGAACAGGCGAAAATAGGGAAGGGAAGACAGCCCCTTTATCGCATCCATAAACGCCTGCGGTGCTGTCTGGTCGTCCTTCTCCTCTTTGGCCTGTTCCAAAACACAAAGCGTGTGCTCATACGATGCGACATCGTAGTTCAGCAGCTCAGTCAAGACCTCGCCGTATGGATGGGGCGTTGGGTCATGCTCCACCCAGTAGGCATTCTGTCCGAACTGTACTTTCACGTGTGTGCGTGGTCGGTCTATGTCAAACAGGTCTTTTCCCAAAACGCCCATGGCTCTGCCTCCAATCGATAATGTAACTCACGAAATAGTGTATCTGCTTATATGATACAAAACCTATTGACGAATGTCAAGCGGGATGTTAAGGTGGAAACGCAGAATAGAGAATTTAATATAGAAGAACAAAATCAATTTTCGCGAGCTGTACCTCGACAACTGAATACCTACCACCGGAGTTCATACTCCCTGGGAGAAGCAGCGCCAGAACCTCCATAGACGGAGTGAGCGTGCCAACAGAGTGAAAACGCCGCAGTTCAAAGGGACCCCCACAAAGCCGTAGCTTTGTGGGGAAAGGAGGAGCAGCGCAATGAGTGAGCTTCCGCCGCAAGGCGGAAGCGAAGGATATAAAGCTTGCGACGACGAGGGGCAGGAAGGTGTACGGTGCGTGGCCAAAATCAAAAGCAGAAGAAAGGAAACAAGATGAAAGTATCTCAATTCAAAGACTACAGTGAGCTGCCGCTGTTTCTCAACGCGGAGTTGGCTGCAAAGGTACTTGGCGTGTCGCCCTCCAGCGGCTACGAACTGATGCACGAACCGGGCTTCCCGGTTCTGAAAATCGGAAACAGGATGGTCGTACCCAAGGAGAAGTTCATCCGGTGGGTGGAGCAGAACACTGGTGGAGGTGGTAACTGATGAGGCGACGATTCACTCCCATTAGCTGGCCTCGCCGTGACCCAAGACACTACCGATTCGCTATACCCAACGCAGTGTGGGAGTATCAGCTCAGACCTGCTGAGTTCGTGATTTTTTCTTCCTCTGCTATCACAGCTTCACCAGCGAACCCATCCTGGAAGAAATTGCGGCAGGCGTCCATATGACGGCGAGCACGGTGAAAAGGTATCTGGACAGTCTAGCGGCCAAGAAACTCGTCAACGAAGACGGTACGCCTGTACTCAACTGTAAGGACGAGAAATTTTTCACTCTGCCCAACGAGGTCTTCCTGCTGCGACTTCCGCCCTCTGCGTTTATGGTCTACGCCTACCTGCTGCTGATCGAGGACCGGCGGACACACACCTGCCACCCCAGCTACAACACCATCGCCACGGCGACAGGTCTGGCGAAGAACACTGCGATGAAAAGTATCAACACACTGTTGGAGGTAGGCCTCATCGCAGTGGAGTCCAGCAGCTACTTCGACAAGCGCGGGATGAAGTGGAAGGGCAACAATCTCTACACGATTCTGCCGATGCGGGCAGCGATGGATACGTTCTATCAACGGCAGCTCCACCAGCTGGAGTTGGATGTGGAGCACAGGCGTGTTCTCCGACAGCAAGCGGAATACGACCGCCGTCACCCCAGAGCGGCCCCGTGTGCCACGGACACCGTTCAGACAACACCAGACCCAGCCCAACCATGTAGCAAGCTGTGCGCCTGCTGAACGCCAGTGTACAGAGGGACGATAAGGAGCAGGATAAAAGCGTGGCGTCTTTCGCCGCCCCGCCGACCACTTCTGCCCGCAGTGCGGGCAGTTTACGGGGGACGGGAGTGGGGTCACGAGCAGAGAGGAAAGCACAAATTGAGGTCGCCCACAGGCCAAACCCAGTTGCTGTAAGGAATTGAGGCGATGTCTTTGGGCAAAAAAGGAGGGATTTTGATGGATAGCAAGAATGACAACCGTTTTCCACTGCGTCTGGATGATGCAACCCGGTGGAAAATCGAGAGCTGGTACAAGCAGGATGACTGTCAGAGCCGCAACGAGTTCGTGGTGAAAGCTGTAAATTTCTACGCCGACTTCCTGGCCGGACAGGTGAACGGTGTTCTCCCGGCAGCGATCCAGTCCGCCATCGACGGGCGGCTGGGGATGTTCGAGGACAGACTGGCTCAGCTGCTCTACAAGCTGGCAGTAGAGACAGATATGGGGATCAGCGCCGTCCTGGACTGCATCCGAGTGGATACTGACTACTTGCGAAAACTGCGAGCGGACAGCGTGAAGAATGTGAAAGCAACCAACGGGCTGCTGACCTTTGAGCAGAAGGCCAGAGAGCGTGAAATTGAAAAGCA